>ERZ1026776.1460-NODE-1460-length-13182-cov-23.212768_pt1 | contig 13182 bp, 13 predicted proteins | sample MGYA00380125_ERZ1026776 | MGnify/ENA primary metagenome ERZ1026776 (study PRJEB33269, sample SAMEA4719761) | human gut metagenome | biome: human-associated habitat; feature: organic feature; material: feces | place: Cameroon | collected 2013-10 ...
TTTTGGTCTCTGGCCCATATTTCACATATGAGCAAGGAATAAAGTGTCTCACGAAGAAACATATTACCATATCCCCGTGCACTTTTCAAGCTTTTTCAATGATTTCTTTCACATTTTTTTCTAATAATTTCCGTGCGATCATAATCTGGTGACCGCAGCCAAGACATTTCAGTCGGAAGTCCGCTCCCACACGAAGTACTTCCCATTCTCTGCTGCCACAGGGATGTTGTTTTTTCAGTTTCAATACATCTCCCACATTAATATCCATAACACTCTTCCTCGTCTCTCTTGTCTGTATGTCCACTCCTGTGCCGGCACTTCACAGCCGGTACCTGTAACCTCGTTATTATAAGTTGTTCGCCATGAAATCCTTCACTATTCCAAAAGCTTCTCTCAGTAGATTATTCGGTACTGTAAGAGGATAGGTTCCGGCTGACAGTCCCTCCACATGCAGATATCCCTGCTTCTTCGCAATGGCAAGAGCCCGGAACATATGAAAATTGTTGGTGACAACGACCACACTGTCCTCCGATTTATTCAGTAGTTCTCCACTGTAGATCAGATTCTGTGTCGTATTCGTGGAAGCATCCTCCACAAGTATCCTCTCCGGATCGATTCCGGCATCCGCAAGATACCCTTTCATCCCTTCTGCCTCGCTGATAGGCTCGTTATAGCCCTGTCCACCTGACACGATGACTTTCGTCTCCGGATTGGCATTCAGGTATTCTATGGCTTTATCCAGACGTTTCTGGAGTACATAGCTGGGACCGGTAGTCTTCCACTGGGCTCCCAGTATGATGACGTAGTCCGCTCCCGCCTCTGCTTTCGCGCCGAACTGCCCGAAGATCATTCCTTCTAATATAAGAAGCAACAGCACTCCCGCTGCCACCAGCCCGCAGAAGGTCATCCGGATCCAGCGCGGGATTCTCTCCTTCACGGATTTATGAGTCAGTATCCAGCCCCATGCAGCACAAAATATGGCGATCATGCCCCAGATCAGAAAAAAATAACTGCCAAAGCCGACAAACAGCCCGATTCCCACACAATACAGTGCGCACAGCACCGCCAGAACATACAGTGCCCTTGCTCCGTAGTGCTTCTGATCCACGCCTCTGCCTCTGGGATCCAGATAGATCACTTTTTTACTTTTTTCTACCGGAATCAAGCGGTCCCTCTTCATACATCCTCCAATCTTTCCCTATGGCTTATTGTAGCATATCTTGCTCGCCGGGCTCAATACCACATAGTTTAGGGTTTTCTTAATTTTTTAAAAATTTTTCTTTTACCGGTGCCTGCTGACTTGTACCCCGCGGGAAAATGTGATGTAATTAATTAGTATAATACTTTAGAGAAGAAGGATTCTTATGTGCAGACCGACCCCGAAAAAAATTTTTACAAAATGTCTTCCTATTATAATCCTGTTTTTTACTGCCCTCCGGATACTCGCCGCACTGCGGATCCCTTACATGATCCTCGCTGACCAGCGCTATGACGACCGGATGCTGTTCGAGAATGCCTACGATCTATTAAGTGGTGTATGGCTGGGCAGCTACGACGCTTATACTCTCGCGAAAGGAATCGGCTATCCGATGTTTCTGGTTCTTGCGAAAAAATTATGTCTGCCCTATTCCGTGCTGCTGACTCTGCTGCAGGCTGTGGGTGCCTGGCTGTTCGTCCGCGCACTATCTGTCAGATGGAAGAATCCCTACGGACAGACGCTCCTGTATCTGCTTCTGTTATTTTCTCCCATCAGTCTGACGCAACTGGTGACACAGCGCCTGTACCGTATGGCTATTGTTCCCGGAATGGTGCTGGTTATATTTTCCGGCATGATCGGTCTTACCCTGCGCAAGGAGCTACCTTTGAAAAAGCAGCTTCCATGGGCGGTTCTGACCGGCGTGGCTCTTGCCTTTTTCTGGCAGATCCGGGAGGATTCCGTCTGGATCCTGCCGTTTATCGCTGTCATGACGGTGTGGAATGTAGGCTATGTGATACTGGCACTGCATAAAAAGCGGACAGGACGGCAGCTTTTGCTTCAATGCCTCATGCTTCTGCTGCCGATATTACTTCTGTTTGGCGGCAATATGACGATTTCCGCCATCAATCAGGTCCACTACGGTGTATTCCTGACCAATGATCGCACGGAGGGCAATTTTGCCGAACTGATGTCCCTGTTCTATCATCTGCAGGACAATACGGAAGCAGGCTCCGACATCTGGATCTCCAGGGAGACGATTGCCAGAGCGGAGGCCGTCAGTCCGACCCTGCAACAGCTCCAGCCGCTATTAGATTCCTATGTGGAAGACTGGTCTACGAGTAACGGAGAGATCCCCGGCGACCACTTCAGCTGGGTGTTACGGGATGCGGTACAGGACTCCGGCTATTCCCCGGATGCTATCAGTGCGCAGACCTTTTATGGCAACGTTCTCTCTGAGCTCCATGCAGCAGTAGAACAAGGTGATTTAACAGAAAAGCAGGACGGTGCGCTCTATTTTTCCTCCCAATCCAGAGGAATATTACCATCGGAAATTCCGGGCATCCTGTCCGATACTCTGCAAAATGTATGGAAAATCGCCGGTTATACGGACTGTGCCCTAAGCAGCTCTGCCAAAAGTACCGGGCGTCTGTCGGATATCCGCCGGATGGAGGCTTTTACCTCCTGCCTGGCCGTGTATCCCACGCTGTCACAGTTTCAGGCAGCAGATTACGATTCCATTGCCGACGAGACCTTATATGATTTCAATGAAGTTTATAGTTCCGGTATGGTATCTCTTCTGAACAAAATGAATGCCGTCTATCAAGTGTCGGGAAAGCCCGTATTTTTGCTGGCTCTGCTTGCTCTCTTTGTGCTGACCGTCCGCGTGATCCATGGACTCTTCCACGGAGACCGAACCGATCTGGAATTGTGGATCCTAAGCTGCGGGATTCTGCTCAGTGCTGTTTTACTGCGATTTGGCTGTGGGCTGTTTACCGGATGGTTTACCGACGATATGCAGAAATTCATCAACAGCTTTTATTCCTGCGGTGTCTACATCCTGCTGCAGCTATTTAAATATCTGGCAATCGGTACAACTTACGAAGGAGGAATAACTTATGGAAAATTTGAAGGAACAGATCAAAGAATTGCAGAAAATCGTTGATACTTACGATAACATTGTATTTTTCGGCGGTGCCGGCGTCTCCACTGAAAGCGGCATTCCGGACTTCCGAAGCGTGGATGGTCTGTACCATCAGCAATACGACTATCCTCCGGAGACCATATTGAGCCACAGCTTTTACCGTTCCCATCCGGAAGAATTTTTCCGTTTTTACCGGAATAAGATGCTCTTCCCCAAGGCTCAGCCGAATGCTGCCCATAAAAAGCTGGCGGAGCTGGAACGTGCCGGAAAGGTGCGTGCTGTGGTCACGCAGAATATCGATGGACTGCATCAGGCCGCCGGAAGCAAGACTGTCCTGGAGCTTCACGGCTCGGTACTTCGCAATTACTGTGAAAAATGTCATCAGTTCTACGGTCTGGATGCTATCTTAAACAGCACCGGCATACCGCACTGTGAAAAATGCGGTAGCACCATCAAGCCGGATGTGGTCCTGTACGAGGAAGGACTGGATGAAAAGACGATAAATGCCGCCGTCAGATACATCCACGAAGCAGATGTCCTGATCATCGGCGGCACTTCTCTGGCTGTCTATCCCGCAGCCGGGTTAATTGATTATTTTCAGGGTAATAAACTGGTGGTCATCAACAAAAGTGCGACCCCCAGAGACAAAAATGCGGATCTCCTGATCCAGGGACCGATCGGGGAAGTATTTTACTCGATCCAGAATCCGTAAGAGATATCCTGTTCTCCGCTGATATGATAAGCATCTTCCACATCAGCACCCCAGCTGTTGATACCTCCCACACCTCTCACTGCTCCCAGAATGGATAACACCGTCCTGCGGGCAGGAGGGAGTTCTTCATGATGCATGGCATTTTCCAGTTCCTGTGCCGTATAAGGCAGGCAGGAAAATGCGAAGTCTTTTCCCTCCTCCGCGGTTATTTTTAAACGGCTGCTTCTTTCTCCACGGTCTGTATTATCCAGGGAAGTCTTCCTGACGATCTCCAGCCATTTGGTCTGCATATGCATTCCGCATTCCTGAGGCACCATATAAGGTGTCACCGGCAGTCCCTGTACTTCATACACACCGGGGATTCCTCCTGCCATACGGTCCGGATAGGTCTCTCCTGACAGCCCTTCATAGGTATACCGCTCCGCTGCGGTGGGCATCAGAAACCTCATTCCGAATACCGGGAGCTCCGGCAGGCCCTGTTTTCCAAAATAATCTGCCTGCACATGGATTCTGCCGTCCGTTTCCACCGTATAAGTCACTGTCACTTCCGTCGCCGGAACCGTCGGTGTCTCATACGTATAGATGATCTCGAATCTGTCGCAGGTCTCTTTTCCGGTGTATTTATTATTCGCCGGTGCCAGCGGGATGGCAATCTCCTCTCCATCCATCCGGGCCTCTACCCGGCTGCAGCGTACAAAACGATCCGCTGCGGACCATACTGCACTGCGAAATGCGAATCCACACCCTCTGTCATTGTCCGTGACTGCGCGCCAGAAAGCCGGTCGGGGAGTCCTGTACAGCCACTCTTTGCCGTCCTTATATAAAGACTCCATGCCTCCGCATCCCATGGAGAAAATATAGGAAAAATCCTGTCCCTGTATACCGATAGTCACATCACCGATTACGATTCTGAGTGCCATAATAATATCTCACCTCCTGCATTGCCGGTTTTTCACTACGGTCTGCGAATAAGATTCCGTTCCCCGAGAATTCATAATCACTGGGTCTGTCATCAAAATCTCCTCCGTAGCGCAGTACTCTGCGTCCCGTCACTTCGTCCTTTACCCACAGTGCCTGGTCGATATAGTCCCAGATAAATCCACCCTGATACATCTCAAAGCGGTCCAGCAGATCCATATAGGAATTCATTCCACCCAGGGAATTGCCCATATCATGCATATATTCACACAACAAATACGGCTTTTTCGGATCATTTTCCAGATAATCTATAATCTCCTGCGGATATGCATACATCCGGCTCTCCATGTCGGAAATCACATCCTCATATGCCTTGTTATGGAAAACACCCTCATAGTGCACCAGACGCAAGTCATCTTTTTCCTTGAAAAACTGCTGCATCGCAGCGATATCATCCTCGGCATAGGATTCATTTCCCAGGGACCAGAACAGGATTGACGGATGGTTCTTATAGCATTCAAAATTCGTTCTGGCGCGGTCCACTACCGCTTCCTTCCACTCCGGCACAGAACCCGGTACATTCCAGGAGGGCTCTGTGGCACCCATCTTCTGCCAGGAGCCGTGGCTCTCCAGATTGGTCTCCGCCATCACATAGATTCCGGCTTCATCGCACAGTCCGTACCATTCCTTGCGGTCCGGATAATGGCAGGTTCTGACCGCATTGATGTTGTTGCGCTTGAAGCAGGCAATATCCCATTTCATGTCTTCCATTGAAATACATCTGCCAGATGCTGCATTCCACTCATGACGGTTCACGCCACAGATCACCAGCCGCTCACCATTCAGCTTCATTACCTTATCCTGCGGATCCAGCACAAAATCACGGAAGCCTATTTTGTACGGCACCACTTCCGTCACTTCCCCCTCGCTGTCTGTCAGAGTGATCTCCAGCTGATATAAGTACGGGTTCTCATTGCTCCAGGGGATTACTTTTTCTGCCAATGTTTCCCGAAGGTGCAGCGTCTGCTCTGCCTGTGACTGCAAAATCTGTGTCTGCTCCAACAGGCATTTCCCGTTGGCATCCGACAGGCATACACGCATTTTGCCCGGACGCTGTCCTTCATCCTCAGCAGATATTTTGATCGTTGCATCTAACGTGCCTTTTCCATCCTCTACGGAAAAATAAGGCTTCGCCCAAAGGTCTTCCACGTGCCACTGCGGCTTGGCATATAATTCCACACTCCGGAAGATTCCGAAAAAGCGGAAGAAATCCTGATCCTCCAGAAAAGCAGCCGTACTGCGCTTATGTACTTCCACTGCCAGCAGGTTGTCCTTTTCCTTAATATATGGTGTCAGATCGAATTCGGAGGGAGTAAAGCTGTCCTCGGCGTATCCTACAAAATGCCCATTCAGCCAGACATACATTGCCTGTTCCACACCTTCGAAACAGATGATCACCCTTTTCCCCCACAGACCTTCCGCCAGGTGAAAACGCTTGCGATAACTTCCCACGGGATTATACTCTGCTTCGCTGAAAGCACCTTCTGCCAGACCTTTTCCCAACGTATACGCCGGGCGACGGTAGATTTTCCCCTCCCAGGGATACATGTTATTGATATAATGAATTTGGTCATAACCTGCCAGTTCAATATGTCCCGGCACACGGATCATATCGAACTGTGCACTATCGGCATTCTCCCGGTAGAAATCCACCGGACGGCTCTTCGCATTCACCGAATAAGCGAACTCCCAGATCCCGTCCAGAGACTGTACCAGGGAGCTTCTGCCCTCTGCCGCTTCTTCCGTATCCTGATAGATCGGATGATCACTGTGGGCTGGCAGCTGACCGACCCGGAACACCTGTGGATCGTCCAGCCATCTGATATCTGCTTCCATTTTGGTCCTCCTTATTTATCCCTTTACTATTATAATAATTGTGAATTTTCTTCCACGCAACAAGTATTTCTCTCTTTCGGAAAAAACAGATCCAATGATACAACGCTACCCGGAAATCAAGATTTTTGTGGCAGCATATGTGAAAATATGTTAATCTATAAAGGTATTTGCCTTATATCCACAAATGATAGGAGATTTCGTCTATGTTATCCACAATTGAAGCAGTCAACAGTGTTGTCAATAATTTCATCTGGGGCGTCCCCGCCATGATCTGTATCATCGGTGTCGGTTTGTATTTAAGCATCCGTACGAATTTCCTCCAGATCCGCAAATTCCCCTATGCCATGAAAGTGACCATCGGACGTATGATGAAGAAAAAAGAAGCTTCCGACGGAGCTCTGACTCCTTTTCAGGCAGTATGTACCGCCCTCGCCGCTACCGTCGGAACCGGTAATGTGGCCGGTGTGGCCGGAGCCATCGCCATCGGCGGTCCCGGTGCGGTATTCTGGATGTGGATTTCCGCGTTGCTTGGTATGTGCACCAAATTCGCCGAGGTAACTCTTGCAGTTCATTTCCGTGAAACCAACGCCAAGGGCGATCTGGTAGGCGGACCCATGTATTATATTAAGAACGGACTGGATAAAAAATGGCATTTTCTGGCGTATTTGTTTGCTGCTTTCGGTGTGCTGGCTGTGTTCGGTACGGGTAATGCCACACAGGTCAACACTATCACTACTGCCATTGATTCTGCTCTGAGCAGCTTTAACGTACTGCCTGCAGATGCCGTAAAGCTTGTTAACCTGATCATCGGCGTGGCTCTGGCGATCATCATCGCCCTGATCCTGATCGGCGGCATCAAGCGCATCGGAAATGTCACCTCCAAGCTGGTACCTTTCATGGCGATCATGTATATCGTACTGGCACTGGGTGTGATCCTTTTCCATATTAAGTCTGTACCTGCTGTATTCGCTTCTATTATCGAAGGTGCTTTCAATCCCGCTTCCGTGACCGGCGGTGTAGTAGGAAGCTTCTTCATGAGTATGAAAAAGGGGGTGTCCCGCGGTATCTTCTCCAACGAGGCCGGCCTTGGTACCGGATCCATCGCTCATGCCTGTGCCGATACGAAGAAACCGGTAAAACAGGGATTCTTCGGCATCTTTGAGGTATTCGTGGACACCATCATCATCTGTACCATGACGGCTTTAGTCATCCTGTGCAGTGGTGTACCCGTAAATTACGGTGAAGCTGCCGGTGCGGAGCTGACCATCAGCGGTTTCACCGCGGTATACGGCAACTGGGTATCCATTTTCACCGCCGTGGCCATGTGCTGTTTCGCCTTCTCCACCATCATCGGCTGGGGACTGTACGGTACGAGATGTATCGAATTCCTCTTCGGTTCCCGTTCCAACATGCCTTTCATGGTACTGTATTCCCTTACAGCTATCGTGGGCGCTACCATGAACCTCGGACTGATGTGGAGCATCGCCGAGACCTTCAACGGACTCATGGTCATCCCCAACCTGATCGCTGTCTTCCTGCTGTCCGGTGTTGTAGTGAAGATGACAAAGGAATATTTTGCAAAAGAGAACGGGTAACTATGCCATACGAAGCTCCTTCTATTGAGGGAGCTTTTGGTCATTTAACGGGGATTTGCGCATATTTGACTGCTATCTGAATGGGGATTTGCGCATAAGTATGATGTTACTGATATAATGAGATCAAAAAGGTGGGCGAACGATGAAAGTCAAACGACAGGAACAGATCAGGGCATTTCTGATAGAAGAATTGGGACAGGACTGGGGCAGCGCTTTGTTTGATAAGCAGGAGCAGCTGTTCCACATGCTGATAGAAAGCGAAAACACCAAAAATAAATCGAAAAGTCATGCGCTCCTCCGACCTGCATGAAAGTACTCAAAATCACACCAGGGATTCTTTCGATGTGACCATCACAAAATGCCTCTGGCACACCGCCTGCGTTGAGAACAACTGCCCGAAGATGTGCCACATCTTCTGTGATGCCGACAACGTGACCTACGGCGGCCTGAAAAAACTGGCCTTCTCCCGGACAAAAACTTTAGGCTGGGGCGAGGATTACTGTAATTTTCATTTCTCCAGAAAATGATTCCGTACACCACAAATAAGAAAGGGAAACACTACGAATGAAGCTGGCAATCCTGTCCGATATCCATGGCAACTACATAGCCTTGCAAAGCTGTCTGAAGCATGCTTGGGAACAGCAGGTCGATGCCTATCTTTTTTTAGGCGATTATCTAGGAGAATTTCCCTATCCCAAAAAGACACTAGAAATTCTTTATGAGCTGCGGAGTAACTATTCCTGTTTTTTCATAAGAGGAAATAAGGAGGACTACTGGATCAACCGCAGAAAAGATGTGAGGTGCGACTGGAAAAACGGGAATCACAGCATTATGGCAATGCTTTATAATTATGAAAATCTCACCTCCGCTGATATTGATTTCTTTGAGTCTCTTCCAATAAGCCAGAGAATTGCGTTCGATGGAATGGAGCCAGTACTGGTCTGTCACGGAACCCCCTTTGCCAACAATAAAGAGCTGCATCCAAACAGTGAGGATTTCAAGGATATTCTTCATAAATGTCAGGAAAACTATATCGTATGCGGTCACACACATATTCAGGGAATCGTTTATAACAGTGAAAAGAAGATAATAAACGCCGGAGCTGTGGGTGTCCCCCTGAAATCTCCCCACAAAACGCAGTACATGATATTGACCTCCGATAGCTGCGGTTGGAACCCCGAATTTATTTCACTGGAATATGATGTGAAAAAAGTTATAAAGGAGCTTCACGAATCCGGCCTTTGGGATCTGTCACCTTATTGGTGCCGGATCACACAACATTTATTGTATACCGGTGAAGTCTCCCACGGGACCGCACTATTTCATGTGATGAAATTGAACGGATATAAAGATCCCTGGTATAATATTGCTCCTTCTTATTGGGAGGAGGCATTGCGGGAGTTGGGGATTGATCAATAAGCAAGTGAGAGGCAATGGCTAAATTGAAAGTTAGTGAAGAAATGCTATCGAATCCCCGTAGCTCGCATTGGGGCTAAGAACCGCAGACCCGCTTCCGCTTCGGACGCAGACCGTAGCGGTACATAAGCGAGGACAATACCCTCGCTAAGTACCGACGGCTGCTTAGAGTCTGCTTGTCCTTACCCCAACTGCAGGCTACTGGTTTCCTCTAAAACAGCCTTAAACTAATGAAAATGGTGGAAATTGAATAGAAAAAAGTTCTATAAAAGAAGCAATTCCTCTGTTTTAGATCTTTTCTGCAATTATGGAGGAAATTATTTACTCAAACAACAATAATTCCACTATTTCCTGTTATTCGATGGATTTTAGTGGAATCAGTTAACAGAATGCCCACAGTGGACGGAATGTCCTTCCGAAGATGTTTGTCGGGAGGTGGTGATATTTTCTCGAAAAGTGTTGAAAGACAGGGTGGAGCGAACAGGACGTTCGCGACAGGCGGATGTTGCCACGGATGGCAACTGGAGCCGTGCCCGTGCGGATTAGAACCGCTACTCACTTTTCGTAAGAAAATTCCCACCGGGAGACCTTACATCGAGGAAGGATGTTCCGTCCACATGGGCGTTCGTGGTTTCTTCACTAACTTTCAATTTACATCAATTCAATGGAAGTAACTTTATATCCCAGTTTCTCCACAGCCTCGCGCAGTTCGTCTTCGGGGATGTCTGCGCCGAGTTTTACGATTGCTTCGCCCTTCTTAAAGCTTACCTTAGCATTGACCTGGGCCATGCCGTTCAGGGCATTCTCAATGCGGTTCTGGCAGTTTGCGCAGGACATTCCTTCGATCTGAAGCTTTTTCGTTGCTACGATGGTGTCTAAGTGCTTCGGCTTGATCTTCACATCACCGCCTCCGCCGCAGCATCCGCCTTCTCCCTTGAAATGCTTTTTGGATCCCAGTAATGCTGCCACGATCACTATGATCAATATTCCACATATCATATAAGTTCCCATATGTTTTGCTCTCCTTATTGTTTTCCTTCAAAAAATAACTATTCAGAACCCCATTCGCGAAATCGCCTCTACGAGGCTTCCTTTTGCTTCCTTTTTGCTGCAATATCTGTCAAAATTTCATGCAGATTAGTATTATCCTGCCACCCATATAAATAAAACCGGTGTAGGAAACAGCTCTGTCCATCCAGATCTCCTGCCCCCACACCGGTTTTTTACTTATTTCTAATTCCCAACATATTTCTAATTTCTAACATACCTGTTCCGCACACTCACAAGGCCTGATCGTCACGTTACTCACCCTCTGGTCTACGAGGTATCCACACGACTTGAGTCCGGCCCGGATCACGGAATTCCATTTTTTTGCTGAGAGATGATGTATCGAACCATCATCCAGTTCAATGGTACAGGCATTTTCCATCATACAATTTTCAGAGTAAGCTACCTTATACATGTTCTTACGGCTGATAGCACCGATCTCTTCTAACAGGTTGACCATGCGGTATACAGTTGCGACTCCGAGCTTGTCATCCTCTTCCAATGCCCGGTAGAAGATCTCCTTACAGCTGGAGCATTCATTCTGGAGGATAATATCAATCAGCCGAAGACGCTGTTTTGTAATCCGGCAGCCTTTTTCTTTCAGCTTGGTCAATATGATCTCTCTCTGCATTTTCGTGGTCTGATAGCTTACCTGTTCCTTAGCGTCCACAATGACCTCCGCAGTGGCTGCAATCGCCGCCGCACTGAATGGATTTTCCATTCTTTTTATCGTTTATCATTTTGCGGACAATCAATGCGACTACACCGGCCAGTATCACCAATACAACTATGGTTCCCATAGACTGCCTCCTTACTCTTACTTTGAAATCCTGCGGATCTCCTTGTCGAAGACCCGCAAGTTATGTTACGTTCCTATCTGTTTACTCCCCTCACAGGTATCGGGCTTTGCCTGCAAGCAGTCACGCCGGACACCTGTGGGAAAGTTCTATCATTTATTTTACTTAAGCAACCTTCTTGGTGTCAACTTTCAGAGTGGTGCTCTCCTTGTAAGGACGGAAGAGCAGATAAATGAAGCCGATGATCAGAAGGAATGCTACTACAGTGCCGATACCGAAAGCACCGGTGGTGATCAGCGTACCGATCTGATATACACACAGGGATACCACATATGCCAGACCGCACTGATATCCGATAGCGATCCAGAACCATCTGGTATTGTTCATCTCACGCTTGATCGCACCCATAGCTGCGAAACAAGGTGCGCACAGAAGGTTGAATGCCAGGAAAGCATAGCCGCTTGCCACAGTGAAGCCAGCTGCCATGTTAGCATATACGGAACCTTCGCCTGCGCTGTAAAGGATACCCATAGTACCTACAATGTTCTCCTTAGCTACCAGACCGGTAATGGATGCAACAGTTGCCTGCCAGTTACCGAAGCCCTGAGGGATAAAGATCCATGCCAGGCACTGACCGATCTTGCCCAGGATACTCATATCGATCTCATCCTCAGCCAGCATACGGAAGCCGTCCTCGGTGAATCCGAAGTAAGTAGTAAACCATACAACGATGGTGGACAGAAGGATGATGGTACCTGCCTTCTTGATGAAGGACCAGCCACGCTCCCACATGCTGCGCAGTACCGTACCTACGGTAGGCCAGTGGTAAGCGGGAAGCTCCATAACGAAAGGAGCGGGATCGCCCTCGAAGATCTTGGTCTTCTTCAGGATAATACCGGAACAAATGATTGCTGCAATTCCCAGGAAGTATGCGGAAGGAGCAACCCATGCTGCGCCGCCGAAGATAGCACCTGCTACCATGGCGATGAAAGGAAGCTTAGCACCACAAGGAATAAATGTGGTAGTCATAATCGTCATCTTACGGTCTCTGTCGTTCTCGATAGTACGGGAAGCCATGATACCGGGAACACCACATCCGGAACCGATCAGCATAGGAATGAAGGATTTACCGGACAGACCGAACTTACGGAAGATACGGTCCATGATGAATGCGATACGTGCCATGTAACCACAGGACTCCAGGAATGCCAGGAAGATAAACAGTACCAGCATCTGAGGTACGAAACCAAGCACTGCACCGACACCGGCTACAATACCGTCAAGGATCAGCCCCTTCAGCCAGTCAGCACATCCAATTGCATCCAGGCCGGACTCTAACAGTACGGGGATACCGGGTACCCAGATACCATAGTCTGCGGGATCGGGAGCTTCTCCGCCGTCTGCTGCGTATACATCAACTGCCTCTGCCAGCTCAGCACCGGTATAAGTAACATCCTCTGTTGCCAAAGTCTCTTCATCTTCCAGGGTGTAATCTGCGGTAGCAGATGCATCGATGCCTGCTGCGAACTCCTGAACAGCTGCTACTGCTGCTGTGGGATCATAGTCTTCAGACTCGCTGTCGATAACTGCTGCCAGAGCTTCATCACCGTCAGCTTCTACGAATGCATTGATCACATTCATTGCATCATCATAAGGCTCGGCTGCTTCTTCATAAGCACCGG
>ERZ1026776.1462-NODE-1462-length-13179-cov-67.696967_pt1 | contig 13179 bp, 11 predicted proteins | sample MGYA00380125_ERZ1026776 | MGnify/ENA primary metagenome ERZ1026776 (study PRJEB33269, sample SAMEA4719761) | human gut metagenome | biome: human-associated habitat; feature: organic feature; material: feces | place: Cameroon | collected 2013-10 ...
AAGACCGGCACAAGAACTGGATGGTAAAATTCCGCTTCGACAACAACGTGATACGTTTTTTCTACAATTACGACAAGGGAGTCAGCCATATCGACCTCAATGCCATCAACCAATGCCGCGGTGCATCGAGCATCAAGTTATATCTCATCATGAACTGCTGGGCTATAAAGGGATTCACCATCAGCAAAACGGTGCATATCCAGCAACTGATGCATGGCAGGGAAGATTACTACAAGACCTGGTCGGAACTGGACAGGAAATGTCTGGCTTTCGCCTGCAAAGACCTCAAGCGCCTTTACCGGAACCACATCATCGACCAGTATCTTACCTATAAGCCTTTCTTTCTGGAAGAGGGCGAAAAAGTGATGCATCACCTGCCCGAGCACATCACCTTTACCCTGCACGACCGTCGCACTTCAGGCGAAACTGCAGAGGGTGCAGAAGTGAGCAGCGAACTGAGAGGACAGCGGAGCAAACTGAAACTCCGGCTGCAATGCAATTATGATGTGAGCGAGAAGAAGGCTGAGCAGTTGAGCGGCTATCTCAGGTTAGATATGATTGGCGACCTGGAGGACTTCTTCCAGCGAAAGGATTATTACATAGCCAACTGCAGGCGTTCGAACAAGAAGATGAACACGGGTGGCTATATGACCACAGCCATGGTAGGTTTCTTTAAGGATCATGGTGTAGAAGGATTGTAAAAAATATAAAGCTTATGAATTATCCCCAACGTATGTACAGCAAGACCGAGCTGGGTCTGCTCTACTTTCCCGACACAACCGACGGGGCAACAGCGCGCCGTCATATCATGGTATGGATCAAGCGTTGTGTGCCCCTCTGGAACGAGCTGCAACGTTTAGGCTACCAGAAGCGTAGCCAGTATTTCCCTCCCCGCCAGGTATCCACCATCTTCGAATACCTGGGCGAGCCGGGGGCATAATAGCAATCAGCAAGACGCCCTGAACCAACGGTCACCGGCCGAAGGTTCAGGGCGTATTGGGTAATTTCAACCGTACAGGTCGATATTTTTTCGCTATTCTGAAACACAACGGACAGACATCGCTATAGAACGGCTATTTGTATTCTTCTTCTGTACTCCTTTTGATATCCTGAGATTATATTCCTTTCCTGCTTCAAACGTATGCTTCTTTATTTCTTCAGAAGCATCAATCACTGTCCCATTAAGCTTAATCAGTTTGAGTCCCGTAATCCTTTCTGGCAAGATAAATACGGTAACATCACCAATTTTCGTCGGTTCTTTAGGAATGGTAGCTTGAATAATATCCGTTTTATCATCAACATTCCAAAAAGGGACTCCATTATCGGCGGCGTTTTTGAAATAGCCTGCTTTGTAAGCCGAGACTTTAGCTTGCTTGATGTCACCCAAAGAGGAGTCAAAAAAAATATTCACCTTAGCCAAGGCATGCACCATCCAGATCTGTACGATACCTTTACGCGCCTTTGCACAATCACGATTGGTAGCTAAGCCCCACAACAGATCAACTCCCAAAGGATTGAAATCCGGCTGCACATAAGTCATCTTATCTTTCTCATTGAGAACAGAGAAATCTGGATAACTGGCATAAAAATCTAGCGTTCCCTCTTTTGGCCAGAAACGCTTGGGTGAATAATTCCAGTCTTTACCATCAAATCCTACTTTCTGACCTCTAGCCGTATCACCTACACAATACATAAACTTCTGAACCTTCTTAACCCCACCTGGAAAAGATGTATGAAAACCGAAAATCTGAATCGAGTCACTATCTTTAAATTGCGTTTTACCATCATTCAAGCGAGTATTGGGAATTTCCTTCCAATCTGATTGCACAGAAAACTCAATAGGCTGACCAGATACAGGAATAGTATCCTCCACCTGATTGGTACAGGCTGCACCCATCAAGACAAAGAAAATCATCCATAACTTACTATAACTATAAATATTCCGCTTCATATTCCCGATTATCCTTATAAAAACATTGTTTCATCGTTCACCCCCTTTCCAAGGCTCGACATCATTCGTTACGTTGAAATTGATAGGATCAAGTGAAAGTTTCAAATGAAAGACATACGCTTTTCCCATTTCAAACGAAAAAGACGGATTACTAACTCCTGGCGGATTACGAACATCTAGCAGATTTTTCCTTACCGTCACCTCTTCCTCAAAATCTCCCTGCTTTACCTTATAAGTTATCTGTAGATAAAACGGAAAGTACTTCACCTGAGGGATTATAAAGATATAAGAATCGGCATCATTTGTTATTATACCATGTTCATGGTCTAACTGAGATGCACTTAACTTTAATACGGTACCATCTTTTTTGACTTCTTCATTGCCATCTACTTTACCATCTGGTGTCCAAGTATAAAACCATCTAATACCATTATCGGCGAGAGTCCAAGCTCCATTTTCAAGATTCAGATAGCCCGCCATAACAAAGACGCCTGATATTTCATCGGCGCCATATAGTTTCACCTCTTTAACTTTTATAACTGCACCATTTTCCTCTAAATCCTGATTGGCTGTGATATCAAAGCCCAAACGAGCCAATGCATGCTTGAAAGTAAATTTAACAGGTTCATTTGTCTTTGTCTGATCCTTAGCATTAGCCCACACCAAATCTACAGGAGACACATTAGAAGGAAAATATATACAAGTTGGATTAGGTTCGTTTTTATTAGGAGGACTTACCAGTTTTGGTTGATCACTATAAGGCGCAAAGGCATAGAAATCCACAGATCCTTCACTTGGCCAATATCGGGTATTTGTATATTCCCAATGATTTTGATCATTATTCCAGGTTACGCGTTCAGTATCCAGCAGAGATAAGATTTTCCCATTATAGTTGTATCTTGCAAAGACACCAAATCCGGAGTTACCTCCCGTCCCTTTGAGATGAGTATTATCGGTTACTTCAGAACGGGTTGAAGCATTCCGAGCCAAATAAGCATCAAAGTTGATTTCAGAAGATGAAGAAGATGAAGTTTCTTCCACAGCTTCGCCGGCACAACCAGATAATACCAGCTGTGCTATCAAAACATAAAAGGCTAAACGAAGAAACTTCATCTTATGATATTTTTTAATTCTTTATTTTTATCTGATACGATTACTCCCAAGTATTGATATCGATTGCACCATCTGTTGGAATTTCCCACTCAGTAACATCAGCATTGAATTCGATTGGAGTCAGACCAATAGTCAAGTTGATTGTATATGCCTTGCCCTGCAAGAACTTCCTATCAAGTTTCTTACAAACCTTACTTGTCATAGTTGTCGTTACACCACTATAGTTTATAGTATACTCTACGATGACATAAAGTTCATCAGCACCAGTTGTTTGAGAGAAATCCTGTGGAATTACAAACAAATATTCTTTATTAGAATTTTCTGTAGCATCTGTTTTACTTAACTGCTTTTCACCAGAGAACCATTCAAAATTCTGCTTATTTGCAGGAGTTGGTATTTTCCAAAGATCTGCTGCTGCTTTAGTTTCCTTAGACAAATCTATGGTACCCTCTGTATAAAAAGCTTTTTTTGTCGCATCATCAGATCCAGCCAGTGTAATCGTCTTCAACGTAATAGTTGCATCAGAATAAGCATCCTTTAACTTTACTGAATAACCAAGTCTAGACAAAGCATGATTAAAAGTAAATTTCACAGGATTGTCTTTCTTTGTCCTATTCGCAGCATTAGCCCACAACAAATCTTTCTGCTCTGTAAAGGTTGGATTAACTGTGAAATCAATTTTTGTTCCAGACAAAGTTTTAGAATTATCAAAAGGAGCATAAGCCAAGAAATCAATATGACCTTCTGTTGGCCAATACTTAGTATTTTTATATGCCCACTTTGTACTTGTAGTGTTCGAATTAGAATAAGTTACCTACTCGTTCTTAAACAAGTTATCACCATAAGTTGGTGTAGTTCCAGCAGTAGTGCTATAGTTACCAAACACACCAAAGCCTTCTGTTACTTTCTGAAGATCCTCAGCCTTATCTATCACGCTACCACGTGAACCATTTACAGAAACGGCACTTCTTCCCCAATAGCCATCAAAGCTGATAGCCTCATTCTTAGAAGAATTGTCTGAAAGACTATTCAAGTCATCGCTTGAACAACTTACCAAAGTCATTGCTGCCATGGCAGCAATACCCATAAAAAATTTCTTATACATATCTGTTTCGATTTTTAAATTAAACTAATCTATTATTACTTTATCTTATTCTTATCACTTTTTCTATAGTTCCATATCTATATCCTCAGGTTTACCCCAATCCTTGATCGTGACGTCAAAACCGCCAGAACTTCCTTCCGAAGGCTTCACATCAGGTAAAGGTGGCACCTCGACATCTACATGGAGAGAAACTATATAACCTGAATCCGATGAATTTTCATCTTTCTTAAACTTATCTCCTACCGGAAACTGATAATCTACCTGCGTCTTTTTGTCTATCAACAAAGCTGAAAGGGATAACTTATTGTTTTCAGCATCAGGATGGGCGGTTTCTGGTAGGCCAAAACATTTAAGCGATGTCTTCAACGTTCCTAGCGTCGCGTCATTCTCATCTATCGTTTTCGTCCAGGTCTCCAGAAGATAAGTCACCTTACTCTGAAGCGGCTTCCCCTGTCCCAGCAGAAATCCTTCTGAAATACCAGTTAAGGATCCTCTCGCAGAATACAGGTATCCTATACTTGGAACTTTCACGTTGACCTGGATATGCGAAAGCACATTCCTTGGAGTTAAAGTAGCCTCAGAAAAGTCTCCAAAAACATCGAATTCATCGAGTTTATCAGAGGCAAGCCACTCGGGCTCAACCCCTATCAATTCATTATCTCCACGCGAGTACCAGCGCGATGTTGTATGCTGTACCACAGCCCGTGCAGTCTCGTAAGAGTCCATTCCCAGAAAGTCGAGTGATCCAAACTCAGTCGTACTTTGGTTGAATACAAGGATACGATATTTTCCAGGTTCTAAGGAAAAGTCGGCATGAGTTATCTCATTAGTCAAGACAGTTTGCGGAGCACCACCTGACCAGGGAAACACCATGACCGTCATACCAGTAGGCACCTCTTTATCAAACAAATGCCAATCCACATTAATCCGCACCATTTTACGGCCATCCTTTTGCGGACAACCGGAATAGTCATCATAAATGCAAGAAGTAAGCGAAATGATAAGGAGCCAAAAGTATAAGAATAGCCCTATACATCTTTTCATGAATGCTTCATATTTATAAAACTTCTTTTTTAGTTATTAATTCTTTTCAAAATTTCGGGTGCAAAATTACAATATAAAATTGATTTAGCTCTTAAGCAATGTTTAATAAAAATCAAATGATAAATGAGATAAAGTTTTTGTTACAACACTAGGATATTTGCCAGTAACCACCTCTTTAGTAAGCAATTAAAAACCTCCAATCGAACCAATCGATTGGAGGTTTCATTTCTATCATTTACAGCAACCAAGCAGTAAACACACTACCGGCTGCACCATTTCATACATTATCTGCTCAGCCAAGCTTCCGGATTGAGCTTGGCAGTCTCTTTACGAAGCTGGAACTGGAGGATGTTATCAGAACCAACACTACCCAAAGCCTGACGGGTACTTACCTTCTGACCCTTATGAACGCTGACCGATTTCAGATTACAGTAAACAGAGATGTAGGCACCATGACGGACCAGCACGTTCCACATGCCACCATAACCGAAGACGGCACTCACCTCACCATCGTAGATGCTGCGAGCCACACAACCCGGCTTGCCCTGGATGTTGATACCCTTATTGTCGAGCGTTACACCCTTCAAGCCTTCTACATTATACTGACCGAAATGACTCACCACACGGTAACTTCCGCTGATAGGCATCGGCAGTCGGCCACGGTTTGCCTCGAATCCACCGCTCAGCATACGGTCTACCGAACTCAAGGTAGAAGCCTCCTGAGCCTCCTTCTTGGCTGCGGCAATCTCACGGGTACTGCGTTCAGCATCCATCTTCGCCTTCAACTCAGCAGCCTGTCTTTCAGCCTCCGCCTTTCTTGCAGCCTGTTCGGCAGCAGCCTGACGTGCAGCCTGTTCAGCAGCGGCACGCTGTGCAGCCTCGGCAGCAGCACGCGCCCTAGCCTGCGCTTTCGCCTTCGCCTTAGCTTCAGCCTGGGCAGCAGCCTCCTCCTGAGCCTTTCTTGCAGCCTCGGCAGCCAGTCTTGCTTCTTCGGCAGCCTTTCTGCGGGCAGCTTCGGCAGCAGCCTCACGCGCCTTGGCTTCGGCTATACGACGGGCATTCTCCCTGGCAGCAGCCTCGGCAGCAGCTTTCTTGCGAGCCAGTTCCTCGGCACGTTTCTTGGCGGCAGCAGCGGCAGCAGCCTTTCGCTTAGCCTCGGCAGCAGCACGGGCTCTCGCCTTGGCTACTTCCTGAGCAATCAGACGGTCAATCTGAGCGTTGATTGCCGCATCTTTCTGACGCTGGTCGGCAATCACAGCCTGAATAGTCTTCTGCTGTTTCTGCAGTCCCTGCACCATCACCTGCTGCTGGGTCTGCTTGCCTTCCAAAACCGTCTTCTCCTGCTTACCCTTATATAATAAGGTGTTCTTATGTCCCTTTACATGCTGCAACTGCTGGTGTTTCTCGTTCACCTGCTTCTGCTTAGCCTTTACAGCCTCGCCCTGCACCTTCTGATAGGAAGAATACTGGCGGATAAAGGAAAGGCGGCGATACATCTGTGTCAGATTCTTGGCGCTGAAGATGAACATCAGCTTGTCCTGAACCGTATGATGACGGCTCATATAGCGCATGGAACGGATATACTTGTTCTTACGGTCCTGCAACTGTTGCTGAAGCGTTTTCAACTGCGCCTGCAGAATGCCGATATTGCCGTCAATATGATGGATATCCTTCTGGATGCCGTCAATCTTCTTCTGGCTCTGGTCTATTTCTCCGTTCAGTGCCATCAGGTCTTCAAGACGTTTCTTCACATCCGCCTGATTCCTGCGCAAAGCCTGCTCCTGTTCCCTGATCTTCTTCTGGATAGAAGCGCGCTGTCCCTGCAAGCCTCTGATGGATGCATTGCTATAGGTTGCAGCCTTGCGCTCTGCTCTGGTTGGCGCAGCCGATTTGGATGTTTTTCTGACCACATGACCTCTGCTGTTCGTCTTCCTGGCAGGAGTAGCAGCCTTCTTTTTCGCAGTCACGGCAGTCTTCCTCACCGGCTTCTTCTGGGCAGTATGTTTCTGCGCAAAAGGTGCGAGCGAGAAGGTGATTGCCATGATGAATAATAAGATTCGCTTCATTTCTTATATTAAAAACCCATGTTCTATACTTACAAACTCTTGATGAGCATTTACATACTCAATATCTTGCTGAGCACATCTGTTGGAGAAATCTGCTTGTATTTGCTGGAAATCTCGGTCTGAGTACTCCACTTGCTGTCGGTCTTCACCTGATTCAATTCGAGATTGATCTTCGCCTCCTGCTTTTTCTTGGTAGCAGTTGTGGTCATCGTCAGGTTCAGGGAGGCAGGGAACATCTTGACACCTACACTCTTGAAATTGCCGTAGTCTACATGAAGATTGGATGTGCCATTCTGCGTACTCTTATAGACTACATCGGCTGCTGTGATACGGCCGGTAGTGCGGTTGGCAGACCAGGAATAGGTCATGTTTCCATTCTTGAAACTTACCGGCACATTATCTCCTGCCACATCCAGTCTGGCATCAAACTTCTTGAGGTCTGATTCCTTCACGGTCCGTTCGCCCGGCAGGAGCAGCTGGTTCCAGAAGAGAGCCTGCAGAGAATAGAAGGAGATGCCCTGCTTCTTGAGGAAGTCTACTTGGGTATAATCTGCCTTAATGTATTCCTTGTGCAGACGGTCGATGATAAGTACATGGTCGGGAGTAAACTCCAGACGGCCCACCTCTGTACCCAAGATAGGAATAAAGAGCTGGATGCGAATGATTTCATCCTTGCGCATGCTCAGTTTGCCCGGCACGGTAACATCCTTATCACCAGCCTGGAGATTGAACGACATGTTGCCTACAATATTCTTGGTGTAAACCTGATTATCTGAAACCTTCTGTACGAAAGCCAACTTCTTGAGTGCCTCACTCTGATGAGAGTCAGAACCCTTGGTGGCATTCTCTTTCTGCTGACTGGCTGATGAGGAGCCAGCGCCCTGTAAATTCTTGCTGCTTCCGCAAGAACCGAGGAGCAGGATGCTGCAGGCTGCGGCAAGCAGCATCATCTTATTCTTCTTCATTGTATATTTCATCTTTCTTGATTTTTCTACTTTCCGTTTATTTCTTCTTACCTTTTCTAACTGCCTTCTGCTTAGCGGCAGGTTTCTGCTTTGGCGCATTACGCTTCTTCAGTTCTTCTTCGGTAATATATTGTCTGTTCTTAATCTTCCATGCCAGCACCTCAGTCTGGTTCTCTCCGGTATAGGCTTTCTTCCAGAAATCCACGGATTCATCGGCAATACCATTCATATAATAGATATCTCCGGCATGTTCTAGAACCGTACTGTTATCTGCGGTGGAATCGCGGTTTTTGAGTGCCTGGTCTATATAAGTCTTGGCATCAGCATAGCGTTCTTCCATAAAGAGAATCCAAGCATAGGTATCCAGATAAGTACCGTTGTTCGGCTCCGCCTTGATGGTCTTGTAACTCATCGCCTCAGCCTTATGCAGGTCAACGCCCTTCTCGCTCAGATAGTAGGCATAGTTGTTCAGCGCCATCACGTTGTCATCTTTCCATTGCAGACAGGAGTCGTAAGCCGCAAAGGCTTCCTGCTCTTCACCTTTCTTATGAAGGATATCTCCGGTTACGGCATAGAGGTCGGATACCAGGTCGGCTGGCGACTGTGCATTCACCTGCGCCAGTCCGAGACGGAACTCGCGGAGTGCCTCGTCTTCCTTATTTTTCTGATAATACGCCATTCCACCGAAGTAATAGAACACCATTTCTTCGGGATTATACTCCTGGGCTGCCTTACATTGCAGGGAAACCAGGTCGTACTTCTTCTCGTTCCAGAGCATCTGTACGAGTTGCATTCTGGCATTTACGTTATCCGGAGCTATGGTAAGCACCTTTTCGAAGGCACGGCATACCGAGTCGGCTGGCATCTTCTTCAAACTCATGTAAGCGGCTCTCATCTCTGCCACTTCTGCTGACGGGTGAGCCACGTTGAGTGCCTTGTCGAACAGCGCAATCACCTTGGTAGAATCGCCACCTTCGCTCTCGTTCTTCTGGATGAAAGAGCGGTACATCATCACCTTGGTCTCCAAATCCGATTTCGGACTCATCAGGATTTTATCGAGCATTTGCTCGGCAAGCTGCTCCTGATGGGTGGCATTATAATAGTCGTAAAGCGACATCTGGGCATAGGAGTTGTCAGGCTCTTCCTTCAGCACATCGGTAAAGCACTTGTAGGCTTCCTTCTGGCGGTTGTGCTGTACGAGCCAGTTGCCCAGCATCGTCTTGTACTGCATATCCAGCGGATGCTGGTCTACCAGCGACTTCAGTTCCTGATAGGCAGCCTTCTTGTCGTTCATCAGTTCATAAACTCTCATTTTAGAGAGGGTGAACTGTTCGCTTTCACCTTCTTCCACCTCAAGACGCGAAATGGTTTTGAGTACTGATTTATAATCCTTGTTCTGGGAATAAAGCTGAACCAGGATGCGGAGGGCATCGGTATTATCGTGGTTTTTGGCATACAGATTCTCATAGGCATCGATGGCAAGATCGTATTTCTGGCTACCTATATAATATCTGCCCAACTGCTCTGCATAGGTCTGGTTTTCCGGATTCAGTTCTTTTGCCTTCTGCATATAGGCAAGTGCCAGGGAATCCTGCTTGAGCTGAGAATAGAAAAGCGACTCATAGAAATAGGTTTCAGCCGCCTTCGGGTCAATCTTTCGGGCATGCTCAAAGAGGTCGAAAGCTGCCGAATAATTGCCGGCAGCCTGCTGGCGCGCTCCCTCCAGGAAGAAATAGTTGTAGCGCTGGCGGTCGTTCGGAGAGAGATGATCCTCCTGAACCGCCGGCTGCTGAACCGGCTGCACCTTCTTTTTACGGGCAAGCGACGGCATGGCTACCGAACCCAGCAAGACCAGGCCCATTGCCCAACTGATATTTCTAAGATTCATCTTCACGATTCTAATCCTTTCTATTCTATCTTTAATAATCTGTTATTCAAGTTTCGCAAGTGAGGGAATTGATTGAAGTTAAAGAAGTTATCACTCCCTACGGTCGTTCGGGAAGTTAAGAGACAACAGTCTTCTTCCGTAAAACGTAGAACATTTGTCCCTTAACTTCCCTCTAACTTCCCTAACTTCACCTAACTTCCCCACATGCGAAAGTTCAGTCTGTTATTTTACACCCGTATGACCGTATCCACCGGCTCCACGTTCGGTCTCATCGAGTTCATTAACCTCGATGAAATCGCATTGTTCGTGCTTAGCCAGCACCATCTGGGCTATACGCTCGCCATCATTGATAACGAAATCCTCTGTAGAGAAATTGATGAGCAGAACCATGATTTCACCGCGATAATCGGCATCGATGGTTCCCGGCGTATTCAGTACGGTAATGCCATGCTTCAAAGCCAGACCGCTGCGAGGACGGATCTGCGCTTCATACCCTGCAGGCAAAGCCATATAAAGACCGGTTGGCACCAGTCGGCGCTCCATAGGATGAAGCACGATTGCCTCATCGATGTTTGCACGCAAATCCATGCCGGCACTCTGAGGTGTGGCAAACGCAGGTAGAGGCTGATGCCCCTTGTTGATAATCTGTACTTTTATCATGACTTTTTCTATTTTATCTGTGTCTGAGTTTAATAATCTGCAAAAATAAGCAATTTTGATGGAATAAATGAATTTTTGAGGATAAAAACATGTAATTTATCATATTTTATTTTGATTTGTGCTTACTTTAGTGTATTTTTGCGCTACAGAATCAAGTAATACAATAATATGGAGTGGAAACAACTGATATCCAACAAGCGTTTCGGACAGGAGCATAAGCATGCCGAGCGCCATGATGATCGCTCTGAATTCAAGCGCGATTACGACCGTCTTATCTTTTCATCGGCATTCCGCCGTTTGCAGAACAAGACGCAGGTTTTCCCTTTGCCGGGCAGCATCTTCGTTCACAACCGACTTACCCACAGTCTGGAGGTGGCGAGTGTGGGCATGTCGATAGGTAACGACATTTCACGACGTGTCATCCAGAAACGGCCTGAACTGAAGGAGACGCTCGTCGAGGAGATAGGAACCATCGTAAGTGCAGCCTGTCTGGCACATGATTTGGGCAATCCGCCTTTCGGTCATTCCGGCGAGAAAGCCATCCAGACATTTTTCTCTGAAGGACCGGGTCAGAAGATAAAATCAATGGTTTCATCGGAGTTTTGGGATGATATTACGCATTTCGAAGGTAACGCAAATGCCTTCAGAATCCTGACCCACCGGTTCAAGGGGCGCCGTCAGGGAGGCTTCGTCATGACCTATTCCATGCTTGCTTCCATCGTGAAATACCCATTTGCGAGCAGTCTTGCCGGGAATCACGGCAAATTCGGTTTCTTTGCTTCCGAAGCGGATTCTTACAGGAAAATTGCCGATGAATTGGGCATTTTTTGCAAATCTGCACCGGGTGAGCCTCTCAAATATGCCCGCCATCCACTTGTATATATGGTAGAAGCAGCCGACGACATCTGCTACGAAATCATGGACATCGAAGACTCCCATAAACTCAAGATTCTTTCCTTTGCCGAGACGGAGCACTTGCTGCTGAGTTTCTTTGATGAAGATATCCAGCAGAAGATACGCCAGCGCATCATCGACGAAGAACTGACGGACGAAAACGAGAAAGTGGTTTACATGAGAGCCAGCGTCATCGGCAAACTGGAGAACGAATGTGTGGCAGCCTTCCTGGCTCACGAAGAGGAAATCCTTGCCGGAACGTTCGAGGGAAGTCTCATCGACCACATTTCCGAGCGGCAGAAAAAGGCATACAAGGAATGTGAGAAGATTTCCTACTCCAAGATTTACCAAAGCAAGCCGGTGCTCGACATAGAACTTTCGGGTTATCAAATCATGGCAACCCTGATGGAGGTTTTCATCGAAGCTGCCGTAAACCCATCGCGCTTCTACTCCAAGCAGCTCCTGCGCCGGGTAAGCAGCCAGTATGATATAGAGAACGAGAATCTGGAGGAGCGCATCATGGCGGTAATTGATTATATCAGCGGCATGACCGACATCTATGCGCTCGACATCTATCAAAAGATCAACGGAATCAGTCTGCCTATTGTATAAGGTAGCTGAAGTTTCGCAAGTAAGCCCCACACGCCCTGAAAGGGCAGAAACTCCTAGCCCAGGGCATCGCCCTGGGTATAATAGCAATCAGCAAGGCGCCCTGTAAGGGCAAAAGCTTTATGTTTTGCCTGGAGTTTTAAAGCTTTTGCCCTTACAGGGCGACAGGTTTGCGTCCGTAATTACCCAGGGCGTTGCCCTGGGCTAGGAGCTTCTGCCCTTTCAGGGCGTGTGGGGACATGATGGTGTTCTGATGCATGGGGCGTGTGGGGACATGATGGTGTTCTGAAGCCTTGGACATGTGGGGACATGATGGTGTTCTGATGCCTGGGGCGTGTGAAGCCTACATGCGAAACTTGAATTAAATATCTTTTTCCTTATAAATCACATTATTGGCTCCGCTCGTAATCTTCAGAGCCTCAGGATGTTCCTTAATAAAACTGTTGATGTGGCGAACTCGCTTCTCTTCCAAAATCTCATCGATGGCGATGAGGATACCGGTCTCCTCTACATCACCAAAACCATAGTTGATGGCAGTACCGAAAAGCTTCATCGTAGGACTCAGACTCATGTAGGCATTAACAAGAGGAGGGATATTATAACCCAACTTGCGAACCTCACGGTTCAGGATGCGATAGTCTGCCTTGAAGTCATCTTCTGTAAAGATGGCTGCCAAATCACTCTCCGGAGTATCCAATTTCAGCGGTTTCATAGGGATTACGAGATTCTCCTTGTCATCAAAATGCTTCTTGAGGAAATAGAGAATCATGTCGCGGCCACGACGGATGTAAGACGGATACATCGTCATCTTGCCGAAGAAATATTTTATTTCCGGATAGAGAACCGTCAAGGCACCCAAACCATCCCAGAGATTGTCGAGAGCA
>ERZ1026776.1463-NODE-1463-length-13166-cov-107.124857_pt1 | contig 13166 bp, 11 predicted proteins | sample MGYA00380125_ERZ1026776 | MGnify/ENA primary metagenome ERZ1026776 (study PRJEB33269, sample SAMEA4719761) | human gut metagenome | biome: human-associated habitat; feature: organic feature; material: feces | place: Cameroon | collected 2013-10 ...
ATGGTTGTACAAGTCTCACGGCTGCCCCAGAATTAAAGGCTACAACGTTAGCAGACGGATGCTATTATATTATGTTCTATGGTTGTACAAAATTGTCAACCGTCACCATGTTGGCACCAAGCGACCAAATTTCGAAAGCATCTAATTGCTGCTATAAGTGGTTGTATAAAGCCGGAACCGGCGAAACCGTAACTTCTCGCACACTCAAAGTAATGGATGCGGATGCCTATACTGCGTTGGAAGGCGATCTCCCTGACATCTGGTGTAAAGGCACTGCAGGTACTACCGTGCTATATGAAAATAACAGCAAATAGAACAGAACCCATTAGATAATGTATAATTTATAAATAAAGAATAAAGATGAAAACAAAGTATTACATGATTGCTCTCGCAGCAATGACCATGATGCTGGGCAGCTGCTCAGACAGCGAGAATACAACAGGCACCGAGGCGCCTAAGTCAATCACCGTTTCTACAAGCATCGGCAAGATGACCCGTATCACTACGGACGCCAAGGGAACACAGACTTTCTCTGAAGGAGATGAAATCAGCGTGTATGCCTGGACAGGTAGTGCAGAAAATGTTCCTGCTGCCGCTGGAAGAGTGGTGAACAACGCCATCAACAAGCTCACCGACAAGGTTTGGGTGGCCACACCACAGATGCTGTGGAAGAACAATGTGGATCAGCACTACTTCATCGGCATCTACCCTACCAAGAACGTTGACAACCTTACTGCCGACACCTATACCTTCAATGCAGAAAACCAGGCGGCAAGCGACCTGCTGGTGGCTGTAAACACCAATGGCCTCTCCTATACCAAGGATGCCAAGGATCCCGTGAAGCTCGAATTCACCCACGTGATGGCGAAGATGGTGGTGAACCTTTCCTACAAGAACCAGTGGGGCGGCACTCCTACCGTAAAGAACGTAGTGGTTTCGGATGCCATAAATGAGGCTACCATCAACTACCTCACCAAGGCAGTGACTCCAACGACCACAGCCAAGGCTGATTTCGAGATTCCTGCTACGACAGCCAACACCCAGTATGTTTCCGTGCTCATTCCTCAGAATGGCATTCAGAAGATTGCCATCACCATCGGTGATAAGACTTTCATCTACGACAACAAAACTCCGTTCACGTTTGAGAGCGGCAAGATTACCACCATCAACCTGGAGGTAGGTCGTGACCAGGTGATTCTCGACGAAGTGAAGATTTCTGATTGGGCAGATGGCAACACCTTCCATGGCGAGGCATTCGATTAAAATCGGAGAAATATCAATAAGATAAGATTATAACATAACATTAAAAATAGAACGATTATGAAAGCTATCAAGTTTTTCGCAATATCAGCCATGGCTGCAGCCATGATTACCAGTTGCTCTAGCGAGGACGAACTGTCACAGAGCAATTATCCTAGTGATAACATCATCCGCGTTACTGCAGGAGTGAACAATGCCAAGACTCGTGCTGAGGGAGCAGGCACAGAAATGAAAAATGACTTCTCCCTGACCATCGTGAACAAGAATGCACCGAAATATACCTATACAGATAAGGTGTTCTCTAAGACTTCTGGCGACTGGGCATGCTCAGAGACTCTGCTTTGGCAGAAAGCCACAACACCTGTAGACATCGTGGCTTTTGCTCCGGCTCAAACTGACAAATTCAATGGTGTTTATGCTAATGGAAGTATCCAGCCTATAACTTATAGCGTGGCTGACGACCAGTCTACATGGTCTGACAATAACGACTTGTTGTACTATTATGCTCCAGGCTTCAACCCTGGCAAAAGTCTCGTGGATAAGAAGCTGAATATCCAGTTCAATCATGCTTTCTGTATGATTGACATCGTTGTGACTTTGGGAACCGAGTTCAACAAGCCTGAGGTTCTTAAAGAATCCCCTATCGTAAAGGTGACCTTAGGAGGAACCAAAATTGCGGCAAATGTAGATGTTACAAAAGCTGCTAGTGTCGTAACAGTCAGCGAAACAGATGCTGCTACCGACATTACCACCACCAAAGGTTCATTCGACAAGGCTGCAAATGCAGAAGCTAACGCCAAATCACACTTCTCTTGCATTGCCATCCCACAGACCGTTGCAGGAAAAACCTTCAAGGTGTCTTTGATGACTGCCGGCAAGCGCTATGAATGGACTTCTGCAGAACCAGTCGAGCTGAAGAGCGGCTACAGATATACCCTCAAACTTAGCATGGGTAATGATGTGGTATTGTTGAAGGGTGGCAGCATCTCCGCTACTCCATGGACAGAAATCACTAGTGACAAGCCTCTTGAGACAGACTAAAGAATATGAACTTAAAATAGAACAACTATGAAATATCAGAAGATATTGGGTCTTGTAGCAACAGCCGGCTTATTGCTGGCTGGTTGCGCTACAGATTCCGACAACAGTAATACATGGCTCAGCGACCCGAATGCCGTTCACGTTTCGGCTTCGGTGGGCAGCATCTTTACCCGAAGCAATCCGGCTGCATCTGATGAAGCCGGACAGAAGAGTTTTAATACTGGTGATGTGATGGGTGTCAGCAATAATGGCACATCGATCACCTATACCTACAATGGCACCGACTGGCAGCCAGGTAATGGAAGTTATCTGGTATGGGATGCTAGCAACCTCAATTTCCAGTGCTGGTATCCTGCTGATGGCAAGAATACCTTCAACAAAGGCTATATCCAGGAAGACCAGAGCAGTACAGAGATGATTGCGAAATCAGATTATATGAAGGCAGAAGTAACCACCCTTACTGAAATTCCTGGTAACCGCCAGCTTAATGTGGCATTGGTGCGCAAGACTGCCCGTCTGATTCTCAACATCCAGAGTTTCAACGACCAGTTTGATGCCAACACCACCAAGGTCAACCATATCCGCATCGCAAGCAAGGCATCTACTGATGCCGGCGAAACATCTACCATCAACATCAAGCCTTTGCAGAGTGGCAAGGGTGGAATCGGCACAACCTATACTTCCCTGGTTATTCCTGGAGAAGTAGAGGGAAAGCTCTATTTCACTACTGATGAAGACACCGAAGCTCCGCTTGTTGTCAAGACAGGAACATTGAAAGCCGGCAAGAGCTATACCTACAATCTTATTGTGGGTAAGAACAAGGTGACTATAGGTGATGTTACTGTGGCTGAATGGGGAACTGATAAGATTGATGGCGGTAAAGCGGAATTTACCCCATACGTCACCTTTACGGCAGATGCAGCTCAAACGTTTAAGATGAAAACCTTTGGCAACTATAATATCTCTGAGCTTGAGTATTCTGTGAATTATGGGGAATGGACAACTGTTGAGGCTAATAAAGAAGTTGAGTTTGGTGGCGCAAAGGGTAACCTTCGTTTGCGTGGAAATAATGTAAAGGGTACAGCATCTTCCATTTATGACTGCTCTAACATTACTTTTACTAAACCATATGTGAAAGTAGCTTGCACAGGCGACATCCGCACGCTGCTGGGCTGGGAAAGCTATAGGACTGTCGATACAAAAGATGCCCTATTCTGTAATTTGTTTGATCATTGTAGTGCTTTGACCTCAGCTCCTGAATTGCCAGCTGAGAATTTGGCGGATCATTGTTACAAGAGTATGTTCTACGGATGCTCATCTCTCAAAACTGCTCCAAAGTTACCAGCCAAGACTATGGCGAGTGAATGCTATACTCACATGTTCAACGGATGCTCATCTCTCAAAAAAGCTCCTGAGCTGCCAGCCGAGACTTTGGCGGATGCTTGCTATTCAAGTATGTTCCAAGAATGCTATGCTCTCGAATCAGCCCCAGCATCATTGCCAGCTAAAAAAATGGCATCTCAATGCTATTCGTGGATGTTCAACGGATGCTCATCTCTCAAAGTTGCTCCTGAGCTGCCAGCCACGGAATTGGCTAGAAATTGCTATGGCGGGATGTTCTTTAATTGTGAAAATCTGACAACCGCACCAGTATTGTCTGCCACAGCTTTAGTTGATTATTGTTATGATCAGATGTTCAACGGATGCACAAAACTATCTTCTATAACTATTTTGGCGCCAAGCGACCAGATTTCAGGAACATCTTTTTTTTATAATAGTGACTCTAACTGGATAAGTGAGACAGGAACAGATGCAAGCGTAACATCCCGTACCCTAAAAGTGCAGGACAGGGATGCCTATGATGCGTTGGTAACCAAAGGACTTCCAGCCAACTGGAAGATAGGCAGCAATTGCACCGTTCTTAATAAAGACGGCAATGCAATAACAGAATAATAATCAAGAGCGCAACCCCGCCAGGCGTCCCGGCGGATTTGAAATCCGCCGGAACGCCTAACGGAAAGGTAAAGGACAGAAGCAAGATTTGCCCCACACACCCTGAACCAACGGTCACCGGCCGAAGGGAAAGGTAAAGGGCAGAAGCTCCTAGCCCAAGGCGTGTGGGGCAAACAAGGCGAAAGTTCAGGAAAGATCTGCGGCATCTGCGCAAAAAGCTCTGCGTGAAGAAGAATAAATCTGCGTCATCTGCGAAATCAGCGTGACAAAACAACAAAGAATAAATCTGCGTGACAAAGAACAAAACATGTTTGCATGCAAACATGCAAACATGCAAACTTACAGGCATCGTAAACCCTGTCTACGATTGTCTGATGTCTCCAAGGCACAAAAAGCAAGATTTCTGGCATTGGTGTATTGGCATAATCCACTTTCTGTAATTGTCCACCAGCCTGGTGGACAATTTCACTTTGTTCCATTCTGAGCCATGATAGCCATTCCCCCTACAAAGGCTGATAGAACCGGAGTGTTCCCAGCTTCCTCAACTCCCCGTTCCGGGCATACCGGGCATCCGTGGCTGGATGAGAAAGGAGGATGAACTCACGGAGCAGCAGCTCGGGATGGAAACTCGTCATCTCAAAATAGGGAACACGGGAAGTATCTACCTCATAGATGTTGCCACGCTGAAAGGCAGACAATGCCTTGTAGCCTTCATACTCCTGAAGCAGTTGGGCTTTGCCCAAGGGAGCACCGCCGAAATACTTGAATGCCCAGACATCTATCTCCCTACCCTTCGCCAGAATCTGCTCCGGACTCATCGCCAGACTTCCACTGTGATCATCCTCTGCAAAAACATAGCGGGCATGGGCATCCTTCAGAAGAAGGGCCATCGTGCTCCTGCCACCAGGCACATACCATACCCCACCCGTCTTGCGCTCGGTCAACACCGAAAGACCTTCGGGCAGTTTCCCTGCCACCGACTTCAGCGACTGATATTCCTTTTCTATACCGGCAAAGAGCGAATCTGCCTGACGGCTGCCAAAGAGCATGCCATAGAATTTCATCCACTCTGCCCTGCCCAATGGCGATGTCTCCATATAGTCGGCTGCTTCTATCAGGGGGATGCGAAGCTTGTCGAGCTTACCATATCCGCCACTGTTCTCGAAAGGAGATACGAGGATTGCCTCGGGCTTCAGGGCGATGATGCGCTCAAGGTCGGGTGCCATACTGGAACCGCAATCCACGATAGAGGCTGATGATACGCGCTTCCTGATATCGGGAATATTGATATAATCCAGATCGCATACGCCACGGATGGCATTCCCCACACCCAACTCATACATCAGCTGGCAATGCGGAGCCATGAATACGGCACTGCTTTCTACGGGGGTGCGCACGGTATCCGTGACGCATCTTACGCCCGACACCCTGCGCCTGGCAAGCTGCGCCACGGTCTCATCCCCCTCCTTGCCCTTCGGGACGAGGATATAGCGATGCAGCAGGGTGCCAGCCTTCCAGGGGTTGGCTATCATCACCTCATCATAAGTCCCTTCATCATAAGTCCCTTCACTATGCCTTACGATGGTCAGCAACTGGGCATACTTCATCTTCAACGTATCACCCACTTCCCCATCACCAGATGCCGTCTTTCTGCCCTGGCAGGCAAACAAAACTAGCGCCACAAGCGCCATGAATATACAGTTACATCTTTTCATCATAATCATTTCTTTCTATCATAATTATATCTTTTCATCATACATTATATCTTTTCATCACGCAGCAAAAGTACGATAATTTTTCGAGACCCGCAAGAAAACATCGCAAAAACTATCCACTATCGTAAGGATAAGTCGCCCTGCCTCGCTATTACCGATTAAAAAAGTTATTACATAACAAAGAAATCCAAGGAAAACGGGCAGCACTGGAAGTGGATTTCTGATGCACACTAAAATACGTATTTATATGTATTTTTATGTTAACAGGGGTGTCGCATTGGTACCAATGCGACACCTTGAACATAGGAAGTAGACACTTTTTTTGAGGAAAGAGACACCTTATATCGGAAAAAAATGCTATATTTGCAGCATATTTAGAAGTAATGCCTATAGAAGCATTCTTCATACTGACAAGTTTAACTAAACGAACTTATATGAAAAAATCTTTAAGAATTAAAATTGGGCTACCGATTGCAACGCTTGCTGTCATCCTTCCGCTTTCAGTAACAAGGGCGGAAGTAAACGACGGTGTGCAGAAAGATGAGCAAGGATGGTATGTCGGCATAGAGGGAGGAATGCCTTTCGGCTTCTCTACTTTCTCGAGTTTCGGACACGACAAGACCCGACTCGGTTGGGACGCCGGATTTTACGGAGGCTATCGTTTCAACAACATCTGGTCGGCTGAGCTATCGGCAAAATACGGAGAGATGAATCTGGCGGCGCAAGACTGCTGCGCAGAACGCAACTACTGGCTGGGAAGCGACGGCACGATATACAAGGCCAGCGTCCTGGGAATGGACTGCTGGGAGTATACCCAGCTGAAGAGCCAGGTAAGGATGGCACAGTTGGGGGCAAGAGTAAACATCAACCTGCTGGCTCTGTTTCCTCAAACTGCCAACAGCCGCTGGGAGGTGGCTGCATCGCCTCATCTATATGCCGTGACCACCAAGGCAGATATCCAGAACCTGACGGACGGAACAACCGTGAAGAAAGGTGCCACCCACTGGCATCTGGGATATGGTGCCGACCTGCAGGTGGGCTATCGGCTGAATGACCGCCTGAAACTGGGCATCTTTTCGGGATTGACCCGACTCACGGGCAAACGCCTGGACGGCATGCCGGAATATCTGCACAAGAACAACTATGTCTGGGAAAGCGGCATCAGACTGGGAATCAGTCTCACCAAACAGTAACCCATAAAACAATACAGACAATGAAAACAAGAAACAAACTGAATATCTGGCTATGGGTGCTGGCATGCATCCCATGCCTATTGGCTAGTTGCGACCACGACGTGCATGATGGCGAAGGAGACGGAGGCCTGTCGATATCTCTCGACTGGGCTGACGAGACCGACGAGGGCACGGAAGTGAAGGACGTGAAGACGTGGATCATGAATGCAGAAAACGGCACGCTGGTGGAGCAAAGCCAGCATGGCAGTGCGCAGGAAATGGCAAGCGAGCGATATGACATGCCCAAAGGTCACTATCGCATTCTCACTACCACCAACCTGGTGGCTCCGTTCACCATCAGTGAGCAGACTAGAGGCGTTGACAACATGAACAATCTGGTAATCGGTCTGTCGGGTACGGACGCAGCACCCGAACATGCCTATTATGGTGTAACAGACATCATCATAGACCATGAAAATGTGCACCATATCGTCAAAAGCGAAATGCGACGTGTGCTTGCCGAGCTCACCATCAACATAAAAGGGGCTCCTCTGCATACGGCTATCACGGGAAAGGTATTGAATGTTGCCACCGGACTGTTTCCTTTGCAGCAAAATGAAGATGGAACTTTCGGCACGCCAACAAGGACTAAGAAAGAATGCGATATTCCTTCCGGAATAACGATGTTGGATAACATGTTTGTAACAAAAACAATGTACCTGATGCCGACGTGCGATGGTGTTCAAAACACCAATCTGTTTATCGTGCTCAAAACTCCTGATGGTAACAGCACACGCTACGACCTGAAAGCTCCCGTGATGAAGCCGAGCGGCAAGTATATTGTCAACCTGGAATACAGTGAGATGAAGCCGGAAATGAACCTTACGAGCGTCAAGATAGACGACTGGACTGAGGGTTGGGTATATTATGGTGAAATCTTCGATCCGGAGAACTAGCAATAAAAAAGTCTGCCAGCATCACTGCTCGCAGACTTCTCTTTTCATTAACCGAACCTAAAATTACATCTATTTTTCAAGATATGCAATAAAATGCAAATGATAAACCTAAATATAAACTTTTACCTGATGAAAACTATTTTTATTCTTACCTATTTTCAATGTATACGCACTGCAAATGCGTTGTCATTATGTTGAGAAACGAATTTATCTGATTCAAACGCACTATCCATTTATGCAACTTGCGTGCCAGAAACAGATAAACCAAGCTATCCTACTGATTTACTGCCACTTATCATTTTTCTACCCTTCAAACAGAAGTGGGGAAACTGGGGAACAAGTGGGGAATAATTCCCCAGAAATTGGGGAAATGCAAAAACCAAGCATTTCCAGTTCTAGATTGAGCATTTGGAAATGCACTTTTTTTATGAGTTATACTTAACAACCTACCAAGATGGAGAGATAACGAAAAGATGTTTGCTTTCAAACATGTTTGCATGCAAACATGTTTGAAAGCAAACAGACTATAGATTATTCATATACTGCACCAATGCTTCCCGAAGGATATCCTCGTATTTCTTCTTGGTTCTAACCTTCGCCAGCATAAGCTGTTCATACTCCTCGTCCGACAGGTATGTCTGAACTCCATGCATCGATTTCCTCTTCTCTGCCTGAGTTATCTTCTTTTTATCCGTCTCCCCTACTGGCTGCACTACATTTGGCTGAGTTATACCTGACTGAGTTATACCTGGCTGCACTACTGCAGATTGCCCAACACCTGGGCGAACAGCTTTATTCATATTACTGAAAGCTGCGTGAAAATCCTTTCCCATTTTTCCTAATTTATCTAGATATTAAACAATTCATTGATAACCAATTCATAGTCTATGGCTGCCGAGCAATAAGGCGCATAATGAAAGAGATCCGTCATTTCAGTCTGCGACTCGTTCACCTTGACGCAACGGCGGATTCCATGCGACAATACCTTCTCGCCATAATTCTCTCGAAGATATTCCATTGCCGAACGCACGATGCGTGGACGCTCGTCGAGCATAACAGGCAACAGGCCCAGAAGCTCCAGTTCCTTGTTCAGGGCAAACCTGCCGTTCTTCACCTCCTCCATGGCTGCCAGCACTGCCGCCAAACCATTTACAGAAAGTCCTTCCATCTGTACCGGAACCAGCAGATGACTTGCTACCACCATGGCATTATAGGTAGATTGTGACAGGGCTGGCGGACAGTCGATGAAGATGTAGTCGAAATAGTCGATAGGATTACCGATGCCTTCGCCCGTGAAATCCATGCAGTCGCTGTTGAGACAAGCTCCCAATACCTGGCGTGGTGCACCCGTGTTCTGCAGGAAAGGATCCACATCCTGCATCTTGGCAGAACCTGGAACGTAATACACCCCTACCCCATTTTTATAGATGGGCAACCCCTTGCAGGCTATCATCGAATCAAAAACAGTGGCACAATCTTCTGGCGCATGATTCAGAAGAGTTAAGTTACACTGAGGATCCAAGTCTATCTCGAGGATTCTTAGATTCTTATCCTTCCGTAACATGCCAGTGGCAAGATTCTGCACTGTTGTTGTTTTGCCTACGCCACCTTTATTGTTGACGATAGCCAAGATCATTTTCAGCTTATTTTCCATGTCTTTGACTTTTAAATATTAAACTGCGTGCAAAGGTACATGAATTAATTGAAATAACCAAGAAAATATGCCGAAATGTTTGCATGCAAACACACAAACATGTTTGGATGCAAGCATGCAAACATGTTTGCAGAATTACTAATATATTGGTTTTCAGTATAAATGCTTTCTATATGCGGGTTAACAAACATGCAAACATGTAGGTTAACAAACATGCAAACACACAAACATGTTTGAATGCAAGCATGCAAACATGTTTGCAGACTTCTAAAAAGGGCTTTAAAACGCATGAAAAGTATGCCTTCAGATGGCTGAACTAAGTATCTGCGACAAAATTATAAGCTATTTTCTCCGATTATTGCTGATTATTGCCCATTATGGCCCGTTTATTGAGAGAAAATTAGTAATTTTGCAGACGGAAAGATAATATATACAGATATTTAGCAGATAAATTAGCAGATAAAAAATGATAGATTCAATTCAGAACATCTTTGTTCAGGTTAGCGATTTTCTCTGGTCGTATATCATCATTGCCGTTTTGATATGCTGTGCCGTGTTTTTCACTTGGCGAACCCGTTTCGTTCAGTTTCGTCTCATCAGGGAGATGGTCAGGCTGCTGCTCCATCCCGATAAGGTTCAGCCCGACGAGATAGGGCAGGATGAGCTGTCGATGGATGTGAAGGTGGATGGCGAGATGAAGCACATCTCTTCCTTCCAGGCATTCGTGGTGGCACTGGCAAGCAGAATCGGTACGGGTAATCTTGCGGGTGTGGCCACAGCCATCAGCGTCGGTGGTCCGGGAGCCGTGTTCTGGATGTGGATGCTGGCTTTGCTGGGTTCTGCATCTGCCTTCATAGAATCCACGCTTGCCCAGCTTTACAAGCGCAAGGGCAAGACTTCCTTCTATGGCGGACCTGCCTATTATATGAAGTATGGATTGGGCAAGGGATGGATGGGTATCCTCTTTGCCGTGCTGATGATCATCACCTTCGGTTTTGCCTATAATTCCGTGCAGAGCAACACCATCTGTCTGGCATGGCAGAAGGCCTTCGGTATCGATCCTGCCACCATGGGCATCGTGCTCACGCTGCTCACGCTGCTCATCATCTTCGGCGGTATCCAGCGAGTGGCTAAGTTTTCTTCCACGGTGGTTCCAGTGATGGCAATCATCTATCTACTGATAGCCGTGGGCGTAGTAATCTGGAACATCACCTGCCTGCCTCAGGTATTGCTCACCATTGTGGAGAATGCCTTCGGATTCAATCAGGCTGCTGGCGGAGTGCTTGGCGTAACAGTGATACAGGGCATCAAGCGAGGCCTGTTCAGCAATGAGGCAGGCGAGGGTAGTGCTCCTAATGCGGCTGCGGCGGCCACGGTGAGCCATCCGGTGAAGCAGGGACTCATCCAGGCTCTGGGCGTGTTTACGGATACCCTGGTGGTATGTTCCTGCACGGCATTCATCATCCTGGTGAGTGGGGTAGACGTCACAGCATCCAATGGTATCCAGCTCACGCAGGATGCCCTGACCCATGAGATAGGAAGCATCGGCAATCCTTTCGTGGCTGTGATGATATGGCTCTTTGCCTTCAGCAGTATCATCGGCAACTATTATTATGGCGAGACAAACGTGAGATATATCAAGGATTCCAAACTGGGCGTATTTATCTATCGCCTTGCCGTAGCTGCGATGGTGATGATTGGTGCTGTGGTATCATTGGATTTTGCATGGAGTTTTGCCGACATCACGATGGCACTTCTTACCCTCTGCAATCTTGTGGCCATCGTTTTGCTATCCCGCCAGGCCGTTTTCCTGCTGCAAGACTATCGACAGCAGAAGAAGGAAGGCAAGAATCCTGTGTTCTCCAAGGATAAAATGCCAGAGATTGCCGATCAATTGGAGGCTTGGTAAACTGGAGGCTGGCAACTGGAGGCATGGCATGCAAAACATGAGTCATATTTTGGTTAAAACTTGAAGATTTTGTCTCTTCACATAAAAAAAAGGTGGATATATTTTCTAATATCAGGTATTTTACTTACTTTTGCAACAAATATATAGAATATAAGTACTTATATAGAGCATAAGTACATTTAGACAAGATACCGGATATGGCAGATAAAAAAAAGGAAATAGCAAAGCCCAATGCAGGTGAACAATGGATTAATACTCCATTCAGCTTCACAAAGATAGATAAACAATGTACGCTCGCACAACAGCATATATTGTTTTGCGTAAGCTCGCATCTACAGGAATATGTAACGAGATTCTTCAACGAAAAGCGTGAGAAAGGTAATCTGCGCTCAGACTATATGTTTGAAGTAGATAAAGAACATGTTGCCATGAATGTACCTAAAATCAAACTGAAGTTGAATGAATTAGGTATTGAATCAAGCCACTATAAGGATCTGCGCAAAACCCTGAAGGAGCTTCTGGACTTCAGCGTCAGAATCAAGATAGATGGCAAGGCCGTCATACAGCACGTCTTTTCTAACATAACAGAAGATATCGTAACCAATGGTTATACCACCAAGCAGGGTGTCACATACGACAGGTCTAAAGGAGAGGTTGAGCTGAAGATTGACCCAGTTGTTGCCAAATATGCCTTCGACATGAGCCAAGGATTCATCCATCACATCGCCTTGATTGCACGATATGCAAGCAGGCAGAACACTCCTAGGATATATCTGTTCTTACTGCGCCAAATGGGAATAAACAATGGGAAAATGACCATAAAGGTGCCATTCATGCAATTGAAGGAATACCTGGGCATGGCTAAAATTGCAGAAGACGGAACTGTTATAGAAGAACAGTATCCGAAATTCTCGCAGTTTAAAAAGCAAGTATTGGATGCGGTGCAGGAAGATTTTGCCAAATTAAGCAAGGAAGACAAGGTTGATATCATGTTCACCGACTGTACACCCGTATATAAGAGGGGACAGTCAAGAGGCAATCCTGAAGCACTGATATTCAAAATCAAGAGAACTGCTTTGGGAAAAGCCCATATCAATGGCAATGTCTTGGATAAGGATAAGCAAGGACTGCCTCAGAGCAAGGAGCCCGTAATGGGCGACTTGTTTGCCCATGTAGCAACGGCAGAAAATTCAAAGATAGAAATGGAAAAGGGTGGGGAGGACAAATGGAAAGAATTCCTCTCCATGATAATTGATCCTTCACAAGCAGCCTTACTCAAGAGGGTGAAATTCCTCGGCATGAAAAATCAGAGGTTCTGCGTCAAGGCTTCAAAAGAAGACTTTGGATTACTCAAAACACTGGGAGTGGAGAAAGTTGCCCAGGAATACTTTAAATGTGTAGGCTCCTTCGCTCCAACTTTCTACGAGGGGTAAACCTATAAAGAGTCGCAAATATGGCTTATATGGCTTTATTATAGCTTTATATAGCTCTTATTTGCGACTTTTT
>ERZ1026776.1466-NODE-1466-length-13148-cov-16.712900_pt1 | contig 13148 bp, 8 predicted proteins | sample MGYA00380125_ERZ1026776 | MGnify/ENA primary metagenome ERZ1026776 (study PRJEB33269, sample SAMEA4719761) | human gut metagenome | biome: human-associated habitat; feature: organic feature; material: feces | place: Cameroon | collected 2013-10 ...
CTTCCGTACTGTATGCGTATGTGAAGGAGATCAATGAGCAGGGTGCGGATTATCTTTATTGTGATGAGACCACTTTCAAGGAAAATGATATTAATAAAATGCTGACCATGCATTTTAAGCCGGACTATGCACCGGACAATCTGCGGGCGAATAATTATATCTGCCATTTCAGCGTTTTTTCCCGAAAACTGTTAGAGGGAGAGGAACTGTTCCGCACCGCATTTGACGGTGCCCAGGATCACGATATGATCCTGCGTCTGACCGACAGAGCGGAAAAGATCGTTCATGTTCCCAGACTGATGTACTACTGGAGAAGCCATGAGGGCAGTACCGCAGCCAGCATTGACGCGAAGCCTTATGCCATTGAGGCGGCAAAGGGAGCTGTGGCAGATCATCTGAAAAAGCATGGTTTTAAGCATTTTCAGATCACCAGTACCAGAGCCTGCGCCACGATCTTCCGGATCCGGTATCAGATCCTGGGAGATCCGAAGATCTCCATCGTGATCGCCAATAAGGACCACGTTGAGGATCTGAAGCGTTGTATTACCTCGATCCAAAAGAACAGCACCTGGAGCAATTACGAGATCATTGTCGTGGAAAATAACAGTACCACACCAAAGATCAAGGACTATTATTCCCAACTGTTGGGATTGTCCGGCGATGATTCTTATGAAGAAAGATGCAAGCTGCATACAGTCTGCGGCCATGACGGCGGTATCCTGCACAGCGGGGACGGACGGATTTCCATTGTGACATATCATGGTGACTTTAATTATTCTGCGGTCAATGATCTGGGAGCGTCTTATGCTTCCGGTGAGTATATTTTACTGCTGAACAATGATACGGAGGTTATCACAGCCAACTGGATGGAAGAGATGCTGATGTATGCCCAGAGAGAGGATGTGGGTGCCGTAGGCGCCAAACTGTATTATGCGGACAAGACGATCCAGCATGCCGGCGTGGTCATCGGACTGGGAGCACACCGCACGGCAGGACATACCCATTATCGCATCCCGGTACAGAACTTAGGCTACATGGGACGTTTGTGTTATACCCAGAACGTTACAGCGGTGACCGGTGCCTGTCTGTTGGTGAAAAAGAGCCTGTATGAGCAGGTGAGCGGTCTGGATGAGAGCTTTGTGATCTCCTTAAATGATGTGGATTTCTGTCTGAAATTGCGTAAACTGGGACTTTTGAACGTGTGGACTCCTTTTGCGGAGCTGTATCATTACGAATCCATCTCCAGAGGATTGGACGATCAGGGGGAGAAGGCCGAGCGCTACAACAAGGAATCCGAGCATTTCCGTGAAAAATGGAAGGCTGAGCTGGAGGCGGGAGATCCCTATTACAATCCGAATTTCTCCCTTGACCGCAGTGATTACGCACTGAAGGATCCGGCAGTTAGCGGACGTTAAATAATTCTTTTCAGTAGAGGGAATCTATGGTAAAATATCACCGGAGAGCGTTTACTGAAGATATGGAAAGATATTGAAAGATAGCGATAAAACAGGAGGATAGGAAAATGAGTTATATGGACGAACTGAATTTCTGGCTGAATGATGATTATTTTGACCAGAAGACCAAGGAGGAACTTCTGGCAATCCGTAACAACGAAGCAGAAGTGGAAGATCGTTTTTACAAGGAACTGGAATTCGGTACCGGCGGCTTACGTGGTGTGATCGGTGCAGGAACCAACCGTATGAACGTATATACCGTTCGTAAGGCAACTCAGGGTCTTGCCAATTATATTATCAAGCGCGGCACACAGAGTAAGGGTGTGGCAATCGCATTCGACTCCCGCCGCATGTCTCCCGAGTTTTCCGATGAGGCAGCAAGATGTCTGGCAGCCAACGGCATCAAGGCATACATTTTTGAATCTTTACGACCTACCCCGGAACTGTCCTTTGCCCTTCGGACGTTAGGATGTACCGCAGGTATTGTAGTGACCGCAAGCCACAACCCTCCTGAGTACAACGGCTATAAGGTATACTGGGAGGACGGCGCACAGGTAACCGCTCCTATCGATAAGGACATCATTACCGAAGTACAGTCCATCAAGGATTATCATACTGTGAAGACCATGAGCAGAGAGGATGCTGTGGCAGCAGGACTCTATGAAGTGATCGGCAAAGAGATCGATGACAAGTACATGGCAGAGCTGAAAAAGCAGATCATTCATCCCGATGTTATCAAGGAAATGGCAGATGACATCAAGATCGTATATACTCCGTTATGCGGTACCGGTAACAAGCCGGTAAGACGTATCCTGTCCGAGTTAGGCTTCAAGCATGTCTATGTGGTTCCCGAGCAGGAGAATCCGGACCCGAATTTTACCACACTGGATTACCCGAACCCCGAGGATCCCAAGGCATTTACCTATGCTTTACGTCTGGCGAAGGAGAAGGATGCGGACATCGTTCTGGCAACCGATCCCGATGCAGACCGTCTGGGTGTATATGCAAAAGATACTAAGACCGGCGAGTATGTGGCATTTACCGGTAATATGTCCGGCATGCTGATCGCAGAATATATCTTAAGAGAGAAGACTGCAACCGGTGCTATGCCCGAGAACCCCGCCCTGGTAACTACCATCGTTACCACTAACATGACCAAGCCTATTACACAGGCTTACGGCGTAAAGCTGATCGAGGTACTGACCGGCTTCAAGTTCATTGGCGAGCAGATCAAGCTCTTCGAGCAGACCGGCAGCAACAACTATGTATTTGGCCTGGAAGAGAGCTACGGCTGTCTGGCAGGTACCCACGCAAGAGATAAGGATGCTATTGTGGCGGTAATGTGTCTGTGCGAAGTAGCAGCTTACTGCAAGAAGCACAACATGACTCTGTGGGATATGATGGTATCCATGTATGAGAAGTACGGTTACTTCAAGGAGACCCAGTACACCATCACCATGAAGGGCATCGATGGCGCAAGACAGATCGCCGAGATCATGGAGAAGCTTCGTAAGAATCCTCCTAAGGCATTCGGAGATCTGAAGGTAGAGAAGTTCCGCGATTACCAGAACGATGTCATCATTGACATGGAGACCGGAGAGAAGACCACCACAGGGCTTCCCAAGTCCAACGTTCTGTACTTCGAGCTTCCCAACAATGCATGGTGCTGCGCACGTCCTTCCGGAACCGAGCCCAAGATCAAGTTCTACATGGGTGTCAAGGGAACCAGCTTAGAGGATGCAAAGGCTAAGGTAGAGAAGCTGACCGAGGATGTAAAGGCAGTACTGTAAGGCAGTGCTCCATAAATCATATTAGTTTTCAAAAGAGCGAATCGCCCGAGCAGGGCGGTTTGCTCTTTTATGAAAAGCTGGAGGTATCTGTGGCAAAGCTAAACAAGGCAAACCTTAAGAAAACTCTATATTATCTGCAACGTAACGGCCTGAGGGAAACCTGGATCTCTGTGAGGGAGCGCCTGACAGAGACAGACCGCTATTTTTTTGTGCCCTGTTCGGAAGCAGAGCTGGTAAGGCAGAGTGATAGAAAATGGGAGAAGCCGATTACGTTCAGTATTGTGGTACCCTTATATCGAACGCCGGAAGCATATCTGAACAGAATGATAACAAGTGTTATGCAACAGAGCTATCCCCATTGGGAACTGATCCTGGCAGATGCCACGGAGGATCACAGTGTGGAGGAGGTACTGAAGCAGCAGGGATTCCTGAAGGAGCAGCCGACGGATGGCGAGACAGAACCTGTCGCAGCAGATCCCAGGCTCCACTATGTGCATCTGAAAGAAAATGCGGGAATCGCTGCTAATACCAATCAGGCGCTTCCCTATGCGAAGGGAGAGTATATCGGTCTGCTGGATCATGATGATGTATTGACACCGGATGCGTTGTACGAAATGGCTGATGCAATCACCAAAGCATATGACAGAGGTGTCAAAGTCGCCTTCGCCTATTCGGATGAGGATAAGTGCGATGGAGAAGAGACCAGATACTATGAGCCCAATTATAAAGAAGAATTTAATTACGATTTAATTCTCAGCAATAACTATATCTGTCATTTTCTGGTAATGGAGAGTAAATTGCTGAAAAGCCTGCAATTCCGTCCGGAATTTGACGGTGCCCAGGACTATGATCTGGTACTGCGCTGTGTAGCGGAAGTGCTGGCAGAGGGAGGGCAGACTGCGGAGAAGAGAATACTCCATATTCCGAAGGTGCTGTATCACTGGAGATGTCATGAGGCATCCACAGCAGCCAATCCAAACAGCAAAAAATATGCGTATGATGCGGGGATGAGAGCATTGCAGGATCATGCGGACCGCCGTCATATCCAAGCCACCGCGACAGAGACCAGACATGTAGGATTTTACCGGTTAAAATATAAAGAAGTATGGGAAGTCAGGCCGGATGTGGCAGCTGTAGGCGGCAGAGTATTGTCCGGGAAGAATGGCAAGATCATCGGCGGCAGAATGACGGCAGACGGAACCGTATTTTATGAAGGACTGCCGAAGGGATTCGGCGGATATCTGCACCGCGCGGAGCTGTCCCAGGATGCGGAAGCGCTGGATCTTCGGTGTATCCGTATCCGACCCGAATGCAGGGAAGTGTTTGAAAAAATCGTGGGAGTTCCGTATACCGAGATTCGGAGACTACCGAAAGAACAGCCGATATTTAATATTACTACGCTGCCGGAGGGTGCGGATATCCGAACCTTAAGTCTGCAGTTGTCCGAAGCGTTACGGCAAAGAGGAAGATTACTCTATCTGCCGGAATATCCGGAGGAGTTTAAACCATTATGAATGAAATAACGGTTGTTATACCAAATTACAACGGAATGAAATATCTGGCAGAGTGCATGACTTCTCTGTGCAGAGAGCAGCAAAATGCCCCTGGATATGAAGTGCTGATCATCGATAATGCTTCCGTGGACGGCAGCGTGGAATATCTGCAAAAGGAATGGTGTGGGGAAGGTGTGCGCCTGATATCTTTACCGGAAAACACCGGATTCTGTCATGCAGTGAATCTAGGGATCCGGGAAGCGAAGACACCATATGTGATCCTTCTGAACAATGATACAAAGGCAGAAGCCGGTTTTGTAAGAGGCTTATATGATGCTATCCGCGAAAATGAAAAGATATTTTCCGTCAGTGCGAAGATGCTGATGTGGGACAGACCGGAGCTCATCGATGATGCCGGAGACCGTTACTGCGTGCTGGGATGGGCCTATTCCCGGGGGAAGGGACAACCGGCGGCGGATTATGATAAGTCTGTCCCGGTGTTTTCCGCCTGTGGCGGTGCCGCAATCTACAGACGATCCGTATTTGAAGAGATCGGTTATTTTGATGAAGAACATTTTGCCTATCTGGAAGATCTGGATATCGGCTACCGTGCCCGGATCTACGGCTATGAGAACCGGTATGAACCGAAGGCGGCTGTGCTGCATTATGGCAGTGCTTCCACGGGATCCAGATACAATCCCCGGAAAACGTTACTTGCGTCTGCCAACAGTATTTATGTGATCGGCAAGAATATGCCGCTTTTGCAGTGTATTCTGAACCTGCCGTTTTTTTTGCTTGGATTTGGCATAAAGTTTTTGTTTTTTTGTAAGAAAAGAATGGGAAAACTATATCTGAAAGGACTGGCAGCTGGCCTGAAAAGATCTGTAGGAACCACGGGAAGACAGCACAAAGTTCCCTTCCGGTGGCATCATCTGGGGAATTATGTGAAGATTCAGTGGCAGCTGTATTGCAATGTGTTTCGAATTCTTATGAAATCTTAAGAATTGGCTTCATAAATTCTTAAGTTGAGAAAAAAATACCGTTATTGTAGAATGAAATCGTTAAAAAGAAGCTTTTCAGACTTACAGATTGGGTGACCCATATGATAAAAGACAACCAGAAAGTCTTTAACAGGCTTCTTGTGATAATGGATGCGCTGATCACAGCCATATCCTTTGTCCTTGCCTATTATATCAAATTTTATATATTGAACGACGGTCCCGGAATCGGTGTCCTGCCTGTGCAGGAGTATTATAAGCTGCTTCCTTTTATTGTACCCGGTTATATGTTCCTATATTACCGGTGCAGCGTGTATTCCCCGAAGCGAACCGTCCGCCGCAGACATGAGATTTACAGCATTCTGCAGGCAAATACCATCGGCCTGGCGGCATTGATCATTATTCTGTATATGATCATCCGTGAGATCAACTTTTCGCGATCCGTCATGGCAATTTTTTATGTGCTGAATGTATTTCTGACTTCGGTATCCCGCATCATAATGAGAAAAGCGTTGCGGACACTCCGGAAAAGGGGATACAATCTGAAGCATATTTTGCTGGTGGGATATTCCAGAGTGGCAGAAGAGTATATTGACAGAATCTTAAGCAATCCCCAGTGGGGATATGTTGTATGCGGTATTCTGGATGAGCACATTCCGGGAGGGACTACCTATAAGGGAGTGAAAGTCCTGGGAACGTTGGGGAATCTGGAGTATATTCTTCCGGAGAACAAGCTGGACGAGATCGCGATCACGCTTTCTCTGAAAGATTATGATTATCTGGAAGGTGTTGTGGATATCTGTGAGAAATCCGGCGTGCATACGAAATTTATCCCCGACTACAGCAGTCTGATCCCCAGCAGACCTTACACGGAGGATCTCATGGGACTTCCGGTGATCAATATTCGGTATGTGCCGCTGACCAACACCGGAAATATGATGATCAAGAGAGCCATGGATATTGTCGGCTCCCTGTTCGGCATCATCATTACGTCACCGATCATGCTGTTGTCGGCAATTCTGGTAAAATGTTCCAGTCCGGGACCTGTGATCTTCAAGCAGGAACGGGTAGGACTTCATAATAAATCATTTTATATGTACAAATTCCGCAGTATGGCAATGCAGACTGCAGCGGAGGAGAAAAAGGGCTGGACGGTGCGAAACGATCCCAGAGTCACCGGAATCGGCAAGATCTTAAGACGAACCAGCATTGATGAACTTCCGCAGCTGTTCAACATCCTGAGAGGAGATATGAGCCTGGTGGGACCGAGACCGGAGCGCCCTCAGTTCGTGGAAAAGTTCAAGGAAGAGATCCCGAGATATATGGTAAAACATCAGGTGAGGCCGGGCCTCACGGGATGGGCACAGGTCAACGGCCTGCGTGGTGATTCTTCCATCAAGAAGCGGATCGAGTATGATATTTATTACATTGAGAACTGGACCCTCGGGTTTGACATTAAGATCATTCTTATGACATTTTTCACAGGATTTATCAATAAAAATGCTTATTAACACAAGGAGAAGACAAGATGGCAACAAATTCTAACTACAATGGCGGCAATGGACAGAGACCAGCCGGAAGCGGAAGAAGACCTTCCGGAAATGGACAGAGACCTGTGGGACAGCGACCTGTGGGACAGCGACCTGCCGGCAACGGACAGAGGACAACATCCGGCAACGGACAGAAGAGAGTATCTGCCAAGCAGCGTGCTGCCAAGAAAAGAAGAAAGGTTATCATCTTCGGTGTAGAGATCGCGGTTATCCTGATCATGGTAGCAGTACTGTATCTGGTAATGACCCACACAAATAATGAAGGCCCCAAGGTAACGGTATTAGAGACGGAAGAACTCCGGATTCCGGAAGAAGTACAACAGGACGAAGCAATGAAGGGTTATATGAACATTGCACTGTTCGGTGTGGATGCGACGAAGGACAGCCAGCTGTACAAGGGCAGCCGAAGCGACAGTATTATGATTGCCAGCATCAATATGGATACCGGCGATATCAAACTGGTCAGTGTATATCGTGATACGTATCTGAACATCGGCACGGACTCCTATCAGAAGTGTAACGCGGCTTATTCCTATGGCGGAGCGGAGCAGGCAGTTAAGATGTTAAACATGAATCTGGATATGGATATTACGAACTTTGTAACCGTAGGCTATAAGGGACTGAGTGAAGTGATTGACGGTCTGGGCGGTGTCTATATCGATGTGGACTCCGAGGAAATCAAGCATATCAATAACTATCAGATCGGTATTGCAGAGGTCTTAAAATGTGACTACACACCGGTAACAGAGACCGGAGTACAGCTGCTAAACGGTCTGCAGGCGACGGCTTACTGCCGTATCCGTTATACCGCAGGTAATGATTTCAAGCGTGCCGCACGACAGCGTGAAGTAATTCAGGCGATTGAAGATCAGGCGAAGAAGGCCGATTACGATACTCTGTCCAAGGTATTTAACAGTGCCATCGATGATGTTTACACCAGCCTGGATTCCAAGGATATTCTGGATCTGCTGGCTAACATCACAAAATATCGTATTGTGGACGAGGGAGGCTTCCCTGAAGAGACCATGCGTGCCACCGGTAACATCGGTGCAAAGGGAAGCAGTGTAGTACCTATGGATCTGGAGAGTAACGTCGTATGGCTGCATCAGTTCCTATTTGATGATGCGAACTACACCGTAACCGACAGTGTAAAGGAATACAGTAGAAAGATTGCATCCGATACGGCACCTTATCTGAATAAATAAGAAAAGGAATTGACGAGGGAGTCTTCCGGAGAGCACCGGAGCTCCCTCGTGTCATATGAAAAAGTCTTGTGTAACAGACGGGGATAAAGTATAATAGACCAGAGATTGGGAAAGTAAGGAGCGCTCTGCAATGGAGATCGATGTGATCATTCCCCTGTATAAGCCGGGGAAAGAACTATTTACATTATTAGATAAGCTTGATAGTCAGAGCGTGCCGATACATGAAGTGATCCTCCTGAACACCGAGGAAAAATATTTTGAGCAGCTGATCTATGGGACCAGATTTTTGGAGAAATATCAGAATATGAAAGTATATCATGTCTCCAAAAGAGAATTTGATCATGGCGGCACCAGACGTATGGGTGTGAAAAAATCTTCCGCAGATATTTTTGTCATGATGACCCAGGATGCTATGCCGGCAGATGACAATCTGATCGAACAACTGACGGAACCGCTGCGGGATCAGGTGGCGGTATCCTATGCAAGACAGCTGCCGAGAGAAGATTGTGCACCGGTGGAATGTTATACCAGGGACTTTAATTATCCGGCACAGTCACGGATCAAATCCTCAGAAGATCTTAAGACATTGGGGATCAAGACATTTTTCTGCTCCAATGTGTGTGCGGCATACCGACGGGAGATCTATGAGGAACTGGGTGGATTCGTAAAACATACCATATTTAATGAAGATATGATCTATGCGGCGAAAGCGGTGGAAGCGGGTTACGCAATCGCTTATGCGGCGGATGCCCGGGTGGTCCATTCCCATAATTATACCAATGGACAGCAGTTCCACAGGAATTTTGACCTGGGGGTATCCCAGGCAGAACATCCGGAAGTCTTCGCAGCATATCCTTCGGAGTCCGAGGGAAAACGAATGGTGAAAGATGTGACAGCATATTTGCGGAAAAATCATATGTCCGGCAAGTTGCCCCATTTTTATATACAATGTGCCTGTAAATATGCAGGTTATCTATTAGGTAAGAATTATCGCAGGCTCCCGAAAAAATGGGTCCTTGCTTTTACTTCCAACAAAGAATACTGGAAACAGAACAGAAAGGATGTATGACTATGTGTGGTATCGTAGGATATATTGGAACAGAACAGGCAGCGCCGATCATTTTAGACGGTCTGTCCAAACTGGAATACCGCGGATATGATTCCGCGGGTATGGCTATTTTTGATGGGGAGAAGATCAACACCAAAAAGGCTGTCGGGAGACTTAAGGTTCTGGAAAACCTGACACACGGAGGCGAGTCTATGAAGGGAACCTCCGGTATCGGGCATACCCGTTGGGCAACCCACGGTGCTCCCAGTGATATCAATTCCCATCCCCATATGAATAACGCCGGTACCATTGCTGTAGTACATAACGGAATCATTGAGAACTATATTCCACTGAAGAAAAAGATGCAGGATAAGGGGTATCAGTTCATCTCTGAGACCGATACCGAGGTACTGGCGCATCTGTTAGACTACTATTATAAGGGAAATCCCCTGGAAGCGATCACTAAGGTATTGCATCGTGTAGAGGGTTCCTATGCGCTGGGTATCATGTTTGCCGATCAGCCGGATAAGATCTTCGCTGCCCGCAAAGACAGTCCTCTGATCGTAGGCAAGAGTGAGAGCGGCAGCTTTATCGCATCTGATGTTCCCGCAATTCTGAAATATACCAGAACCGTATATTATGTAGATAATCAGGAAGTGGTGGAACTGAAGGAAGACGGTCTTAGGTTCTTCTCAGTGGACGAAGAAGAGATCACGAAAACCCCCGTGACCATCGACTGGGATGCCAATGCTGCGGAAAAGGGCGGCTATGAGCATTTCATGCTGAAAGAGATCTACGAACAGCCGAAGACGATCAACGATACCATTTCTCCCCGTATCAAGGATAATGATATCGTCATCGAAGAACTGAATATGAGCGATGAGGAGATTCAGGAGATCACAAAGATCCATATCGTGGCCTGCGGTTCCGCATATCACACCGGTGTTACCGCAAAATATGTCATTGAAGGTCTGGCAAGAATCCCGGTAGAGGTGGATGTAGCCAGCGAATTCCGTTATCGTGATCCCATCCTGCAGAAGGGCAATATGGTCATCGTCATCAGCCAGTCCGGTGAGACTGCGGATACGCTGGCAGCTCTGCGGGAATCCAAGGCAAAGGGCTTCAAGGTACTGGGTATTGTCAATGTCGTCGGCAGCTCCATCGCCAGAGAAGCGGACAGTGTTATGTACACCTGGGCAGGTCCCGAGATCGCTGTTGCAACGACCAAGGCTTACAGTGCACAGCTGACCGCACTTTACATGCTGGCTATGAAGTTCGCCAAGGTGCGTGGAACCGTTGATCAGGAGAAGTTCGCCGGAATGTTGGCTGACCTGAGATGTCTGCCGGATCAGATCGAACTGCTGCTGGGACAGAAGGAGAAGATCCAGCATTTCGCCAACCGTTATGTGGGCGCAAGAGATATCTTCTTCATCGGACGTGGCATTGACTATGCGATTTCCCTGGAGGGATCCCTGAAGTTAAAAGAGATCTCCTATATTCATTCCGAGGCTTATGCAGCCGGAGAACTGAAGCATGGCACCATTTCCCTGATCGAAGATGGCACCCTGGTAGTGGCTTTGGCAACCCAGCCGGCTCTGTTCCAGAAGACTATCAGTAATATGGTAGAGGTAAAGGCAAGAGGCGCTTTTGTCATGGCGGTTACCATCGAGGGCAACAAAGCCATCGAGAAGGCAGCGGATTATGTGGTATACATTCCCGAGACGAATCCGTACTTTACCAATTCCCTGGCAATCATTCCGTTGCAGCTGTTTGCTTACTATGTGGCAGTGGGACGTGGCTGTGATGTGGATAAGCCGAGAAACCTGGCAAAATCCGTTACGGTGGAATAACAAGAAAAATCCGGAGAGGTGAAAACTTCTTCGGTTTTTTTGATCTTTCATAATTGCTTCAGAAAGTTATCACAATTCGGTCACATTTGGTGGATATACTATGTTCATAAGGTGAGAGGAAGAAATGGAAATAGTAAAAAATTTCTCACTTACAGATAGGATAGGAGGAAACATTATGTACGAGAATGATAATTTTTCCGGTTATGAAACCGGAGATAAAAATACAACCGGTACATTCAGTGGTGTAAGCGCAGCGGAAAGTGCAAACGGTTATACCACATACCAGATGGGTGGAAGCACCGGCAACAATACAGAGCCTAAGAACCCCAAAAAGCATGGAGGCTATTTCCGGAAAGCTGTGGTAAGTGTCAGTCTGGGACTTTTCTTCGGACTGTTTGCCGGCATCGGGTTCTATGCGGTACAGCAGGGCACCGGGATGCTTAAGACCGGTACGGATACCGCAGTGGTAGATGAGGTCACTTCCGAAGCTGCAACAGAGAGCAGCCAGAGTACACCGCAGCTTGCGACCAACGTTACTTATGTAGAGTCTGATGTATCTGATGTGGTGGAGAAGGTTATGCCTGCCATGGTATCGATTGTGAATAACTTCACTGAGACAGCAAATGTCTTCGGACAGCAGTATACACAGGAAGAAGCAGCCAGCGGTTCCGGTATCATTGTAGGCAAGACGGATGATGAACTGCTGATCGTATCTAACAACCACGTAGTAGAGAGCGCAGATACGCTGACCGTTACTTTTATCGACGGCAGTGAAGCACAGGCACAGGTCAAAGGACTGGATTCCGATATGGATCTGGCAGTGATCGCAGTATCTTTAAATGATCTGAGTGATGATACCAAGAATGCCATTACTGTTGCTACTTTAGGCAGCAGTGATGACCTGAAGCTTGGTGAGCCGGTAATCGCCATCGGCAATGCACTTGGATATGGTCAGTCCGTTACCAACGGTATTGTAAGTGCCCTGAATCGTGAGATCACTCTGGAGAACGGTTCTACCGGTACTTTCATCCAGACCAACGCAGCTATCAACCCCGGTAACTCCGGCGGTGCACTGCTGAATATGAACGGTGAGGTCATCGGTATCAACTCTAACAAGATCGCTGGTACTACCGTAGAAGGTATGGTAGAAGGTATGGGCTATGCCATCCCTATCACTTCTGCAAGTCCCATCATTGCAGACCTGATGGAGCGTCAGACCAGAACCAAAGTAGCTGAGGATGAAGTCGGTTACATCGGCATCTCTCTGCAGGAAGTAACTTCCCAGATCTCTCAGATGTACAACATGCCGGAAGGCATCTATGTAGTATCCGTAGAGGAAGGCAGTGCAGCAGCGAATGCCGGTATCATGAAAGGTGATATCATTACAAAATTCGACGGCAGCAGCATCTCGTCCTACTCTGATCTTCAGAAGACATTACAGTACTATGCAGCCGGTGATTCCGCAACCATAACGGTACAGAGACCTCAGAATGGTGAATATGTATCTATCGAACTGAATCTGACACTGGGCAGCAGACCTGCAGATAAAAAATAAATATAGCGGTTCCAAATATTGAATATTGGAAAGATAGAAAACCCCCGGAAGATCGTCTGAATCTCCCGGGGATTTTGTTTAGAAAAACTTCACTTGTAGCAGTCATTCGAATTAGATATAATAAGCGTAGGCATGAGCAGTGCAAGGATCGTGGATTACGAAAACCGACTGCTTGCAGGCGGGATTACGTAAGACACGATACGTG
>ERZ1026776.1468-NODE-1468-length-13138-cov-7.299549_pt1 | contig 13138 bp, 14 predicted proteins | sample MGYA00380125_ERZ1026776 | MGnify/ENA primary metagenome ERZ1026776 (study PRJEB33269, sample SAMEA4719761) | human gut metagenome | biome: human-associated habitat; feature: organic feature; material: feces | place: Cameroon | collected 2013-10 ...
GGTTTATCTAGCATTATTGTTTATTCGCTTTCGTTTCCTTCGTGTAAATTGATTTATAGTTGTTTTTATAAAGTTTAATTTCTTTCTGATTTTTGTCACCTTCTTTACTGGTCCTATTGGGACGGCACTCATCTGACCACACAAAAAACAGCCGGAAATTTTCCGGCTGCATTCCTGCCCCTATATAATTTAATATCGAATCGTGTGATTCTTTTTTTCCTCTGACCAGTAACACTGCGTTTGTACCGGACAGGCAAAGCAATTTCTCGACTGTTTATCCGCATCGTACAACAGTGTTGCAAGCGACCTTGTCTGATCACTCGGTGCCTTATGCCGGCTGATTGCTTCACAGATTTCCGCACATTCTGCTTCCGTATATCCACACGTCAAAAGAATGGAACGTGCCAGTTCTGCCCCCGCCTCGTGATGAGATTTTCCGGTTGCATATTCCTCACACCTTCCAATATCATGCAACAATGCCATCGCATAGATAACGTCCTGCGGGAACATAAGTTTCTGTTCCAAATTCTTTATATATCCGATTCTAGCCACATCCAAGCTATGCTCGATTCCATGCAGACAGAACATGCGCGTGCGTTCTTGTTCCGCAATACTCTGCATATACTTCCGAAATTCCGGATGTACGAGAATTCTATCTACTCGTTCCATGTCTTTCATCTCCGCCTTCTAATTGCAGATACTCTGCCAGAAAAGATAAGGAACCACTCACAAGAACGACATCTGTCTCGCCCGCTTGTTCTCTCGCCTTTTGAAGAGCTTCTGCACCTGTATCCGCAAGTTGTACAGGCACACCTTTTGCCTGCAATAACTGTGCCAGAATCTCCTTTTGCAATCCGCGCGGTGTATCCGGCGTAATCACAACAGCTGCTGCCATTGTTGGTGCCAGAATCTCAACCATCTTCTCGTATTCTTTATCTTTCAGTACTCCTATTATATAGATTACCCTGCGGTTTGTAAAATACTTTTCCACCGATGTACGCAAATATTTCCAGGCTGCTACGTTATGTGCCCCATCCACATAGATATACGGATGTTCAGCCACCTTCGTCATACGTCCAAGCCATGTCGTCTGCGCAACACCTGCATGAATCGCTGTTTCTTCTATATATAGTGTACGAAGCGTGGTAATCGCCGTCTGCGCGTTTGCAATCTGGTGCTCCCCTAATAGAGGAATATGATATGGGCGTCTCCATTCCGGAATGTCCACTTCCATACCATTTTCCCCGGATTCTGTTTCGCAATCGATCAGTTCGGTACCATTCAGATCCATCCGCATAACTTTCCAGTCCGAAGGATTCACTTCTATATAAGAAGCGTATTGTGCTTCACACACCTCACGCAGCACCTTTGATACCTCCGGCACCTGCGGAGCGGAAATCACAGTCGTATAAGGCTTAATAATTCCGGCTTTCTCTGTCGCAATCTTCGTCAAAGTACTTCCTAAAAACTGCATATGATCCATACTGATCTGTGCAAATACGCAAACTTCCGGTTTTGCGAGCACGTTTGTTGCATCTTCTCTTCCACCCATACCACATTCGAGCAATAAGTAGTCCACATGATTTCTCGCAAAATACAGAAACGCAACCGCCGTTTCGATCTCAAATGCAGTCGGGCTGGCAAACCCTTCCTTTTCCATCGTCTCAATCACTGCCGCAGCCTCTGTGAGCAAAGCAGCAAATTCCGTCTCTGACATATAGCGTCTGTCAATCTGATACCGTTCCAGATACGTAAGGATCGTCGGGGATATATATCTTCCCACATGATATCCCGCCACAAGCAGACTTTCCTGTACAAACGCAAAAATAGAGCCCTTTCCGTTCGTCCCGGCGATATGCAGTGTTCTGCATGCATCCTGTGGATTGCCGAGTCTCCGTAAGAGCTCCTTTACCTGTGTCAGGCCGGGCACAATCCCCAGCCTGTTTTTTTCTTCCATATAATTCCGCGCTTCTAAGTAATTCAATTATTTGTCTCCCTTATATTCCACATGCTGCACCGGCTTCGTAGAATCATCGATTGGACAAATCTCATATCCCTCATCCTTCAAAGTCTGGATCAATGCCGGAAGGGCTTCGATCGTTGCATGATTATTCTGCAGGTCATGCATCAGGATTACGGAATCACCCGCATTTGCATGTACATACCCAAGTATATTATCATTTAACTCACTTGGTGTCAAAGATGCATCGACTGCATCACCGGACAGGGAATTCCAGTCAAAATAAACAATTCCCTCTTCATTCAGGTAAGCAATCAAATCCTGAATATCAACTTTACTTACCTGATTGGAGCTTCCACCCGGGAATCGGTACAGGTGCGTATCCACACCAGTCTGTTCCTGTATGTAATCATGAATTTTCGTCACATCTTCTTCAAAACTTTCCTGGCTTGCATACACCTGATCATACACATGACTGTAAGAATGCATTCCGATTGAATGTCCTTCGTCCACAATCCGTTTGTAGTATTGCTGTGCCTCCTTATTATCGTTATAGACAACAAAGAAGGTTGCCTTCACATTGTTTTCCTTCAGCACATCCAAAAGTTCACCCGTATAGGTACTCGGGCCATCATCAAACGTCAGATATACCTTCTGCCCATTGTAATATGTCTGCTCAGGCACATCATTCGTTGCCTCTGTTGTTGCTTCCGCATCTTCCTTTACAGTATCCTTTCCATCACCATTATCCGTCAAAGCCACATGCACACCTTCCGATCCTTTTCCAAGATCTCCATATGCCATCTGCTCACTTGTCAGCGTCTCCGTTGATTCATCAATCAATCCAATATTTGTGCTGACCAGATTTTTCCCTTCCTCTACCTTGTCAACCAGATTCTCAATCCGATGGTCCAGCCGGTTCATCTTCACCATCATAAACAGGCATAGCGTAATCGGAATCGCACATACAACCAAAAATGTCACCATCAGCATTCGTTTAAAACTTCGTACCTTTCGCTTATGTGTGTTCTCTTCTTCGATTTCTTGTGCTTCGGAAATTTCTTTTTCATATTCAGTTAAAGTTTTTTTCTTGTCTTCCATAAAATTTTCCTTTACTTTCTCTATATATTGTGGTACATTACCTATGTAATACAAATTACCATTTGCAGCCTTGGGACATTCCCGAAAAAAAGGTTGCAATTTTTATATTATAAAATTCTATGAGTTATGTCAAGTAAATTTTATTTTTTCTTAATCTTTTGTAACACTTTTGTAATATAATTCTCTCCACTTACGGCCTTCCTCCTGCATCCCCTGTGTCAGCTTTGTCAACTCATCATATTGCTGTTTATAGCGTTGCTCCATATTTTTGACCGTAGATTTCAATCTTGACTCATAATCTTCCTGCATTTTCCGAATTGCCTCATTATAACTCTTATCATTTTCTTTACATCGTTTTTCAAGTTCTTGCATTGTCTGTTCTTTACATAATATATATTCTGACAGACTTATGTCACCTAATCTGGAAACATCCACAGCATAGATCCGTGGTTTTGCTTCCGTTGCCAATTTATATAGAAGATAACTGACTTCCCCATGCTGCAATATCTCATATCGTTCAATCCGCCCTGCGCCATGTACCAATCTCTGAACCTTCCTCTCTCCCAGTGGATTTATCGCATACAAACTATCTGTACCGTTTTCTGCTTCTGCCATACGATACCAGACATAAAGCTGTGTGCGGTCTCCGGCAAGTGGTGCAATTTTCACATCTGAAAGACTTCCCCACGTTTCCCCTTTTACAAGCATCAACCGTCCCTCCGTAAAAAGCTTATCCCACATTAATACATTTTCCGTATTGACGTATGCAACATAGATTTCTTCTTCCCATAGCCGGCTCACTCCGCAGGAATGATAATCACGACACAGACTTCCCCATTGTATTGCTCTGCCCGCCCCAATCACCTGTGCCAATATCTGATTTCCTTCCTCATAAAGTAAAATCCGCTTATCCCCTTTCCTTCTATAAACCGCTTCCACAACAGCCTCCCAGTCCTTTCTTTTACAAATATATTGTTGCAACCGAACAAAAATGCATAATTTGAATATATTATTGTAAGCATATTTGAAAGGAAACGAACATGTCTAAATGCTGTGGCTGTAACAAAAAAGTCTTAAGCAATGCAGTTGCAAACAATACCGATTCCTGCACATGCAGCCTGACAGATATCTGTACTGACGTATGTGTAACACCACAATGCGGCGATCCAAAGCTGCTCACGGTATTGGTTCCTGTTATCTACGACGAAATCGGGATCAATGTATGCCGGACAATTCCACTTGCCACCCTGCTTGCAGATTATCCAACAACGGCATATATCCGAGCAGAGGTAACAAACATTACCTTTGCAACAGGAGCGGCACCTTCTGTAACAATCAAACCGATTGCCGGACGTCCAAACTGCTACGAGCTGACACTCACAAATCTGACTGTAGATTTTGTTATCTATGTCTACGATTGCTGCAAACGATTGCTTGCAACACTTCCTGTCACCGGCGTTGTCTATCTTCCTTCTTCAACAACCGATCCGGAATACGATGAAGATACCAACCCATCCACTGTAACAATACAGTTGTTCGCACCATACGGTGTCACTTATACCGATACAACTGTAGCAACACCAAACCTGAATTTTATTGGCTTCCTCTCCACTAACGGAACGGTCTCACAGGGACTTAATCTCATGGCGATGTCTAAAGTATTAAACTTCGATATTGCAAATGCGGAAATGACGGTAGGGCTTACCTTGATCGTGAAATCTATCTATTACAACCAATACCGGATTCCTCACAATGGAAAGGCAATCGTATCCAAAGGCACACTGGCAAGTCCGGAGGATTCTGTCTGCATGAATTTTGTAAGCGGAAGTCTCTTAGACCGAAACATCAAACCATTGGAGCTTTGCAACCCGCTTGACCAGAAGCGAAACTGCGAAAGCTGTACCAATCCCGACAACTGCACCGGTCTGACACCATCGGATTGATTTATAAAAATTACCGGAAATTGGTAAAATAATCTCCTTATTTAGGTTCATACTATTTTTATAGAATGAAAACTAGATAAGGAGTGTTTTTATTATGAAAAAATTTAAGACAACTGCTGCCATTGCGGCAACCGCTATGATGCTTTCCATCTGTATGTGTGGATGTGGTACGGACGAGACAAGTAAGGACAATGCAACAACTTCCGAACAAACGCAGATGACCACAGAAAACAACAATGCCACAAATTCAAACGGCGTCGGGAACGGTGTCAAAGACGCCGCAGACGGTGTCGGTGAAGGTGTCAAAGACGCTGCAGAAGGTGTTGGCGAAGGTATCAAGGATGCCGCAGAGGGCGTCGGCAATGGCGTAAAAGATGCTGTGGATGGCGTTGAAGATGCCGTGGACGGTAATCAGAGCAAACAATAAAAAAAAGGTTCCGCCTGTGGTGCAGATTCTACGCCACAAACGGAACCTTTTTATCTCTTACTTATTTCTTATCTGCAGGCGAGCCATGAAATGACGGCTCGATTTTATTCATCATAGCGTCATATTGTACGTACATCTTCTGCACACTATTCTCTAATAAGTAGTAATGCATCACATATGGAATCAGTAAAACCAGAAGTGCTATCACAAGTGCTACGATAATCAGCGAACCACTAAAATTCAAATACAAAATTGAAATTACGGTTGCCAGTGCAAACAGTGCCATCACAATCAGGTGCACCTGCCGCTCATGTGCAAAAAAAGCAATCTGAACAAGATGTTTTTCCTTCTCCCTTTCCCAGTCCACATCCTCTTTTTCTAACAGCGCATCAATATACGTCAAATACTCTGTAATTCTCTTTTTCATCTTCCATTCCTCCTGTAAAAGACTCTTTCATTTTCTGATTTATCAAATTTTCTTACATGTTTTTTATCTATGTATAACAGATATTACTTTTCATTCATTATATCTCCGTCTGCATAAATATTCCATAGTCATATGTACATTTCCGTGCTATAATAAGGATGCATTTTTATGCGCATACATAAGGAGGAAATTATGCCAGACAACAACGGAAATAATCAAAATAACAACGATGATGACGAATACGAAAAGTATTGTTATCTCTGTCGCAGACCGGAATCTGAAGCCGGTCCATTTATCCGGATGCCGGGAAATATGTATATCTGCAACGACTGTATGCAGAAAAGCTTCGACTCCTTCAACAACGGAGCGATGCAGTTCTTAGACCTTTCCAAGATGCCGAATATCAACATGTCCCAATTCATGCCATTTGATGACATTCCGACTTCCCAGAAGGTAAAAAAGAAGAAAAAAAAGAAGGAAGAAAAAGAACAAGAACCTCTCACGATGGCAGATGTTCCAGCCCCACATAAGATTAAGGCGATGCTTGACGAATATGTCGTTGGACAGGAATATGCCAAGCGAGCAATGTCCGTTGCCGTATACAACCATTACAAACGCGTGATTACAGACACAATGGACGACATTGAAATCGAGAAATCCAACATGCTTATGCTTGGTCCAACCGGATGTGGTAAGACATATCTGGTTCAGACTATCGCCAAGATTTTACAGGTTCCGCTTGCGATTACAGATGCAACCACCCTGACAGAAGCCGGTTATATCGGTGACGACGTAGAGAGCATTCTCTCCAAGCTTCTTGCAGTAGCAGATAACGATGTCGAAAAAGCAGAACGAGGAATCGTCTTTATCGATGAGATCGATAAAATTGCGAAGAAGAAAGAAACCCGCAGCCGAGATGTCAGCGGTGAATCTGTACAACAGGGGCTTTTGAAGATCTTAGAAGGCGCCGAAGTAGAAGTACCTGTTGGTTCCGGCAGCAAGAACGCAATGACACCAATGACAACGATGAATACACGGAATATCTTATTTATCTGCGGCGGTGCATTCCCGGATATCGAGGATATCATCAAGCAACGTCTGAATAAGCAATCTTCTATGGGGTTTGCAGCAGATTTGAAAGATAAATATGATAAGAACGATAACTTAATCAAAGAAGTGACAACCGAAGATTTGCGCGAATTCGGCATGATTCCAGAGTTTCTTGGCCGTCTCCCGGTACTTTTCACTTTGGATGCATTGGATAAAGATATGTATATCAAGATCTTAAAAGAGCCAAAGAACGCAATTTTAAAACAATATAAAAAGCTGCTGGCCTTAGACGAGGTGGATCTGGAATTTGATGACAGTGCCTATGAGGCAATTGCTGAAAAGGCTATGGAGAAAAAAACCGGGGCACGTGCACTCCGTGCTATCATCGAGAAATTCATGATGGATATTATGTACGAAATTCCGCGTGACGATAATATCGGACGTGTGACCATCACCGGTGATTATATCAACGGCAAAGGCGCTCCGATCATTGAACTGCGCGGTACAAATATTTAAACGATTGAATCAGGAGGTGTCAATATGAAAAAAGTGGAAGTGATCATCCGGCCTGAAAAACTGGATGACATGAAAGAGATTTTAGACGAATGCAGCACAACCGGAGCCATGGTCAGCAATATCATGGGCTATGGCAATCAAAAAGGATACAAATCCCAGCATCACAGCGGAGATTATTTTGTAAATCTTCTTCCGAAGCTAAAAGTTGAAACGGTTGTATCGGATGATGTATGCGAGAAGCTGATTGCCATGATTACAGAGCGCATTCCTACCGGAAGTTATGGTGATGGCAAGATTTTCGTATATAATACAGAAGACGCTGTACGTATACGTACCGGCGAACGCGGAGATGATGCTCTATGATTTCTTCGATTATCGCACACCGAGGTGCTTCGGCACTTGCCACGCACGAGAATACGCTGGAAGCTTTCCAGATTGCAATTGATCTTCAGGCAGATTTTGCAGAATTTGATATTCGCAAAACCAAGGATCATCAATTGATTGTATTTCACAACCCGGCCTTAAACGGTGTGGATATCCGAACTCTTACATATGAAGAGATCTGCAGCACAACCGGTCAAGAAGGCTACCGAGTACCTCTTTTATTAGAAGTACTAAAACTGTGCCGCGGGAAAATCAAGTTGGATATCGAACTGAAAGAAACCGGATATGAACATGAAATCATCGATATGGTGGAACGATTTTATGATTATTCCGATTATATGATGAAATCATTTATTGACCGTTCTGTGCTACGGATCAAGGAACTCGATCCAAATATAAAAGCCGGGCTTCTCATTGGCACACCCAGAAACAATATTGTTCACCGGCTAAATGAATATTTCCCTATGCATCGGCTGCATGCATGCAAAGCGGATTTTATCTCCCCACATCACCAATTTGTGACACGCGATTTTATCCTGCGTATGCATCTGTACCATAAGGAAGTCTATGCATGGACAGTGAACGATATTGCGAAAATGAGCAAACTGATTCGAAAAGGTGTGGATGGAATCATTACCGACCGGCCCGATTTCGGCTTACAGGCACGGATGGCATTTGAGTAAAATAAACAAAACAGAAAGGACGAACAAACATGAAATACAAAGTTGGATTTATTGGTTGTGGAAATATGGCTAGCGCAATTATTGGCGGACTAAAATCACACGCCGGTATTGCTGCTTCTGAAATTATTGCAGCAGACGCTTCCGAAGCAGCTCGCGCAAAAGCTGCTGAAGCACTTGGCATACACACAACTTCATCGAATACAGAAGTTTCTACACAGGCAGATGTTTTATTCTTATCCGTAAAACCGCAATATTACGAGACGGTTATCGCTGAGATTCAACCGACACTCCCGTCCGGACAGATTATCGTTACGATTGCTCCCGGCAAGACTCTGGCCTGGCTCGGAGAGCGTTTGGGGGCTGTGAAAGTTGTCCGTACAATGCCAAATACACCCGCTCTTGTCGGGGAAGGAATTACAGGTGTCTGTAAAAACGAGCTTGTCACAGATGAGGAATTTGCATATGTACTAAAATTACTCAGCAGCTTTGGTTTAGCAGAAGCAATTCCGGAATCACTGATGGATGCAGTTGTCTCTGTCAGCGGAAGTTCTCCTGCATATGTATTCTTATTCATTGAAGCCATGGCAGACGCTGCAGTTGCTGATGGCATGCCACGTACACAGGCATATCGATTTGCTGCACAGGCAGTACTTGGCAGCGCAAAAATGGTCTTAGAAACCGGTAAGCATCCAGCAGAATTGAAAGATATGGTCTGTTCTCCTGCCGGAACAACAATTGAAGCCGTTCGTGTTCTGGAAGAGAAAGGATTCCGTGGAGCAGTCATGGATGCCATGAAGGCTTGCACCGCAAAGGCAAAAGGAATCTGATATTTCGCAGCAGGAATATTACATAAAAAGAAGCACCCGATGAAAATTCACCGAGTGCTTCTTTTTATGAAAGGTTTTGGGAATACAAATTATAAGGAGAAAGAACCTTCTGTTCCATCGGCTGTGTAGTATACCATATTTGTCTCTGGCTGATAGTATACATTCAACTCCTTGATTGCTTTCTTTCCACTAGCTTCTGCTGCCTTAGCTGCAATATCATCTGTAGCAATCTGACCACCCTGATACTCAACAAAAAGCTTTACTGCCTTAGGAGCTGCTGCCTTTGCAGGAGTTGCTTTCTTTGCTGGTGCAGCCTTCTTTGCAGGTGCTGCTTTCTTTGCCGGCTCAGCCTTCTTTGCAGGTGCTGCCTTCTTTACTTCTTCCTTAGCCGGAGCTGCTGCCTTTGCAGGTGCTGCCTTCTTTGCAGGTGCTGCTTTCTTTACTTCTTCCTTAGCCGGGGCTGCTGCCTTAGCTGCTTCTACCTTTGCCATAGTTGCATCAACTGTTGCTTTCTTAACTGCCATGATCCATTCCTCCGTAATTAATATGTATATTTTTCAGCGTTACCATGTTGTCTTTAATTTCTTTTGTTGACATGATATTACGCTACTTTCCTTTATTTTGCAAGGCTTTTTGGCATTTTCTTAAGTATTTACCAATGGATTTGCGCTTTATGGAAAAAAAGAGGACATTTTGCACAATGAATTTCTATTGACTTTTTGTCCTTACAAGACTACTATAAACGACGGTTTTTATATTCTTTATTTTATTATATGGAAAAGGAGTTCTTTCTATGTCTGTGCAAAAAAGGAACATCTGGCTGGACAATGTAAAAGGATTTTTGATTATTTGTGTTGTTACCGGTCATTTTTTAGAAAGCGGAATTGACTATCATTCCAACATGTGCAAATCTTTATTTTTGTTCATCTATAGCTTTCACATGCCATTATTTGTATTTGCAAGCGGACTGATGTGTGAACATGCCATCAGGACAAAGGAATGTTTCTGCAAAAAACTTGCGAATTTTGCAGGTCTGTATGTCTTGTTGAAATTACTGATTTTCCCATTTCAACGGCTGACCAATCCGGATCTGACATTTTCGCTCGTGAAAACCGATGGCGTTCCCTGGTATCTTTTCGCGATGTGCGTATTCTATTCATGTGCCTTTCTGCTTCAAAACATTGATAAACGCAAGATTTTAGTCTTCGCCATTGCAGTTGCACTAATAGCCGGCTATGACAACGGAATTGGTGATGTATTTGCTTTTTCACGCTGTCTCGTGTTCTTTCCGTGGTTCGTACTCGGGTGGATGTGTGACGTGGATAAATTAGAATTCCAGCTTCACCGTCCTGCTATGCGGATTCTTGCACCAGCGATTGTGCTTGTATTTTTTATTGTGTGCCGTATAAACATTGACAGTTTCTATATCTTCCGCCGTTTCTTCACCGGTCGAAGCTCATATGAAACTTTACTGGATGATGCAGGGGAAATCGGAATTTTGTTTCGGCTGTCCGCTTATATGATTACATTTATCATTGGTGTTTGTATTTTAAGCATTATCCCGCAGAGAAAGATCCTGCATTTAGATGTTCTCGGAAAAGAATCGATGTCGATTTACTTTTTTCATCGTCCGATTCTCTTCTATCTGGAATATGCAGAGACGTATCCATTTTTATATTCACGTTTTCACGAATGGGCAAATATTTTATGGCTTATCATCGCGGTGATACTCGTAATCATACTGGCACAGCCCCTGTTCGAGAAACCATTCAAGATCTATAATGCTTGGATTAAACGAAGGATCCACGCTTCCTGAATCCTCTCTCTTAACATCTCTGTTCATGCACGAGCAAAAGACGGCCTGCACATAACATGCAGACCGCCTTTCTTTATATGTAAGGAAATGATTTAGTTTTCTCCCTGCAAAGCGTCGTAACCTTCTTCTCCGGTACGAACCTTGATTACATTCTCAACACCATAGACAAAGATCTTGCCATCGCCGATGCTTCCTGTATAAAGCGCCTTCTTTGCTGCCTTCACAACTGTAGCAACCGGAACCTTGCTGACAACGACTTCCACCTTCACCTTCGGAAGCAATGTCATATCCATCTTAACACCACGATAGTACTTTGTCTGACCCTTCTGGGCACCACATCCAAGTACCTGTGTGACTGTGATACCGGTTACACCTGCATCATTCAAAGCATTCTTCAAATCCTCAAACTTATTCTGCTTACATATGATAGAAATCTTTGTAAGCTTGACATCCGAAGCAACGCCTGTGCCGCCACTCATAACCTGTACCGGAACAGCCTCATCCTCAGGGACTGCATTCTCCGGAATCGCAGGAGTTGATACCGTTGTAGTACCATCGCTGCTGATGTGATCACCATATGTCATGAATCCTGCATAAGCTGTCTCCAATCCATGCTCGGTTGCATCGAGACCTGTGATTTCCTCCTCTGCGGATACACGCAGGCCGAAGATCTTCTTGATTAAAAGGAATGTGATTGTGATTGTAACGGCTGTCCATGCGGCTGTTGCAAGCATACCTGTCAACTGAATGCCAAGAAGCTTGAATCCACCACCATAGAAGAGGCCAAGCAGTTTCTCACCATTTGCATCTGCAAGAGAATAGGTAGGTGTACTGTCTGTAGCAAAAAGTCCAACTGCAATCGTACCCCAGATACCATTCATCATGTGAACGGCTACTGCACCAACCGGATCATCGACACGGAGCTTGTTATCAAGCAGCCATACACCAAATACTACGAGTACACCGGATACCGCACCGATTACAATCGCACCTGTCGCATCTGCAACATCACATGGTGCTGTGATTGCTACCAGGCCTGCCAGAGATGCGTTCAGACACATAGATACATCCGGCTTACCATAACGGATCCATGTAAAGATCATACATACGACTGTTGCAACGGAAGGAGCAATCGTTGTTGTTGTGAAGATTGCACCAAGCTGTGGAACGGATGTTGCGGCTGCACCGTTGAAGCCGTACCAGCCAAGCCACAGGATAAATACACCAAGTGCGCCAAGCGCCAAGTTATGTCCGGGGAACGCACCAACCTTGATGCTTCCGTCCTTCTGCTTCTTAAACTTACCAATACGTGGTCCAAGGATGGCCGCTCCGATCAGGGCACAGATACCACCAACCATGTGGATACAGTTAGAACCGGCAAAATCGTGGAAGCCCATCTTAGACAACCAGCCACCGCCCCATGTCCAGTGTGCTTCAATCGGATAGATGACTGCAGAGATAACTGCGGAATATACACAATAAGATAAGAACTTTGTTCTCTCTGCCATCGCTCCGGATACGATCGTTGCGGTCGTAGCACAGAACACTAAGTTAAATACGAAGTTTGACCAATCAAAATTTGCATAGTTTGTGAAGATGTCAAACCCTGGCTTACCAACGATACCTGCCACATCCTCACCTAAGAACAAACCGAAACCGATCAGAATAAACATCACGGTACCGATACAGAAGTCCATCAGGTTCTTCATGATGATGTTACCGGTATTTTTTGCTCTGGTAAATCCAGCCTCCACCATCGCGAAACCTGCCTGCATCCAGAACACCAATGCTGCACCGATCAGGAACCAGACGCCGTAGACTTCACTTGAAATTGCATTCATAATTTCTTCTGTCATAATCATTTCCTCCTCATCTCGTCAAATTCTTTTGTTAAGTCTGCTAGCTTCTTTCACTCAACATGGTGTTATTATACTTAAGAAAATTAATTTGTCAAACAGTTTTATCAAGTCGTTTCTTTATATATTGTGATTATATCAAGTGTAT
>ERZ1026776.1472-NODE-1472-length-13118-cov-19.356580_pt1 | contig 13118 bp, 7 predicted proteins | sample MGYA00380125_ERZ1026776 | MGnify/ENA primary metagenome ERZ1026776 (study PRJEB33269, sample SAMEA4719761) | human gut metagenome | biome: human-associated habitat; feature: organic feature; material: feces | place: Cameroon | collected 2013-10 ...
CTGAAAAGCAGCAGATTTACAGTCTGTCCCCATTGGCCACTCGGGAACACGCCCAGATTCTGTTCACGTCCGTTGCCGGATGACTTATTTATTTTATCAGACAAAAGCGGTTTTGTCAACTACTTTTCCGAATTTTTTGTCAAAAAAGAAATCCCGCGCCGCAGAGCCGGAAGTTTTTCCGCTGCAGCGCAGGATTTCAAAAAAGCTAATCTTACGGTTCAAGGTGCTTCCGGCGCTCGTATTCCTTCAGCGCGTCGATGGCTTCTCCGGAAAGCGGATAAAGTGCGATCAGATTAAAGATTGTCATCAGGCCGATGCCCACATCGCCGAGGTCCCACACCACGGTGTAGGCCTGAACGCCGCCCACCAGAAGCATTCCCAGCGCCAGCACCTTATAAAGGGTCTGCCAGAGCCAGCGGTCGCCGAACAGATACGCTACGTTGGAGCGGGCATAGAACAAAATTCCGATAAACGTCGAGAAGCTGAACAGCGCCAGCGTGACCGCGATGAACACCACGCCAAAACTCCCCAGATGGTACTGCACGGCTGCTTGCAGCAGGTCCATGCCGGTCAGGTCGGCGGTGACGGATTCCGGGGCGAGGAGCATCACAAAGGCCGTACAGCTGCAAATGACCACGGTATCGATCAAAACGCCCAGCGCTTGAACCAAGCCCATCTTGACCGGGTCATCGCAGGAAGCCGCCGCGGCCGCGCAGGGGGCCGAGCCGCTGCCCGCCTCATTGGAGAACAGGCCGCGCTTGATGCCGTTCATCAGGACCGCGCCAAAGCCGCCCGCCGCCACCTGCCGCAGCCCAAAGGCCTCCGAGAAGATGCGCCCGAACACCGCCGGGAGCAAGTGGAAGTTGGTCGCGATGACGAACAGGGTCATCACAAAATAGCAGACCGCCATGACCGGCACGATGACGTCCAGACTTTTCACAGTGGCATCCTTGCGCAGAACGATGACCACCGAGATCGCCACAAGGATCACCGTCGTCACGATGGGCGGGATCTGGAACGCATTCTGGAACGCCGAGCTGACCGAGTTGCTGATGACCTGACTGATGCCGCACCAGCAGATCAGGCCCGACAGCGCAAACAGCACCGCAATGACCGAGCGGCGCAGTTTTTTGCCTCGCTTGCGCTCAGCCAGCACATGGATATAATAGGCCGGACCGCCGCGCTGGCCTCCGTAAAGCGGGTCCGGCTGTTTGTATTTCTGCGCCAGCGTGGATTCCACAAAGGAGGTCGATGCGCCCAGCAGGGCCGTGACCCACATCCAGAACACCGCTCCTGCGCCGCCCGCAGACACCGCCGCCACGACGCCCACCAGATTGCCCATGCCCACGCGGGTGGCCGTGGAGACGATCAGGGTCTGGAACGAGGACAAGCTGTCCTTGCTCTGGTTCTTTTCACAGACCGCCGAGATCATATCCCGGAACAGCCGCACGGGCAGCAGCCGCGTTTTCAGCGTGAAAAACACGCCCGCCGTCAGCAGCAGAATGACCATCAGCGAAATGCCGATGCCCCCGCCCACCGGAAGCACAAACAGATCGCCCCAGAGCAGACCATAGACCGATTCGATGAGATGGACCAACAAACGCATCCCTCCTGAGTTCCTGTAAGATGACATCGGCCACTCCCCGCCCCGCAGGGAATGGCCAACCATTATTTGCTTTATTATACTACAGCGGTCCGGGTTTGTAAATCCGAAAAAAGCATCCGGCCCGGAGCAGAACGCCCCGGGCCGGATGCTATATGAATTGAAGGAGAACGGAAATTTCTTTATCCTTTGACGCCGCCAAGGGCCACGCCGCGAACGATGAACTTCGACAGCAGCAGATAGACCACGATGACCGGCAGGATGGCGATGGCGACCATCATGTAGACCTTGCCCATATCGAACTTGAGGAAGTCCGCGCTGCGCAGCTGTGCGATCAGGATGGGCAGCGTCTTTTTGTCGGCGGTATCCAGCACCAGCGCCGGGATGAAGTAGTTGTTCCAGCTGCTGACGAAGGAGAAGATGGCCTGAACGGCCAGTGCCGGCTTCATGATGGGAAGCACGATCTTATTAAAGGTGTAGAATTCGCCCGCGCCGTCGATGCGGGCCGCTTCGACGATCTCCATCGGAAGGCTGGCATCGAGGTACTGCTTCATGAAGAAGAACACGGCGGGTGCGGCAATGCTGGGAACGATGAGCGGGATGAAGGAGTTCTTCAGGCCCATCTTAGTGACGAGCTGCAGAAAGCCCAGCGCCGAGACCTGCGTCGGCATGGTCATGATGAGCAGGATGATGGCGAACGCGGCCTTCTTGAACTTGAAGTTATAGGCGTAGATGCCGTAAGCAGTCAGGGCCGAGAAGTAAACGCTCAGCGCTGCCGAACAGGCCGACACGATCAGGCTGTTCCGCACACCGGTCAGGACCGGGATGTTGGCATCGGACAGGACATTTTTCAGGTTGGTCATCAGGGATTTACCGGGCAGCAGCGAGAAGCCTTTCTGGATCTCAAAATGTGTCCGGGTCGAGTTGATGACCAGCACATAGAAGAAGAACAGGCACAGAAAGCTCAGAACGACCAGAACCAGATAGCACCATGCACGGCGGGCCGCCAGCGTTGCCTTTTCGGACTTTGTTTTCACAGTGTGAGCCATTACTTCTTTCCTCCCTTCAAAGCCTTGCGCTCGGCCTTGCTCAGGCCGTCGTCCTCTTTGGTCAGGCCAATGTAGACGACCACGCAGAGGACTGCACAGACGAGGAACAGCACCACAGAGACTGCACCGGCCATGCCGTAGTTCTTGCTGAACAAGTGGTTGTTCAGGTACATGATCATCGTAGTGGAGGTGCGGTCCGGGCCGCCCTTGCCGTTGGTCAGGATCTGCGGCACATCGAACATCTGCAGACCGCCGATCATCGAGGTGATCATGACGTAAACGAGGATGGGACGGATCAGGGGGATGGTGATCTTCCAGAACATCTGGTTCGGAGTGCAGCCATCCAGCTCGGCGGCTTCATACAGCGTGGGGTCTACGCCCATGATGGCGGCCATCAGCATGATGGTGGTGTTGCCGAACCACATCAGGAAGTTCATCAGGCCGATCAGGCCGCGGTTGCCCCAGACGGTGTTCAGGAAGCTGAACGGCTGTTTGAGGATGCCCATGCCCACCAAAGCTGCATTGACCGGGCCGTTGTCCGAGAACAGGGCAAAGAACAGCATTGCAAACGCCGACGCCATGATCAGGTTGGGCATATAGATGACCGTCTTAAAGAAGGTCTGGCCTTTCAGCTTCAGGCGAAGGTCGGTGAACCATGCCGCCAGCAGCAGAGAGATCGCGATCTGCGGGATGAATCCGATGATCCAGAGCAGCAGGGTGTTGCCGAAATACTTCGGCAGATCGGTCGCGAACAGGGTGATGTAATTCTTCAGGCCCACAAAGTTGGGTCCGATGATCTTCAGGCCGCTGCGGTAATACTCAAAAAAGCTGTAATAAATGGTCGATGCCAAAGGGATCAGCTGGAATACCGCGAAGATGATAAAGAATGGTGCGATGAAGATATAACCCCATTTCGCGTAGCTGATCGACCCTTTCTTTTTTGTTTTGTCTCCCATGTGACTGCCTCCTGACGGGTGGTTTCAGGAAAAGAAGAGGGCGGGCGGGATCAGCGTCCGGCCCGCCCCCTTTATTTCAGTTGTGTGTGCGTCTGTCTGCCTTATGCGGGCCAGACAACGTCGGTCAGCTCAGGATACTTCTCCTTGATGGCGGTCTCGAAGTTCGCCTTTGCGGTGTCCTCGTCCACGTTGCCAGTGAAGTAATCCTTGAATGCCGTCTGGAAGCTCTCGTTCAGGCCCTGATCGTACGGACCAGCGTTGGACATATCGATCTTCTTTGCGGCCTCTGCAAACAGCGCGATATGGTTCTGGCCGCCGAGGAAGTCGGAGCTGTAATCGCTGTTGGCGATCTCTTCCATAGCCTTCTCGTTGTTGGTGTAGTCCTGCGTATCCAGCGTGATCTGCTTCATGATGGCTTCGTCGCAGGTCAGCTTCTGCATGACGTCCTTAATGGTGTCGAGGTTGTCGCTGCCGGCTGCGCCGCAGATCCAAGTGCCGCCCCAGTAATACGGCTGAGGGCCTTCGCAGACTGCGTAATCGCCGTAGATGCCGTTGCCGACTTCTTCCTTGCCGCCCTCAGAGGTAGGCGTCTCGAGCGAGTTGCCCAGCAGGGTGAAGTTGATGCCCCAAGTGGAGTAGAAGAAGCCAAAGACCTTGCCGGTGGGTCCCTGATCGGATGCCCACTGAGAATCCCACAGGCTGGACTTATTGTTGTAGCCCTTGTCGGTGTATTCCTTGGTCTGATCGACCCACTTCATCAGGTTCTCATCGACGGTCACGGTCGTGCCGCTGACCCACGGAGCCGACACATTGTTGGAGAAGGTGCGGTATGCATCGTCGAAGCCGGACAGCATCTTGTAGCCCTTGGCAGCTGCCTGTGCGGCGACATCGTTGAACTTATCCCAGTCGGACAGATAGGTCTGCACTTCGGTGGGATCATCGGTCCCCAGAACTTCCTTGGCGATGCTGCGGCGGTATGCGAACAGGCCCGGAGTTGCCTGCCAGGTCGTGCCGCGCTGGCTGCCATCGACGGTAACGATATCCTTGGTGTACTGATACTGACCTGCCAGATCGGAATCGGTCAGGCCGATATCCTTCTTGACATCCAGAACGTAATCGGAATCCACATACTTCAGGGCGTAGTCAGCCTCGATCAGGAAGATGTCGATCTTGTCGTCATCGGCGGCGGAATCCTGGCTCAGCAGAGCCTCATCCAGCTTGTTCTGGTAGTTGTTGTTCTCATTCGCGTTGATGGTCCACTTCACGGTCGTGCCATCCTTCAGGGTGGTGGTGGACTTATCGGCTGCGATCTCCTTGACTTCGGGATAGTAATCGTTGAAGCGGCTCTGGAACTCATCGTTCCAGCACCAGATGTTCAGGACCTTGCCCTGAGCGGCCGGCTCTGCCGAAGCGGCAGAGGAAGCTGCGGTGGAGGAAGCAGTAGAGCTTGCAGTAGACGAAGAACTGCCGCCACATGCAGAGAGAGCTGCGGTTACTGCGACTGCACCAGAAGCCAGCAGGAAATTACGACGCGAAATCTTTCTCATAATAAAAAACCTCCTTCAATGGTTTTCGTTTCAAATAAGTCCTATCCAAAACTCCGGAACGCCCAGAGCTTTTCAGACGATATCAGGGGACCCGCCGCACCGAGCCGCCATCCAGCAGCTTTCCGGTCACAGGGATCTGTTCGGCCAGCGTCACACGCGGATGCTCGATCATCTGGACCAGCTTATCGGCAGCGGTCCGGCCCAGCATCTTGGTGTTCTGCTGGTAGGTCACGAGCTTTGGCCGCATGACCCGCGAAAGGTAAATGCCATCGTAGCCCATCACCGAGATGTCCTCCGGGATGCGAAGCCCCGCTTCGTCGATGGCGCTGTAGCCGCCCATCGCGGAGAAGTCATCGGGGAAGATGATGCAGGTGGGCCGCTGCGGCAGAGCCAGCAGCGCCCGTGTCTCTTCGGCACAGCGGGCGGCATCGTGGAACACGCCGTCCCGCACATAGGCATCCGGAACATCCAGCCCCAGTTCGTCGCAGGTCTTGTAGAATCCTGCCAGACGATTTTCGGTCACCGCGGTCCGTTCGCCGTGGATGTAGGCGATGCGCCGGTGTCCGTTCGCGTAAGCGTATCGGACCAGCGCCGAAAGGCCGCTGATGTTATCGGAAAGGACTGCCATCCGGTTGTTGAACACATGATCGATGGTGACCACCGGAACATCGCTGTTCACCAGCTCCACCACCTGCGGATCGGTGAAATCCACACAGGCGATCACGGCTCCGTCCACCCCGCGGTAATGACAATGTTCCAAGTAGGTCATCGTCCTGCCGCCGAGGTTTCGGTTGATAAAGGTAATATCGTAGCCCAGCTGTTCGACCCGGACCTTGAAGCTGTCCAGCACGGCGGAAAAATATTCGTGCGCCAGACCGCTCTGCTGTTCGTCCACGAACAGGACGCCGATATTATAAGTACGATTGGTCTTCATGGAGCGGGCTGCCATGTTGGGGACATACCCCATCCGGCGGGCCGCTTCCCGGACCCGGGCGCGGGTGGCATCGGAGATATCAGGCTGACCGTTGAGCGCTTTGCTCACCGTCGCCACCGAGACTCCGCACTCCTGCGCCAGATCTTTCAGGGATGACATCTCGTCGCCCTCCTCTCACAGACCCGGTTTCTCTGGAACGAATCCTAAATCGTTTTCGCAACCTCAATATAGCGCATTTCGCACGAAAAATCAAGCGCAAAAGCAAAAGTTTTATGATGAATCACGGCTTTTTGGCAGTCTGTTCGATTTCAGCCGGTCCAAATTAGGCATTCTGCTTCATTTTCGTTACATTTCGTCATTTTTCGAATGAAATTTCGCTTCGCGTTTCGAGCTTCTCCGGAACGTTTTCCCAATGCTATAATTACTTTAGAATGGGGTTTTGGGTGCTTCGTTTCTTTCGTGCGGTGCGGTTTTGGCGCAGGAACTTCCGCGTTTCTTTTGTGCATCCCGCCGCTTCAGCAGAAAAAAGTATCCATTGTATGTCAAAAAAGTTACAAATTCTGACAAGACCGATCTTCCGCCGGTTCGGCTTTGGGCTGTTGTATATTTCATGAACCCCCTTGCATTTCGTGCGGGAATCGACTATTCTTAGGGTAGCGAAATCGTTCTCCTGAACGGGCGCTCTGTTTCCTAAATCGTTTTCGTCAATTTGATGGCAGCAGCGCGTTTCCTGTTTTCAGCAAAGGAGGAACTTGACCTATGAGATTCGGACATTTTGATGACGTGCACCGGGAATATGTGATCGATACGCCCCGCACGCCCCTGCCGTGGATCAACTATCTGGGCAGTGAGGATTTTTTCAGTCTGGTGTCCAACACCGGCGGCGGATACAGCTTTTACCGTGACGCACGGCTGCGCCGCATCACCCGCTACCGTTACAACAACTCTCCGCTGGACATGGACGGCCACCGCATCTACATCAATGACGGCGGCACGATCTGGAACCCCGGCTGGCAGCCCACCAAGACCGAACTGGACGCCTACAGCTGCCGCCACGGTCTGGGCTACACCATCCTGACCGGCGAAAAAAACGGCATCCTCGCCCAGCAGGAACTCTTCGTTCCCCGCGGAGATGCCTGTGAGATCGACCGGCTGACCCTTGAAAACAAGACCGCTGCCCCCCGCACGCTGGATGTGTTCAGCTATGTGGAGTTCTGCCTGTGGGATGCCATGGACGACAGCTCCAACTTCCAGCGCAACTTCTCCACCGGCGAAGTGGAGGTCGTGGGCAGCGCCATTTATCATAAGACCGAATACCGCGAGCGCCGCGACCACTACGCTGTGTTCTGGGCCAACACGCCCGTGACCAGCTTCGACACCACCCGCGACGCCTTCTGCGGCGTGTACGGCGGCCCCGCCGAGCCGGAAGCGGTCAAGGCGGGCCATTGCTCCAACAGCATCGCCCACGGCTGGGCGCCGGTCGGTGCGCACCACTTCCACCTCACCTTGGAAGCGGGCGAGAAAAAGACCATCCTCTTCGGCCTTGGCTACATCGAAAATCCCGTAGACGAAAAGTTCACGGCCCCGGGCGTCATCAACAAGGCCCACGCCGAAGCCATGATGGCCCGCTATGCCACCGATGCGCAGGTCGATGCCGCACGCGCCGCGCTGGCAGACCACTGGAACGATCTTCTGTCCGGTCTGCAGCTGGATTCCGGCGACGAAAAGCTCGACCGCATGGTGAATCTGTGGCATCAATATCAGTGCATGGTCACCTTCAACATGAGCCGTTCGGCCAGCTACTACGAAAGCGGCATCGGGCGCGGCATGGGCTTCCGCGATTCCTGTCAAGACCTGCTGGGCTTCGTGCACATGATCCCCGAACGCGCCCGCGGCCGCATCTTGGATATCGCCGCGACCCAGTTCGAGGACGGCAGCGCCTACCACCAGTATCAGCCCCTGACCAAAAAGGGTAACCGCGACGTCGGGACCGGCTTCAACGATGACCCGCTGTGGCTCATCGCCGGAACTGCAGCCTATCTGCGGGAAACCGGCGACTGGTCGATCCTCAACGAATCCGTCGCCTTTGACAACGACGAGAGCAAGGCACAGCCCTTGATGGAGCACCTGCGCCGGAGCTTCAACTTCACCCGCACCCACCTCGGCCCCCACGGTCTGCCCCTGATCGGCCGCGCCGACTGGAACGACTGTCTGAACCTGAACTGCTTCTCCGAGCATCCGGGCGAGAGCTTCCAGATCACCGGCCCCAGCGAAGGCCCCGTAGCCGAGAGCGTGTTCATCGCGGGCATGTTCGTGAAGTACGGCCACGAATATGCTGACCTGTGCGACCATCTCGATCTGCCGGACGAAGCCGCCGACGCCCGCGCTTCCATCGCACAGGTGGAACAAGCCGCACTGACCGCCGGCTGGGACGGCGCATGGTTCCGCCGCGCCTACGATGCCTTTGGCGCACCCGTCGGCAGCAAAGAATGTGACGAAGGACAGATCTTTATTGAACCGCAGGGCATGTGCGTCATGGCCGGCATCGGCAAGGAGACCGGTCAGGCAGAACAGGCTCTGAAGAGCGTGGAAGAGCGTCTGGACACCAAATACGGCGTCGTGCTGCTCCAGCCCGCCTACACCACCTACCGGCTCAACCTCGGCGAGATCTCCAGTTATCCTCCGGGATACAAGGAGAACGCCGGTATCTTCTGCCATAACAACCCGTGGATCAGCTGCGCCGAAACGGTCCTCGGCCACGGCGACCGCGCGTTTGAGGTCTATAAAAAGACCTGCCCCGCCTACATCGAGGACATCTCCGAGATCCACCGCACCGAACCCTATGTTTACAGCCAGATGGTGGCCGGCTGCGACGCGCCGACCTTCGGCGAAGCGAAAAACAGCTGGCTGACCGGTACGGCGGCTTGGACGTTCTTCAATGTCAGCCAGTACATCCTCGGCATCCAGCCTACGCTGGACGGTCTGCGCATCGATCCCTGCATCCCGCACACGATGTCCGGCTTCACCGTGACCCGCCGGTATCGCGGGGCGGTCTACCACATCAAGGTCGAGAATCCCCATGCGGTGCAAAAGGGCGTGAAGAGTGTGACCGTCAACGGCACAGCACTGGACGGAAACGTTCTGCCCATTGCCAAGGCTGGTGAAACCGTCGAAGTGACCGTTGTGATGGGATAATTTTTCCGTAGACAAAAACCGACCAGAGTCGTTCAGGACTTTGGTCGGTTTTATTTTGCACGCGAAATCAGCTGCACTGATTCAAAAATTGTTCTGCCTGTTGCAGAACCTCACGTCATCATTCTTCATCCGCTGCCCAATGATAGGCACAGCGGACCGCCTTATTCCAGCCTTTGATACGCTTGGTGCGCTCCTCCTCGGTGATGTTCGGAAGGAAAGTACGGTCCACTGACCAGTTCTTCACCACATCGTCCGTGGACTTCCAATAGCCCACCGCAAGACCCGCCAGATAGGCCGCGCCCAGTGCAGTCGTCTCCACACAGCAGGGGCGCTGGACCGGAAGGTTGCTGATGTCCGCCATGGTCTGCATCAGATAGTTGTTCGCACAGGCTCCGCCGTCCACCTTCAGCGCCTTCATCGAGATACCGGAGTCGGCTTCCATCGCATGAAGGACATCGTTGACCTGATAGCACAGGCTGTCCAGCGTCGCGCGGATGATGTGATTTTTGTTGCATCCACGGGTCAGGCCCACGATGGTCCCGCGGGCGTACTGGTCCCAATGCGGTGCGCCCAAGCCCGTAAAGGCGGGCACGACATAACAGCCGTTGGTGTCCTTGACCTTCTGGGCCATGTACTCGGAATCGCGGGCTTCTTCCAGCAGACGAAGCTCGTCCCGCAGCCACTGGATGGCCGCACCTGCCACAAAAATCGAGCCTTCCAGCGCATATTGCACCTTTTTACCCTGACTGCACGCAATGGTCGTGACCAGCCCGTTTTTCGAGGTGACCGGCGTTTCGCCGGTATTCATCAGCAAAAAGCCGCCCGTACCAAAGGTGTTTTTGGCTTCGCCGGGAGCAAAGCAGGTCTGCCCGAACAGTGCCGCCTGTTGGTCGCCCGCCGCACCTGCAATTTTGATGGCTGCGCCAAAATGAATGGGGTCCGCTTCCGCATAAAAGCAGCTGGACGGCATCGGCGTGGGCAGCATACAGCGCGGGATGTTCAGCTCCCGCAAAATCTCCTCATCCCATGTGAGGGTGTGAATGTTGAACAGCATCGTGCGGCTGGCGTTGGTGTAGTCGGTGACATGGACCTTTCCGCCCGTCAGCTTCCAGATGAGCCATGTTTCCACCGTGCCGAACAGCAGTTTGCCCGCTTCGGCCTTTTCGCGCGCCCCCGGCACATTGTCGAGGATCCACTTCAGCTTGGTGGCCGAGAAATAGGCGTCGATGACAAGGCCGGTCTTTTCGCGGAACTTCTCGGTCAGGCCGCGCGCCTTCAGTTCGTCGCAGTAAGCACTGGTGCGGCGGCATTGCCAGACGATGGCGTGATAGACCGGCTCCCCCGTCTCCTTGTCCCAGACGATGGTGGTCTCGCGCTGGTTCGTGATGCCGATGGCTTCGATCTCCGACGCCCGTGCGCCGATCTGGTTCATCGCCGAAAGCGCCACGCCCAGCTGAGTGGCCCAGATCTCGTTCGCGTCATGCTCGACCCAGCCGGGTTTCGGGAAATACTGGGTAAATTCTTTTTGCGCCACGCTGCACATCTCGCCCGCTTTGTTGAACAGGATGCAGCGGTTCGAGGTCGTCCCGGCATCCAATGCCATGATATAAGACATAACAACGTTCCTTTCTCATACAAGACCCCGGCAGAAGCCAACGGCCAGCCCTTCAATGACCATCTCTTCGAGCTGCTGGCCCGCGTAGACCATCGGCGGGCAGACAGCAGAGTTTTCGGCGATCAGCTGCACCACATCGCCGTTCTGGTAAAAGTGCTTGAGGGTCGCTTCGTCGCCGATGCGGACCGCCGCGATCTGGCCGGATTCCACTTCCGGCTGGCGGCGGATGCAGACGATATCGCCGTCACAGATGCGGGGAGCCATGCTGTCGCCGTGGCACTCGAGCGCAAAATCCGCCCGCCACGCCGCCGGGATGCCGATATATTCCTTGATGTTCTCTTCGGCCAGAATGGGTGTGCCGCACGCGATGGACCCCACCAGTGGGACCTGCACCATCTTGGGCAGCGGCGAAAATCCGGTGGGCACAGGGTTTTCCGCTTCCGGGTCGGTCATCGGCACATCGTAGCCCATCAGCCATGGCACGGACACCTTCAGCACCTGCGCGATGGAATACACCGCCTCCTGCTTGCCCTCCCAATCGCCTTTGACATAGCGGGAAATGCTTGATTTCGAGATGCCGGAACGCACAGAAAGCTCGGCCTGTGTCATTCCGCTTCGTTCCAGCCCTGCACGAAGCCGCTGCGAAAAACTTGCCACCTTGGACGCCATAGGAACCCATCCTTTCATTTCATCTAAGGATAGTATAGCTCGTTCGTTGAGGAAAATCAATATTTTTTCAAAAAATCGCGAAATCTCAAAATTTGGGGTTGACAAGAGATTTCTCAGCGGCTATACTTGTGCCACAAGGTTGAGAAGCCGCAACGATTCACAAAAGGAGGTTTTTTGTGATGTTTTCTCGTTCTTTTTGTGTCATTTTTTGCTGTTGCCCTCTTTTTTCTCCGCCCTAGTGTTGAGATTCATCAAAATTTAGAATAGGAGGTTTTCTATGATCGAACGTCAACTCACACTCTGCGCCAACGGCAGAGCGGCCCTTTCCGGCTATGCGGGCGGGCTGCAGCTGGGCTATGCGCAGAACGCCGGCATCTACCGTCTGCGGGTGACCCTCGCGGACGAATGGGACGGTCTGACCGTCCGGGCCTTTTGGCATCTGCCCGGGCAGGACAAGCCGCTGACCACCCTGCTCGAGGAAAACAGCATCGCCGTCCCCGCTCTCGTGACTGCGCTGGGCGGTCAGGGCACGGTGACCTTTGAAGGCTCGGACGGGAGCCGCACCGTGGCCAGCGCCAGCATCCCCTACACGGTCCTCTCGAACGCAGGGACCCGCGACCCTGACTTTCCTGAACCTGGGACCCCGGCATGGCAGCAGTTTCTCGCAGTTCTGCAGCGCCAGTTCCGCCAGAGTCTGCAGGACATCAAGGACGATGTTCTGGACGGGACCGGCCTTACGCAGACCGAAAAAGACCTGATCCTCGCCCTGTTTGAAGCATCCGCCTACACCGATGCACAGGCCAAGGCCAAATTTGATGCTCTGAAAACGCTGTGGAACGGCGGCACACCGGACATTCCGGATATTCCCACCGTCGTTCCTGTCCAGAACGTGGCGCTGAGCAAATCCACCCTCACTCTGACCGAAGGAGACAGCGAAACGCTGACCGCCACCGTCTCACCCAGCAACGCCACCGACAAGACCGTGACATGGACCGTTTCGCCCAGCGGATACGCAACGGTTTCCGGCGGCGTGGTCAAGGCCGTCAAGGCTGGCAGCTGTACCATCACAGCCACGGCGGGCAGAAAATCGGCCACCTGCGCGGTGACCGTGGAAGCAGCCGCTTCGGGCGGCATCGTCCTGCCCGCGCCCCTCTACAAACTGGCTTCGGCCAAAGCCTTTGCGGCCGCAAACAAGGAGTATCTCGACACCGGCATCAAGCTGTTTTCGTCTATCGACCCGCAGCCGTCGTGGACGATCCTGCTCGAGGTGCAGGGCGATGCGCTGAGCGCCGTGGCCAACACCTACACCCTGTTGAGCTGTTTTTCCGAGAACAGTTCCACGCGCGGTCTGCTTTATGCCGTCTGGGGCAACGGCAATCTGGGCTTCAATCTCTACTCCACAAGCGGCCCGTTCATCAACCTGAGCTACCTCAACGGGAACAAGGTCCGGATCGCGCTGGTCCTCAGCGGCGGCAAGGTGACCACCAAAACCAATACCAGCATGGGCAACTACACCGATGTCGGCATCTCCAATTACAGCGGTACGGTGG
>ERZ1026776.1474-NODE-1474-length-13112-cov-3.577468_pt1 | contig 13112 bp, 10 predicted proteins | sample MGYA00380125_ERZ1026776 | MGnify/ENA primary metagenome ERZ1026776 (study PRJEB33269, sample SAMEA4719761) | human gut metagenome | biome: human-associated habitat; feature: organic feature; material: feces | place: Cameroon | collected 2013-10 ...
AATTACAAATCCACAATGTTTCTCCGATACCTGTGCTCCACCGACCTGATAGCCACGAAGTCCTGCGTCCTGGATCAGTTTTCCTGCAAAATATCCTTCCGGACGTTTGAATGTGCTTCCGGCACTTGGATATTCCAAAGGCTGTTTCGTGACACGACGTTCTCTCAGATCTGCCATCACTGTGCGGATCTGTTCTGTATCGGCTTTCTGAAGACTCAGTTCTGCGGACAAAACAATGTAGTTGTTCTCCGGAATGCAGCTGTGACGATAACCAAGATCCAGTTCTTCCAAAGTGAGGGTCTGCTTCTCACCTTCTTTTGTAAGAACGGTGACCGTGCGGATCACATCCTTCATTTCACCGCCATATGCTCCCGCATTCATCACTACAGCTCCACCGACAGTTCCTGGAATCCCTGCAGCAAATTCCAGTCCCGACAATCCATTGGCAGCGGCTTCATTTGCGGCTTTTGAAAGCATTGTACCAGCGGTTACATGCATTTGTTCTCCCTGGATCACGATCTCTTCTGCCGGTCTTCCAAACTCGATCACAACGCCGCGGATTCCCTGATCCCCCACAAGGAGATTGCTTCCGTTTCCGATGATCGTAACCGGAATGTCATGATTTTTACACAATCTGAGCACCTCTGCTGTCTCAGATACCCCAGGTGTGACAAGCACATCCGCACTTCCGCCAATGCGGAAGGTGGTGTGCTTGTTCATAGGTTCATTGATATAGATGTTCTTCTCCGGAAGTATTTCAGCTAACTGTTCTAAAAACTTCTGATCCATGAATAATCTTCCTTCTATATAGTGTAATGGTCTTTTATGCTTCTTTCAGGAATGCTACATATCCTCTTAACGCTTCATACAGATCAACTTTGCTGATGATCTCCCATGGCGCATGCATATTTAAAACAGCGACACCGCTGTCGATGACATTCATATCATAATTTGCAAGGATATATGCGATCGTTCCACCGCCACCCTGATCTACTTTGCCAAGTTCTGCGGTCTGGAAGGAAACATCGTTGGTATCCATGATATTTCTTAATTTGGCAACGTACTCTGCGTTTGCATCATTGGATCCGGATTTACCACGTGCACCGGTGTATTTGTTGAATACGAGTCCTTTTCCAAAATATGCGGCATTTCTCTTCTCCATTACTGACGGATAATTTGGATCAAATGCAGCAGATACATCGGAAGAAAGGACTTTGGAATTCTTTAATGCACGGCGAACAGCCAGTTCACTGTATGCACCGGTCATGTTCATCACCTCTGCAACACAATTTTCAAAGAATCTTGATTCCATTCCGGATGCTCCAACGCTTCCGATCTCCTCTTTGTCTACAAGAAGACATACACTTGTATACTCCGGTGCTTCCACCTCAAGCATGGCACGGAAAGATGGGTATGCGCATACACGGTCGTCATGGCCGTATCCCATGATCATACTGCGGTCAAATCCATAATCTCTTGCTGCTCCGGCTGGTACAACCTCAATCTCTGCAGAAAGGAAATCATCCTCATCCACACCGTACTCTCTGGAAAGAATATTTAAAATGTTTGCTTTTACACGTTCTTTTACTTTCTCTCCATTCTCATCCTTCTCATCTGCCGGTATACTTCCGATCAGAAGATCCAAATTCTCTCCTTCGATCACCTTTGCACCTTTTTTCTCAAGCTGATCTGCGGAAAGGTGGATCAAAAGATCGCTGACTCCGAATACCGGGTCTTCCGGTTTATCACCAATATTTACCTTAACCGTTGTTCCATCTTTTTTGCAGATGACACCGTGAAGTGCAAGTGGAAGAGTTACCCACTGATATTTCTTGATTCCACCATAATAGTGTGTATCAAGAAGTGCCATATCTGTATCTTCATATAAAGGAACCTGTTTCAAGTCCATACGTGGGGAATCAATGTGTGCTCCAAGGATATTCATTCCCTGTTCCATTGGTTTTTTACCAATGATAAACATTGCAATTCCTTTTCCCATATTGTTTGCGATGATCTTATCTCCGGCTTTTACCGTTGCGTTTGCTGCGATCAGCTCATCCATATCCTGATATCCGGCCTGTCTGGCTTCTTCATAAAGTGCTGCTGTGCACTCTCTTTCGGTCTTACATGCTGAAATAAACTGACGATACTCCTCTGCAAACTGAAATACCTCGTCTCTTTTTGATCCTAACGGATACTTTTCCCATGCATTTTTCTTTTCCATGTTACTTTTTGTCTCCTTAAATTGCATATATTCTTCAAAACTGCACCGGCAATGCTGCCGGATGCCGATTATCCGCTTATTTATTCGTCATCTTCGTCCGATGATTGTTTGGTGATATTGGCCTGAACACGACGATACAGCTCCTGTGCCGCATTATATCCCATCTTTTTCTGTCTGTGGTTAACCGCAGCTGCCTCACAGATTACTGCAAGGTTACGTCCAGGACGGATCGGAAGGGAATGACATACGACCTTATTGCCAAGGTATTCAATATATTCCTCCTCCAGGCCTAAACGGTCATAATCTGCGTCTTTCTTCCAGTCCTCCAGCTTGATGACCAGATCGATCTGCTGTTTCTCTTTGACACATTCGACACCGTAAAGTGTCTTAACATCGATAATACCGATGCCTCGAAGTTCAATGAAATAACGTGTGATATCCGGGGATGTTCCCATCAGTGTATGTTCATTGATCTTGCGGATCTCAACGACGTCATCCGTAATCAGACGATGACCTCTCCGTATCAGTTCAAGTGCAGCCTCACTCTTTCCGATTCCGCTTTCACCTGTGATCATGATTCCTTCGCCATATACATCTACCAGTACTCCATGTACGGTAATGCATGGTGCAAGCTGTTCCCCAAGCGTATTGATCAGTTCTGCCATAAATTCCGATGTCGGACGGTCCGTTCCAAGAATTGGTACATTGTTCTCTTCCCCGATCCTGATCAGCATCTCATCCGGTTCAATGTCACGGCAGAAAATGATGCATGGTATATCATATTTCATGAATTCCGAATAACGCTCTTTCTGTTCTTCCTCACTGAGCAGTTTGATGTATGAATCCTCAACATTACCGATGATCTGAACACGTGACTGTTCAAAATGGTCAAAATAACCGCACAGCTGTAATGCCGGACGATTGACATCTGCTGAATGAATCTTCCGTTTCTTCAGATCCATGTCTGATGTATAATTCTTAAGATCTAATAATTCTGCTACTTTTGCAACACTAACACTGATCTCTGTCATACCTGTTCCTCCTGATCTGTCCTCCGGTCATCACTGCCGGATGGATATGATATATTTACACTGCTGACTCGAATGCCATCTTTGCTCATTGTACCATAATCCGGTAATTTCGTCTATATCTGCGGTCGTTCTTCCACCGCTGTTTCCGGGGTTTCCTGTGCCTCCTGGTCCGAGTGGAAAAACGCATAAACCTTCTCCGCAGCTGCAAGATTCATGGACTCTGTTTCTGCGAGTTCTTCCACACTGGCTCCTCGTATCCGCTCAAGAGACTGATACCTTCTCATCAATGCTTTTCTTCTTGCCGGCCCGATCCCTTCAATATCATCGAGCACCGAATGTACCTGGGATTTGGAACGCAGCGATCTGTGATATTCAATCGCAAAACGATGTGCTTCATCCTGGATACGTGTGATCAATTTAAATCCTTCTCCATGCGTGTCGATCGGTATCTCCACATTATTATAGTAAAGTCCTCTGGTCCGGTGGTTATCGTCTTTTACCATGCCGCAAACCGGAATATGAAGTCCGAGTTCCTCTAATACCTGCAGGCAGATATTAACCTGTCCGCGTCCACCATCCATCATGATAATGTCCGGGAAACGATGAAAACTTGCAGCCTCTTCCTGCTTCCGGTTCTCACGGATCTCTTTTTGTTCTTCCATTCCATGTGTAAAACGCCTGGTCAGCACCTCATGCATGGACGCATAATCGTCCGGTCCTGTAATCGTGCGCAGTTTAAACTTACGGTAATCACTGCGTTTCGGTTTCCCTTTTTCATATACGATCATGGAACCTACGGTTTCAAATCCATTGATATTGGAAATATCGTATGCTTCCATACGGTTTAGTCCTTCCATGCCAAGAAGACCCTCGATCTCTTTCACAGCACCGATCGTTCTTCCCTCTTCACGTTTGATCCGCTCTTTGTCCTGGCTGAGTACAAGCTTTGCATTTTTTTCTGCAAGCTCCACCAGCTTCTCTTTCATTCCTTTTTGCGGAATCCGGATGTAAACCTTTCTTCCGCGCTTGTTAGTAAGCCATTCTTCCAGTATCTCTATATCGTCGATTGGCTCCTGCAGCATGATCTCATGCGGGATAAACGGTGTTCCGGAATAGAACTGTTTGATAAAATCGGTAAGGATCAGGCGTTCCGATTCTTCTGTTCCCACACGCACATGAAAATGGTCTCTTCCGATCAGCTTGCCGCTCCGGATAAAAAATACCTGCACAACCGCATCGGTGTCATCTGAGGCCATTGCAATAATATCTTTATCTTCTCCATCCGTTGCAGTGATCTTCTGTTTCTGTGCGATCTGTGCCACACTGTTTAAAAGTTCACGGTATTCAATGGCTTTTTCAAATTCCATCTCCTCCGATGCCTGCATCATTTTATCCTTCAGCTCGCTCATGACCGGATTGTAATTTCCATTTAAAAATTCCAGTACTTTTGTAATTTTTTTCTGATAGTCATCCTTTGTGATATAACCCATGCACGGTGCTTCGCATCGATGGATATGATAATTCAGGCACGAACGTTCCTTGCCGATGTTCTTCGGCAGATTACGGTTGCAGGTACGTATCCCATATATTTGATTGATCAGCTCAATCGTATCTTTTACAGCTCCCGCACTGCTGTATGGTCCAAAATAACGAGATCTGTCCTTTTTCATCTCCCTTGCAAAAAGCACTCTGGGATAGTCTTCCCCAACTGTCACTTTTATATAAGGATAAGTTTTATCATCCCTGAGCATCGTGTTATACTTTGGCCGGTGTTCCTTGATCAGGTTACACTCGAGCACCAGCGCTTCCAGTTCAGAATCTGTGATGATATATTCAAAGCGCGCAATATGTTCCACCATCTGTTTTTTCTTAATTCCCTCGTCATGGCTCGGCTGGAAATACTGACGCACACGTTTTCTCAGGCTTACTGCTTTTCCGATGTAGATGATCGCATCACTGGCATCATGCATGATATATACACCCGGATTATCCGGTAATTTTTTTAATTCTTCTTCGAAATCAAACATCTGTGTCTTTGTTTCCTCTTTTAACGTAAGACAGGAACGCCAAGGCGTTCCTGCTTTTCATATCATAAAATTCGTTCTGTCTTCTAATCTTCAAACATATCTTCGTTCGTTGCGTCATCCGGGTTCAGTCCGCCACTCTTATGGCTGCTATCCTCTTCCGGTTCCGGAATTCCTTTCATCTCGCGGAAAATCTTCATGAACTCTTTACCTGTAATCGTCTCCTTCTCATAAAGATATTCGGAAATGTGATCGAGAACGTCATGGTTCTCTTTTAACATCTCATATGCTTCCTCGTATGCATGATTGATGATCGATAATACTTCTTTATCAATCTGTCCTGCGGTATCCTCTCCACAGATAAGGCCAGCTCTGCCATCCAGATACTGATTCTCCACAGTTGCAAGGCACATCATACCAAATCTGTCTGACATACCATACATGGTAACCATCGCTCTTGCGATCTTTGTTGCGTTCTCAATATCATTGGATGCGCCGCTTGTTGCAGAATCAAACACAAGCATCTCTGCAGCACGTCCTGCCATAAAGGTTGTGATCTTGGCAAGAAGTTCATCCTTGGTCTCAAGGTATTTCTCTTCTTCCGGTGTCTGTAAGGTATAGCCAAGTGCTCCCATCGTTCTTGGAACGATTGTGATCTTCTGAACCGGCTCTGTATTCTTCTGTAAAGCAGACACCAGAGCATGTCCGACCTCATGATAGGACACGATCTTACGTTCCTTATCACTCATAACACGGTCTTTTTTCTCTTTACCACCGACTGCTACAAGTTCAAATGCCTCAAACAGGTCAGACTGGTTTACAAATTTTCTTCCTTTTTTTACTGCATTGATTGCGGCTTCATTGATCATATTGGCAAGATCCGATCCGACAAGTCCTGCTGTTGCAAGTGCAAGCGCATCCAGATCAACGGTCTCATCCATCATAACGTCCTTGGAATGTACTTTCAACGTCTCAAGGCGGCCCTTCAGATCCGGTTTATCTACGATGATCCGTCTGTCAAAACGACCCGGGCGGAGCAATGCCTTGTCCAAAACTTCCGGACGGTTCGTTGCTGCAAGAATCAGAATTCCTTTGGATGCATCAAAACCATCCATCTCTGCAAGCAGCTGGTTCAGCGTCTGCTCACGTTCATCATTTCCACCACCGTAGCGGCTGTCACGGCTCTTACCGATCGCATCGATCTCATCGATAAAGATGATACAAGGTGCCATCTTCTGGGCTTCTTTGAAAAGATCTCTGACACGGGAAGCTCCGACACCGACAAACATCTCTACGAAGTCAGATCCAGCGAGAGAGAAAAACGGTACATTTGCCTCTCCTGCAACTGCTTTTGCAAGAAGTGTTTTACCAGTTCCAGGAGGTCCTACAAGAAGAGCACCTTTTGGAAGTTTGGCACCGATATCACGGTATTTTGCCGGATTGTGTAAGAAATCAACAACCTCCTGCAGGGATTCCTTCGCCTCGTCCTGACCTGCGACATCTTTGAATGTAACGCCTGTGGATTTCTCAACATACACCTTTGCGGTTGTTTTGCCAACGCCCATTGCGCCACCGCCCATGCGCTTCATTAAGAAACCAAACAGAATCCAGATCAGGACAAGCGGGATCAAAAAGCTTAAAATATTGATCAGCCATGCAGATGTATTATCCGGAACCTTGGCTGAGATCTCGATCGGATCTCCATCCGAGGTCTTGGCTTCCTTCAGTTCCGAAATCAGATCCGGATCATCCACACGTCCTGTATAATAGGTCACTTCAAACTGGCTTTTGTCTTTGACCAGTGTATAATCAATCTCATAAGTACTGTATTCTACCGTCTTGACATTCTTATCTTCCAGCTGGGAAAGGAACTCCGTATACGTGGTCTCCTTTGAACTCATCTGTGAAAAATGATTGCTGAACAATGAGAAAATAAAAAGTGCTACAAGTGTGACCATGATAAAACTCATGATCATCTGGCCATTGTGGTTGTTCTTCTTATTGTTGTTGTCATTACCACCATTGCCACCGCTGCCATTTCCATTATTATTCCCGTTGTTCCCGTAATTATAGTTATTAGGTCCCTGGTTCTCCATAAATCCTCCATATCTAAACAGATCTCATAAAATGGATCTGATCTATCCGTAATGTATAACATCATTATTATATGTAAAAAATAGGGTAAAAGCAACACATTGTTCGTGAAGTTTTCGTTTCCTTTCTAAATTCTTTATAAATTTTTTGTCGTTTTTTTGCAGAAAGGTGTAGCATATTTTCGTTTGAGGCTGTATAATACATTAGTTATTAATTTGAAGCAGTCTGTTCTTTTTCAGGGAAAGACAGATTTTTATTACATTTTGAATCATTACACATTTTTAGAGGAGGATTAACCCTATGCCTGTAAAATACGTCTTTGTCACTGGTGGTGTTGTTTCCGGACTTGGAAAGGGAATCACAGCTGCATCCCTCGGCCGCCTTTTAAAAGCACGCGGCTACAAGGTGACCATGCAGAAATTTGACCCATACATCAACATTGACCCAGGAACCATGAACCCGATCCAGCACGGTGAGGTATTCGTTACCGATGATGGAGCTGAAACTGACCTCGACCTTGGTCACTATGAACGTTTTATCGACGAAAGCCTGACAAAAAATTCGAATGTAACCACTGGTAAAGTATACTGGTCTGTTCTCCAGAAAGAGCGTCGTGGCGATTTTGGCGGAGGTACTGTACAGGTTATCCCACACATTACAAACGAGATCAAGAGCCGCTTCTACCGTGATTTTACATCCAAGGATACTACCATTGCGATCATCGAGGTCGGTGGTACCGTCGGAGATATCGAATCCCAGCCTTTCTTAGAGGCAATCCGCCAGTTCCAGCACGAAGTCGGACGTGAGAATGCCATTCTCTGCCACGTAACTTTGATCCCGTACTTAAGTGCTTCCGGTGAATTAAAAACCAAACCTACCCAGGCCAGCGTAAAAGAGCTTCAGGGAATGGGAATCCAGCCTGATATCATTGTGTGCCGTTCCGAGCACGAACTCGATCAGGGACTGAAAGACAAGATCGCATTATTCTGTAACGTTCCGGAGAGCCATGTACTCCAGAACCTTGATGTTGAATATTTATATGAAGCTCCTCTTGCAATGGAAAAGGAAAATCTTGCAAAAGTTGCCTGTGAATGTCTGAATCTGGATTGCCCGGAACCGGATCTTACAGAGTGGAAAAACATGGTAGAAAACCTTCGTCATCCGGATAAAGTGGTTAAGATCGCATTAGTTGGAAAATACATTGCGCTTCACGATGCTTATATTTCCGTTGTTGAAGCACTAAAACACGGTGGAATCCCGGAACATGCAACAATTGATATCCACTGGGTAGATTCTGAACTCTTAAATGATGAAAATGCCGGAGAGCTTTTAGGCGATATGCAGGGAATCATTGTTCCTGGCGGTTTTGGTAACCGTGGTGTTGAGGGAATGATCTCTGCTGCAAAATATGCGCGTGAGAACAACATTCCATACCTTGGAATCTGCCTCGGAATGCAGGTTGCCATCATCGAATATGCACGCCACGTATGCAAACTCCATGATGCACACAGCATCGAGCTTGATCCAAACACAACACATCCGGTCATCGCATTAATGCCGGATCAAAACGGTGTAGAAGACCTTGGCGGAACCTTAAGACTTGGTTCTTATCCATGTGTTCTGGATAAAACCTCCAAAGCTTATGAAGTATACGGAACCGAGAACATTGCAGAAAGACATCGTCATCGTTACGAAGTAAACAATGACTTCCGTAACATCCTGACTGAAAACGGCATGAAACTCTGCGGTACTTCCCCGGACGGACGTATCGTTGAGATGGTTGAACTTCCAGATCATCCTTGGTTCATTGCAACCCAGGCTCATCCAGAATTAAAATCCCGTCCAAACCGTCCTCACCCACTGTTCCACGGATTTATCCAGGCTGCAACAAAAGTCCAGAAATAATAATCAGGGCATAGGAAAACAGTTTTCTGTTTTCCTATGCCCTTTTCTATACTCCGTGTTTATGCTACATCTGATGCCGCACCACCTGATACTCATCTCCCGATTTATAATATGGACAGCTTTTATAACTGCTCTGCACAAATCTTGCCATATCATCCTCATCCATATTTACCGAGCAGTAATAACATTCGTCCTCTTCATCGTACTCGTTATATGCACAGAAATCACAATTTGTCTGCATATTCTTTCCTCCTAAACAAATTTATTTTGTGCCGGGTCATAGGTGTAGTTGATCGCCGCAAGCTTGTCTTTGATCTCGTTCTCCTCGACCATATATGCTTTTGCGAATTCTCCCAGAGAAGGATAATGATCGCGAAGCTGGGTATTTACAAAACTGAGTAACATTACTGGATCTTTTGGTATATTCATATTTTTTCCTCTTTTCTGCTATTTTACTGTCCAAACAAAAACTGTCCGCTATTCCCATATAACCGTAGTCTCAACTACCTTTGGAACCGTAGCCGACTCCACGATAAATCCAACATTATCAATGGATTTTCCGGAAGCAACTGCATTGTTATAGTCCTCCGGAGTGATCGTGATCGTATCGTCTGAGATTGCGTATTTTCCGCACCAGCTGTTCTGCAGGCTGACTTTCTGGTCAAACCGGATGGTAAGCGTCCATGAAGTGCTTGTTTTCTCTTTGGGATTCGTCAGCACCACTCCATACTGTGTGCAGGAAGCCGATCCGTTATCCCAGTTATTTACCTGCTCCACCTTTGCATCCGAATTTTCATTTCCTGTTCCATCCGCATCGCTCTCCTCCGAATCTGAGGGCTCTGTTGTTTCCTGGGATTCCTTTGAATCCGTGTGTTCTGCATTCTGAGCGGATGCCCGTCTTCCAACAACACCTCCGATGTGTTCCTTCATCCACGTTCCGCTCTCCGACAGATCTTCATCCTTCCAGTCCGTCGTCTTTGTGCAGCCGCTGTCGATCAAAGCACTGGTTTCATCCTTATTGGATAAATTCCACTGAACACAGCTGATCTGATGATCATTCATCCAGTCCATCCACCGGCCGGCCTCGTCAAGATCATTCGCCCCGTTTCCAGATGCATCACAAAGTCCAAATTCGCTGACAAAGATCGGAAGTCCTGCTTCGATCGCCTGATCGGCTCGGTTCCGCAGTTCCTCTTTATGCGTTCCTGCATAAAAATGTAATGCATACATAATATTGTCCTGATCCGTAATCGGATCTGCTGCCGCCTGATCTACATCCTGACACCATGCAGGAGATCCCACAATGATGACCGCATCGGAATCATTCTCACGTATCACCGGAATGATCGTCTCCGCATAGCTTTTTACATCAGACCACTGTGTTCCACCATTTGGCTCATTACAGATCTCATAAAGCACATTCTCATAGTCCTTGTATTTTTCTGATATCTTTGCAAAAAAATCCTTTGCACGGCCAATGTAAGTATTCGGATTGCCATCCTCGAGAATGTGCCAGTCAATGATCACATACATATCATTTGCAGCCGCGGCTTTTACTCCAATATCGATCAGATCCTCCATATACTGTCTGGAACCATCCTCCGAAACACAATATCCACCGGAGCCCGTTGTATAAAGCGCAAGGCGTATCACATTGATACCCCATTTCTGATGCATATATGCAACCGCCTGTTCATTCACATATTCCGGATGCCATGCGAGTCCATGTGTACTCACACCGCGAAGCTGCACCGGATTCCCGTCAGCATCCGTAAGCTTTGTCCCGTCCACCTGTAAAGGGCCGTAATATCCGCTGTCTGTCTGAACCTTCTCAGTTTCCTGCGTATTTTCTTCTGTCCCCAGTGTCTCTGTGCCCTCCGTATTGCGGTCCAGATATGCCTGTTTATCTCCGCTTTTCTCACCGACTCTCGAAAATTCTTCTCCCTGTAAGAAAAGAACTCCGGCAAACACCAGGATCACCGCTAACACCACCCAAAAGAATTTATGCTTCATACTGAATACCCCTTTAATTTTTTCCTGCGAAGTTTTGCATCGGGCAGATATGTTTCCATTGTCCTCCAGAATCGTTCATTGTGGCTTGGCTCAATCAGATGTGACAGTTCATGTACGACTACGTATTCCAGACATTCGTACGGAACGTGTGCAAGTGCAAGGTTAAATGTCATATGATGGGTTCTCACATTGCAGGAGCCCCATCTTGTCTTCATCTGGCGAATCTTAAAGCCCCCCGGGATCACGCCCATCTGTGGTGCCCACAGGTTTAAGAGCTTCTGGATCTCTTCTTTCAGATACACCCATGCTTTCCATGCCTCTTCCTTTGTCATCTCCGGTTTTTCTTCGGATCTTTCCTGCCAGCGCCGTTTTGCATCCGCAATCCATTCTCTCCGTTCCCGGATAAAATGCACAATGTCCCGTTCTCTCATGGAAAACGGCGCACTTACCAGTACGGTATCCGATTCTCCTTTATACCGGAGATACATATTCTTAATATCTTTTTGGATCAGCTGTACCTGTAGTCCATCTACTTCAAAAAGCTGTGTCCGATTCTGTTTCATTGCAATCCCTCAGCCTGTTTCCTATCTCTCCTTCCATTATACTAAGATTTCTTTCAATATTCCACCTGCATTTATGAAGCATACACTTTTTTCTTTCTTTTTCCTTTTCTCCAGCTGATGATTGCGATAACCATGGAAATAATAAGCAGCAGATAGAAATTCTCCGCACGGCTTACAAGCATGGAAGGAAGCAGCCAGCCTCCTGTAAATACCCTGGAAAATACTGCCTGATACATCAGTTCCGTAATTCCCTGTGCTCCCGGTATCGGCAGCATATCTACTGCAATATAAACACTGGCCTGTAATAAAATAACCGTCAGCGGAGCTGTCCCATGCAGTCCAAATCCCAGATAGATCATATAAGTCAGCACAAATAATGTGCTGCGCTGTACAAAGGTCAGAAGCACCACGACACCAATCTTAAGTGGATTATCCCTCAAAAAGTCCACTGCATTCTGATAACTCTGGATAAATCCTTCTATGCCGGCCATTCTGTGTGCATCCGCCTTCCAGATCCCAAGATGGACAAGAAGATGTTCCACTCCCTGCATCAGTCTGCGAATGACCCCTGGACAGATCATCACTGCCCAGATCAGAAGAACCAACAGCGTATTTAGTCCGATCCCAAGCAAAAAAAGATAGTAGTATTTTCCAAGATGTTCATGCAGTGGTGCACTCCAGCCAAGAAGTATGCCTGCTCCGACCAGAACAAGCACCAGTTTATAAATAAGCGCTACCGTCATCAGAACAACCGTGCTGTCCGATGCACGATTTCCATCTTTTTGCATATAATACAGTTGCATTGGCTGTCCGCCTGTGGCAGACGGTGTGATCCCGGAATAGAAAAATCCAATAAACGAATAACCAATACATTGAAGCAGGCCGCTTTTTCCATGTAACCCATGAAGTAACAACCAGATCATAGTTCCTTCCAGGCTCACAAATGCGATTCCGAGCAAAAAAGCAGCCAGTCCGTACACCGGCTTCATCTGCCTTAATGCACCAAGGATCTGCATTGGATTCTGCTTATAAAAGATGGCGTACAGGGTAAGCCCCATGATTCCAAGAAAAAACAAAATCTCCAGCACCCGTTTTGCCTTAGTACTCATATCTTACAACTCCATTCTCCGCATAAGCAGTCTCCGTATCCCGTACCAGTTCACGCAATGCGCCTTCGAAAATGACCTCTTTATCCGGATATTCCATAAAATCCCTTGGTGTCACAAGTGAAAAATGCTTATCAAAATGCACCACACCT
>ERZ1026776.1476-NODE-1476-length-13111-cov-4.304305_pt1 | contig 13111 bp, 10 predicted proteins | sample MGYA00380125_ERZ1026776 | MGnify/ENA primary metagenome ERZ1026776 (study PRJEB33269, sample SAMEA4719761) | human gut metagenome | biome: human-associated habitat; feature: organic feature; material: feces | place: Cameroon | collected 2013-10 ...
GTGCAGAGAAGTTCTTTGCTATAAAGTGCAGAAAGGCAGGTCTTAAGCCATCTGCTGTTGTTATTGTCGCAACAGTCAAGGCACTTAAGTATAACGGTGGGGTTCCTAAGATGGAGCTTGGTAAGGAAAATATGGAAGCCTTAAGGAAGGGCATTGTCAATCTCGATAAGCATATTGAGAATATACATAAGTATGGTGTACCTGTTATTGTAACTCTCAACTCATTCATAACTGATACGAAGGAAGAATATGAGTTTATAAAGAAGCATTGTGAAGAGCTTGGTTGTGAATTCGCACTTTCTAATGTATGGGCCAAGGGCGGAGAAGGAGGTCAGGAATTAGCTGACAAGGTTCTTAGTACCATTGAGAATAAGAAGAGCGATTTTGCACCATTATATGAGGATGAGCTTTCACTTGAGGATAAGATTACAAGGATTGCAAAGGAAATATATGGCGCTGATGGTGTTACTTATGATACAAAGGCTAAGAAGGAGCTTGAGCATATAACACAGATGGGCTTTGGCACACTTCCTGTATGTATGGCAAAGACACAGTATTCACTTTCTGATGATGCAGCTAAGCTTGGCAGACCAGAAGGCTTTACAATTAATATCAGAGAAGTGTATGTTGATGCTGGTGCGGGCTTTGTAGTTGCACTCACAGGTAAGGTGCTTACTATGCCGGGACTTCCAAAGGTGCCTGCAGCAGAGGGCATTGATTATGATGAAAATGAAGAAAGAATAACAGGATTATTCTAAGACCTGCAATAAAATAATAGTCAGGAGGAGCAAGTTATGCAGCTAAAGGATATATTGGATGTATGTAAGGCTAACGAGATAGAAAGATTTGAATATACAATATTAAAGGGCAATGCTGATGCAGAGGTTACCGGAATTGCTTCTGATTCAAGAAAAGTAACAGATGGTGGTATATTCGTATGTATCGTTGGTGCAGTAAGTGACGGACATAAGTATATAGGACATATCAAAAGCAAGGCAGCAGTTATAGTTGTACAGAAGGGGTCAGAATATGAATTACCTGAGGAAAATGTAACAGTTATAGAGTGCAATAATACAAGACTTGCATTAGCACTTATGTCAGCTGCATATTTTGGCAATCCTGATAAAGAGTTATTTACGATAGGAATTACAGGAACTAAGGGAAAAACCACTACAACCTATATGATTAAGAATGTGTTGTGTGCATGTGGTATTAAAACAGGTCTGATAGGCACAATAGAAACTGTAATAGGTGATGAGACTATACCATCATGTAATACAACACCAGAATCTATACAGATTCATGAAACCTTCAGAAAAATGGTTGATGCAGGCTGTAAGGCAGTAGTTATGGAGGTGTCTTCACAGGGACTTAAGCTGGATAGAACAGCGGGCATTATGTTTGATATCGGTGTGTTCACGAATCTTGAGCCAGACCATATAGGACCAAATGAGCATGAATCCTTTGAAGATTATCTTTTCTGCAAGGCAAAGCTCTTTAAGCAGTGCAGGACAGGAATTGTTAATGCTGATGATAAGCATACTAAGGAGATACTAAGGGATTCTATATGCAGAGTGGAAAGCTATGGTGTATCAGATGAGGCAGATATAAGGGCGGTTGATGTAAGACTTCTTCACGAACCCGGTAAGATTGGTCTTTCATACAGGTGTCAGGGACTTATAGATATGGATGTTGAATTGTCATTGCCGGGAATGTTTTCTGTATACAATTCATTATGTGCTATTGCGGTTACAAGACATTTTAATGTTGATAAGGATATAGTCGAAAATGTATTAAAGCAGGTTAAGGTAAAGGGACGTATTGAACTTGTAAAGGTTTCGGATAAGTTTACACTTATGATTGATTATGCCCATAATGCGATGTCATTAGAAAGTATATTAAAAACTCTTAAGGAATATCATCCTCATAGACTTATATGTCTTTTTGGCTGTGGTGGAAACCGCTCGAAGGAGCGCAGATTCGAAATGGGTGAAGTGTCTGGTAATTATGCTGACCTCACAGTCATAACCTCAGATAATCCAAGATTCGAAGAGCCTGAGGCTATTATGGAGGATATTAAGACAGGAATAAGTAAAACTGGTGGCAAACATGTGGATATAGTATCCAGAAAAGAGGCTATCAGATATGTAATAGAACATGGAGAGCCAGGAGATATTATAGTACTTGCTGGTAAAGGACATGAGGATTATCAGGAAATAAAAGGTGTTAAATATCCAATGGATGAGAGAGTTCTTATAGCAGAGGTGCTGGATGAATTAAAGGAGAAGAATGTACGCTGATGTTATAATAGATATATCACATGAACAACTTGATAGGACATTCCAGTATGAGATACCTGATGAACTTGAGGAGTCAGTAGAAACAGGCAGTGTTGTAAGGGTACCCTTTGGCAGGGGAAATAGAAGTATAACAGGTTATGTTGTACGGATATCGGATGAGCCAGCTTATGCTGTGGATAAGATTAAGAAGATAGAAGGAATTGCTTCAAACCGCATCAATGCTGCGACAGATATGATTAAGCTGGCTGCCTGGTTAAAGACACATTATGGCTGTACGATGAATCAGGCATTAAAAACAGTAATACCGGTTAAAGATAAAGTCCCCCAGAAGGTAAAGAAAGCGGTATATCTTAATATTGATGAAACAGAAGCACTAAAGCTGCTTGATGTATATCAAAAAAAGGCAAAAGCGAAGCACAGGCTGCTTGCTGCACTTATACAGGAGCCGGTTATAGATAGTGAAATAGTAAGAACAAAGTTAAATATATCCGCATCAACAGTCAAGGCGATGCAGACCGAAGGGGTTATTGGAATAAGAACAGAGGAGTATTATAGAAATCCGGTTTCCGATAAGAAAGTATTTGGCAAGGATGTCGTGTTGAGTGAAGAGCAGAGGGCAGTCTGTGACAGAGTAATAACAGATTATGACAGAAAAGATTATGGAACCTATCTTATACATGGAGTTACTGGAAGTGGAAAAACTGAAGTGTATATGGATATCATAGAACATGTTATTAACGAGGGCAGGCAGGTTATTATGCTTATACCTGAAATTGCACTTACATTCCAGACGGTACAGCGTTTTTATCATAGATTCGCAGATAAGGTATCAATTATTAATTCACGTATGTCAAAGGGCGAAAGATATGATCAGTTTCTGCGTGCATTAAGAGGCGAAGTAAGTATAATGATTGGACCAAGATCGGCGCTTTTTACACAGTTTCCAGATCTTGGGCTGATTGTAATAGATGAAGAGCATGAGGGTGCATATATATCTGAACAGATACCAAAGTATCATGCTGTTGAAACGGCAATTCACATAGCTAAAGAGCATAATGCATCAGTAATTCTTGGCTCTGCCACGCCATCAGTAAGCAGCTATTACAGAGCACAGAGTGGAGAGTTCAGACTGCTTTCGCTTGACAAACGTGCAGGAGATAGTGAGCTTCCAGAGGTCTATATAGCAGATATGAGAAAGGAACTAAGGGAAGGTAACCGGACAATATTCTCAACAAGGCTTCAGAAGCTCATAAAAGACCGTCTGGATAAAAAAGAACAGATAATGCTTTTTCTTAATAAGAGAGGAACGGCTGGCTTCATATCCTGCAGAGCCTGTGGATACGTTATGAAGTGTCCGCATTGTGATGTGTCTATGACAGCTCATCGTAATGGACGGCTTGTTTGTCATTACTGTGGATATGAAATACCTGATACTAAGATATGTCCGGAGTGTGGTTCTAAGTATATATCGGGCTTCAGGGCTGGAACAGAGGCAGTTGAGGATGCTGTACATAAGATGTTTCCGGAAGCGAGGGTGCTCCGTATGGATCTTGATACTACTAAGGGAAAAGATGGACATGAGCATATACTTAATGCATTTGCAACAGAGGCGGCAGACATACTTGTTGGAACGCAGATGATAGTAAAGGGACATGATTTTCCAAAGGTGACACTTGTAGGAATTGTGGCAGCGGATATGTCACTTTATGCAAGTGATTACAGGGCGGTGGAAAGAACATTCCAGCTTATAACGCAGGCAGCAGGACGTGCTGGAAGAGGAGAAAGACGGGGAGAGGTTGTAATACAGACCTATTCGCCGGATAATTATGGCATAGTGTGTGCTGCAAATCAGGATTATGCAGGCTTCTATGAAAAGGAGATTGCGTACAGGCAGATGCTTTCTTATCCACCTGTTAGTAATATGATAAAGGTAAATATAAGCTCGTCAGATGAAGAAGGGCTTAATATAGCAGCCAGAGGAATAAAAGAACTGCTGGATGAAAAAGCGGATAAGCTTTCGGATGGCATTAAGGTGCTAGGACCATCTAATGCTTCAATATATAAGATAAAGGATGTGTATACAAAAATAATATATCTTAGAAGTGGAAGCTTCACAAGATTATCATATCTGATGGATTGTATAGATAAACACATACAGGATAATGATATGTATAAGGATGTAAGTATACAATATGATGTTAACTGATTATAACAAGCTAAGGCGAACGGAGGATTAATAATGGCTATAAGAAATATAAGAACACTTGGAGATGAGATACTTAGAAAAAAGGCAAAAGAGATTACAGAAATGACACCAAGAATACAGGAGCTTATAGAGGATATGTTTGAAACTATGTATGATGCTAATGGTGTCGGACTTGCTGCGCCACAGGTGGGCATAAGAAAAAGACTGGTTGTTATAGATTGTGGTGATGATCCAATAGTTCTTATCAATCCTGAGGTGCTTGAAACAAGTGGTTCACAGACAGGACAAGAGGGCTGTCTTAGTGTTCCTGGCAAGACAGGCGTAGTTACAAGACCATCTTATGCTAAGGTTAAAGCACTTAATGAAGATATGGAGGAAATTATTGTAGAGGGAGAGGAGCTTCTTGCCAGATGCCTGCTGCATGAAATAGATCATCTTGATGGTGTCATGTATGTTGATAAGGTGGAAGGAAGTCTTATGGATACAGAAACGGAGGAAGAATAGTGAGAGTAATATTTATGGGAACACCTGACTTTGCGGTTGGGACATTAAAGGCTCTTGTTGCTGCGGGACACGATGTTGCAGCGGTGGTTACACAGCCTGATAAACCTAAGGGAAGAAGTAAGGAGCTTGTGTTTTCACCTGTAAAGCAGGAGGCTGTCAGGCTTGGAATAGAGGTGTTACAGCCAGAAAAGGCAAAGGATGAAGAGTTTGTTGAAAAGTTAAGGGGATATAATGCAGATATATTCGTAGTTGTTGCATTCGGACAGTTCCTTCCTATGAACATTATAAATATGCCAAGATTAGGCTGTGTCAATGTTCATGCCTCGCTGCTTCCTAAGTATAGAGGTGCATCACCTATACAGTGGGCTGTTATAGATGGCTGTGAGTATTCAGGTGTGACAACTATGCAGATGAATGAGGGAATTGATACGGGTGATATATTACTTGTAAGAAAAGTAAAGCTTGATAAGAAGGAAACAGGAGGAAGCCTGTTTGATAAGCTTAGTATAGTAGGAGCAGAGCTGCTTATAGAAACACTTAAAGGACTTGAAGAGGGCACAATAACACCAGTTGCACAGGATGATTCTCAAAGCAGCTATGTTAAGATGCTTAAGAAGTCGATGGGTGAGCTGGACTTTAATAAGCCGGCACACGATATAGAATGTCTTATAAGAGGACTAAATCCTTGGCCAAGTGCGTATACACATTATAATGGAAAGCTTTTAAAAATATGGGAAGCCGATGTTGTTAGTGATATAGAAAGCCTGACAGGAGTACCACAGGAGAATAACAATAATATCCAGCCAGGAACAGTATGTTATGTGGATAAGAAAAGAATGATTATAAAGTGTGGAGAAGATTATTTAAGTGTCAGCGAGGTCCAGCTTGAGGGTAAAAAGAGAATGAAAACAGACGCATTTTTACTAGGCAGCAAGGTGGCAGCTGGTACAGTTCTTGGAGCTTTGTAAAGTTATAAAGTAATATCAATATCATAAAAAGATTTAAGGAAGGGCACAGCTTATATATGGAAGTTAACTTAAGGGCAGTAGTGCTTGACATACTTACAGAGATAGAGAAGGAAGGAGAATTCTCTCATGTAACTATTAATAATGCACTTTCTAAATACCAGTATCTTGATAGAACACAAAGGGCATTTATAAACAGGCTGTCACTAGGAACAATAGAATGCCGCATAGAATTAGATTATATACTTAATAAGTATTCTAAAACGCCTGTAAACAAGATGAAACCAGTAATAAGACGCATTATGAGAATGGCGGTTTATCAGATTATATATATGGAAAATGTGCCGGATTCTGCTGCGTGTAATGAAGCGGTAAAGCTTGCGGCAAAAAGAGGCTTCACAGGACTTAAGGGCTTTGTTAACGGAGTGTTAAGAAATATAGCACGCAATAAAAATGATATACAGTATCCAGATAAGCTTAGTGAAACAGAAAAGTATATGTCTGTAAAGTATTCAATGCCGGACTGGATAATACAGTTGTGGAAGGAATATATGTCTTATGAAGAAATAGAAGATATTCTTGCTGGCATGAAGAAGGATAAAAAGACATATATAAGGTGTAATACATTAAAGGGCAATACAGAATATATTAAAAAAGTGCTTGAAGAAGAAAATGTGACTGTAAAGCCGGTGAAGGATATTCCTTATGCGTATGAAATATCGGATTATGATCATCTTACAGCATTAAAAAGCTTTAATGAGGGCTTGTATCAGATACAGGATATAAGTTCTATGATAGCTGGAGAATATGTATCACCAGCTAAGGACAGCTTTATAATAGATGTATGTGCTGCGCCTGGTGGTAAGTCGGTAAACGCTGCCTTAAAGATTGCTGAGGCCGCATATGGAGATATCGCTGGCATACCAAGTAATGGCATTGATAAAGAAGTGCTGGAGAGTATAACTGGCAATGTAATTGCAAGAGATGTGTCAGATTATAAGGCTTCACTTATAGAGGATAATGTTGAAAGACTTGGAATCCACAATATAGATGTGCAGGTCTGCGATGCACTGATTAAGGATAATACCCTTATAGAAAAAGCAGATATTGTGATTGCAGATCTTCCCTGCTCAGGATTAGGAATTATGGGTAGAAAGCCAGATATCCGATATAATATAAGTAAGGAAAAGATATCAGATATAGTGAAGCTGCAAAAAGACATACTTACAATTGTAAGCAGTTATGTAAAGCCAGGAGGCGTTCTTGTGTACAGCACCTGTACTATAAACAGGGCAGAGAATGAAGAAAATGCTGACTGGATATGTAATAAGCTTGGATACACAAAAGCAGAGGAATACAATCAGATGCTTCCATCAGCTAAGGCAGATAATGATGGCTTCTTTGTGGCAAGGCTTATAAAGACATCTAAGTAAATACAGGAATAAATAAGTGCCTTAACAGGGACTGGCATGATAAAGGGAGGCTTATATGTCCGACAAGGTGGATATTAAATCACTTGATTATAGTGAATTAACTGAATATATAGTTGGAATGGGCGAAAAAAAGTTCAGGGCAGCACAGTTATATGAGTGGATGCATAAGAAGCTTGCCTCTGGCTATGATGAGATGACCAATATATCTGAAAAGCTTAAGGAAAGACTTAAGGAGGATACTTTGTATACATGTCTTGAGCCTGTCAGAATACAGGAATCAAAGCTGGATGGAACAAAGAAATATCTTTTCAGATTATATGATGATAATCTGATTGAAAGTGTGCTTATGAAATATCATCATGGCAATTCGGTGTGCATATCTTCGCAGGTGGGTTGTAAGATGGGCTGCAGATTCTGTGCTTCTACACTTAATGGCTGTGTAAGAAATCTTACACCGGCAGAAATGCTTGATCAGGTATACAGAATACAGCAGCTTACAGGTGAAAGAGTAAGTAATATAGTTATTATGGGTTCGGGAGAGCCTATGGATAATTATGTAAATGTAGTTAAGTTCCTTGAACTTATAAACAGCGAAAAGGGACTTAATATAAGCCAGAGAAATATAACAGTTTCCACCTGTGGACTGGTACCTAAGATAAAGCAGCTTGCAGAGCTTAAATTACAGATAACGCTTGCTATATCACTTCATGCACCTAATGATGAACTCAGGAGAACTATGATGCCTATAGCTCATACATATAGTATTGAACAGATAATGGAGGCGTGCAGATATTATCTTGATAAGACAGCAAGACGTATATCATTTGAGTACAGCCTTGTAAAGGGTGTGAATGATACAGCAGGCTGTGCAAGACAGTTAATAGCACTTGTGCATGGTATGAACTGTCATATTAATCTTATACCGGTCAATCCTATAAAGGAAAGAGATTATGAACAGTCTGAAAAGAATTCTATACAGAATTTCAAGGATTTGCTTGAAAAGGCAGGTATAAACGTCACAATCAGGCGGGAAATGGGACGTGATATAGATGGAGCCTGTGGCCAGTTAAGACAGAATCATATGGACGGAACATACAAAAATGCATAAAAGCATATAAAAAGCATATAAAAAGCGATTGAAATATATCGCTTTTTTTTATGTAATATGATACTATAAAAAAGTATGGGATTCGTTTCCTGTAATGTAAAAAGTATATAGGCATATACTTATTGAAAAGAGAATGGAGAGAGAGATGAATGCATTTGCAAAGACGGATGTTGGAATTGAGAGAGCCGTCAATCAGGATTATGTCTATACAAAGCTTGATGGTATAGGTTGCCTGCCTAATCTTTTTGTGGTTGCTGATGGTATGGGTGGCCATAAAGCAGGAGATACGGCATCAAGATATACAGTAGATACACTTGTGGAATTGTTAAAAGAGTCAGAAGGAAAGGAACCGCTGGCTGCTGTTAATAATAACATTAAGCTTGTCAATACGCTGCTTTTAAAGAAAGCAGGAGAATCAGAAGAATATGAAGGAATGGGAACAACACTTGTTGTTGCAAGTGTATTTGGTGATACCTTAAGAGTTGCCAATGTGGGTGACAGCAGATTGTATGTTATAGGTGACGATATAACACAGATAACAAGAGATCATTCTCTTGTAGAAGAGATGGTACAATTAGGAAAAATAGACAGAAAAGCAGCAAGAACCCATGAAAAGAAGAATTACATAACAAGGGCTATTGGTGGCTGTGAAACAGTTGAAGCTGAGATGTTTTCAGTTGACCTTAAAGCAGATGATATTATTCTGATGTGTTCAGATGGGCTTACTAATATGCTTGAGGATTCAGAAATATTTCATATTATAAAGGAAAGTGCCGATATAAAAGAAGCCGTAGAGAAGCTTATTGACAAGGCTAATTATAATGGTGGAAAAGATAATATATCGGTAGTGTTGATAGAACCATAAGTTGGAAAGGTAAAGAATAATGTTAAGAGAAGGAATGTTTTTAGCCGACAGATATGAAATAATAGAACAGATAGGTACAGGAGGAATGGCAGATGTATACAAAGCAAAGTGCCATAAGCTTAACAGATATGTTGCTATTAAGGTTATGAAGTCAGAATTCAGCCAGGACAAAACATTTGTTAGTAAGTTCTGGGCAGAAGCACAGTCAGCAGCAGGACTTGTTAATCCTAATGTTGTTAATGTATATGATGTCGGAGTTGAGAATGGAATATACTATATAGTTATGGAGCTTGTTGAAGGCATAACGCTTAAGAAGTATATTGAAAAGAGGGGAAAGCTTCCTTATAAAGAAGCTGTAAGCATAGCCATCCAGGTTGCCAATGGTATGGATGCAGCCCATAAGCATAAGATAGTCCATAGAGATATTAAACCACAGAACATAATCATTTCTAAAGAAGGAAAGGTTAAGGTTACGGACTTTGGAATAGCAAAGGTAGCTTCTTCTGCTACTATTAACACATCAGCCTCTATGGGTTCTGTTCATTATATATCACCTGAACAGGCAAGAGGCGGATATTCAGATGAGAGAAGTGATATATATTCACTGGGTATTACCTTGTTTGAAATGCTTACTGGAACAGTTCCATTTGATGGAGATTCAGCAGTATCTGTTGCTGTACAGCATATACAGGACAGCATACCGGCACCTTCACAGCTTGTAGAAGGAGTACCTGTGAGTGTTGATAAAATAGTCCTTAAGTGTACACAGAAGAAAACAGACAGAAGATACCAGTCTGCGTCTGAGCTTATAGTAGACCTTAAGAAGTCGCTTGTTATGCCAGATGATGATTTTGTCAAGCTGGGGTCTATATATGACAACACAGTCAGCGATAAGTTTACGGATGAAGATGATATTAATGAGGATGAGGACGAATTCCTGAAAGAAGGTTCAAGGCTTGATTCAGAGGATGAAGAAGATGATGATTTATTAGATAATGATGCAGATCAGGATTCTGATATAGATGATGAAAGCAATGATAAACTTGAGCTTGTTATGAAGTGTATAGGTATAGGAATAGCTGTCATAATTCTTATGATTACTATATTTGTAATTATTAAGCTTGTAGGAAATGGAAAGAATACATCTAATAACAATAATAAAGCGTCAGTAGAGGAGACAACAGCAGTTGTATCTAATACAAAGGCGAATGATATGGTAGAGGTTCCAGCTGTGGTTGGCATGACAAAGGAAGATGCTGTCAAGGCACTTAATAAGCTGGGATTAGGATATAAGGCAGTAACACAGAACTCCGATACAGTAGCAGAAAACTGTGTTATAAGCCAGGGCAATGTAGGTGGTTCTAAGGTTGAAAAGAATTCACAGATAGTACTTACTATAAGCAGTGGTAAGGAAAATAAAGAGGTTTCAGTACCTAATGTAAAGGGAAAGACAGAGCAGGAGGCTAAGGAGCTTATCGAAGCTGCTAAGCTGGTGGCATCTATAGACTATATATACAGCGATACTGTAGAAGCCGGCAATGTTATAAAGTACAGTCCATCAGGAAAGGTGAATGAAGGCTCAACAGTAACAGTAGAAGTAAGCAGAGGAAAAAAGGTAACTAACGTATCAGTACCTAACGTACTGGGAATGTCTGAAAGCCTTGCAAGCCAGACCTTGGATTCAGCAGGACTTAAGGTAGCTGTTAAGTATGAAACTTCTTCTAAGGCAGAATATGGAACAGTAACTTCACAGACACCATATTCAGCAGGAGATTCAGTTCCTTCTGGTACAACAATTACTATATATGTAAGCCATTATACGCAGCAGCAGGCAACAACAGCAGCAATCACAAGCAGTAACAGTACTAATGGCAGTAACACAGGTAATGCGCCTAAAAATACTACGAATTAATGAATGAGATGCAGGGAAAAATAATAAAAGGAATAGCAGGCTTCTATTATGTACATGTAGAAGCCTGTGGAATATATGAATGTAAGGCTAAGGGTATATTCAGAAATAAAAAAATAAAACCTTTAGTAGGAGATAATGTTTTAATTGATGTTATTGACGAAGATAATAAAAAAGGCAATATAAGTGATATTCTTAAAAGAAAGAATGAGCTTATAAGACCGGCATCTGCAAACATCGACCAGGCAATGGTGATATTTGCGGTAAAAGCACCAGAACTAAACTATAACCTGTTAGACAGATTCATACTTATGATGGATTATCAGGACGTTCCTACGGTGGTTGTATTTAACAAGGTGGACCTCGTGGAGGAGGATAAGATAGATAGTCTGAGGAAGGTGTATGAAGGGTGTGGTTGTAAGGTGATATTCATAAGTGCATATGAGAATAAAGGCATAGATGTTATTATGGATACGCTTAAGGATAAAACAACTATACTGGCAGGACCTTCAGGAGTAGGTAAATCCTCACTTACGAATCTTATTCTTCCAGATATACAGGATGCTGAGGAGATTAGCAAAACAGGTGATGTAAGCAGGATAGGAAGGGGAAGACATACTACCCGCCATTCCGAGATATTTAATGTAGAGGGTGGGACTTATATATGTGACACACCGGGTTTTACTTCGCTTAATCTTCCAGAGCTTGAGAAGGAACAGGTCAGATTCTATTTCAATGAGTTTAATGAGTATGAAGGAAGCTGCAGATTTAATGGCTGTGTACATATTAATGAACCGGGTTGTATGGTGAAGGCTGCCGTAGATAAAGGTATAATCAGCAGCAGACGATACACAAGCTATGTTGAAATATTTGAAGAAATAAAGAATCAGAAGAAGTACTAGAAGTCATTCAGAAATGAGGAATATTATGATGATATTATCGCCATCGTTATTGGCAGCAGATTTTAAAAGACTTGAAAAAGATATAAAGGCAGTAGATGAGGCAGGTGCTGAATACATTCATCTTGATGTTATGGATGGAAGCTTTGTACCTAGTTTTTCATTTGGTAACCCCGTTATAAAGTCTATCAGGGAATGCACGGACAAAGTATTTGATGTGCATCTTATGATAGAGGAACCTATCAGGTATATAGAGGAATTCGCAAGATGCGGAGCTGACATAATAACAGTGCATGTTGAGGCTTGTCAGGATGTTGCAGCAACTCTTGAAAAGATAAAAGCCTGCGATGTAAGACCAGCTATAACACTTAATCCAGAAACGCCTGTAAGTGCTATTGTTCCATATCTGTCAATGGTTGATATGGTTCTTGTCATGAGTGTTCATCCAGGCTTTGGTGGGCAGAAGTTTATACCAGAGGCTATTGATAAGGTGAAAGAAGTAAAGAAACAGCTTACGGATAAAGGACTTGATAATGTTGACATAGAAATAGATGGTGGAATTAATATAGGTAATCTTGCCTCAGTTTTAGAAGCAGGTGTTAATGTTGTCGTTGCAGGCTCAGCAGTATTCAGGGATGATGCAGCAGAAAATGTAAGAAGATTTAAAGAGATTATGTCGCTATATTAGAGTTATATATAAAACGAAGCGCCTGTATGGGCGCTTTTTTTAAAATAGCTTTAATAAGTTGCGATTTACAAAAGATAATATGCTATGGTATAATACAAATAATTATGCTGAAACTAATCAAATTGGTACATAATCGGTACATAAATCAAAAATAGAAAGGCAAAAATCCATAAAATAAGGGGTTTTTGGATGGGTATAAGAAAAAATGAAACTAGGAATTGTTGGACTTCCTAA
>ERZ1026776.1481-NODE-1481-length-13077-cov-3.648288_pt1 | contig 13077 bp, 10 predicted proteins | sample MGYA00380125_ERZ1026776 | MGnify/ENA primary metagenome ERZ1026776 (study PRJEB33269, sample SAMEA4719761) | human gut metagenome | biome: human-associated habitat; feature: organic feature; material: feces | place: Cameroon | collected 2013-10 ...
TCGTCGGCAGCGTCAGATGTGTATAAGAGACAGGGTATAGAGATTTCTTGCAGTACCGAAAACTCTGAAACGGTCAATGAATTTGCGGTTCAAGTTGAGAGAGTATCCCAATGTGACATAGTCGAGCTTGAGATAGTCGCCTTTCTCGATGAAATAGTCGGTGATGACATTCAGACCGGTCTTGATGTGGGCATTCTTCGAATATGCCTTTGTGAGGACATTTCCTGTCATTCCCTGGAGTCCGAAATAGAAGTCATGGACATTGAAAATGTCGAATCCTGCCGCTCCGGTGAATGCGACTGCAAGGTCAAAGTTGCGCCATGTGAAATTGTGGGTCATACTGCCTGTGAACTTCGGCAGGCCGTTTCCTGTCACGCACTTGTCTTCCTCAGATCCTTCCGCAATAGGAATTATATTGTCGTTGTGGTCGTAAATGAGCCAGTTTCCTGTCTTGTCCACTCCGGCATATCTCCAAGTGTAGTAGTTTCCGATGCGCTGTCCCTCCTCGATTCTCTGGAGATATCCAGGGTTGTTCGGATTGGACATCGTGCAGACATTATAGTATTTCTGTCCCTGATATATGTCATTGGAGAAACTTACGAAGCGGTTGTCGTTGGTGGCTCCGACGAGAGAAATGCTCCAGCTGAATTTTTCCTTTCTTATAGCATCAATGTTGATGTCGAACTCGAATCCGCTGTTGCGGAGGGTTCCGACATTGGTGAATATAGTCGTGAAAAGGTGTGGTGGAACTGAAACATTGTAATCGCCCAACAGGTCTGACTGCCTGCGGATGAAGTAGTTCAATGAACCGCTGAGCCTGTACTTGAAGATGGAGAAATCAACACCGATATTCTGGTTGTGTCCCTTTTCCCAGCGAAGTTCCGTGTTTACGTTCTTGGACGGTCCCCATACGTGGAAACTTGATCCGTTGTATTGGTAATATCCGAATGCGCGGTAGGTAGCGAGTGAATTGTAGCTGCCGAAATCCTGGTTTCCTGTGACACCGTAGTCATATCTGAACTTAAAGTCGTTGAGCCAAGATGAAGCCCATGACATGAACGGTTCGTCAGAAATTCTCCATCCCACTGAAACGGCAGGGAAATTACCCCATTTGTGATTCTGTCCGAACTTTGAAGAACCCTCGTGACGAAGTGAGACGGACAGGAGATAGCGCTCTTTCCAGTCATAATTCAATCGTCCGTAGAATGATATGAGTTTGCTGTCGTTCTTGTATGAGCCGAGGCAAATCTGTCCTTCCTTGGATGCCCATTCGCCCGCTCCGAGGTTGTTGTAGCCAAGTCCGTCTGAAGTGAAATCCTGGTTGCTTGCGGACATTCCGGAATTGACGACATAGAAGTAGCTGTATCCGGCCATTGCTCTGAGACGGTGGCCTCCGAACTGTGCGCTGAAATTTGTCACCCAATCGAAATTGGTCTGGGAACTTTTGTCAAACGACCTTGAGGCATCACCCTTGATCTTGTCATTCTGATGCCATGAAATTGTAGAAGGCGCGAAATACCCGTTGAATTTGTCCACCTCATATCCGGAAACGGTGGCCTTTGAAGTGAGGCTGAAATCCGGATGTTTCGGAGTAAAGAGAGGGAGGAGATTCATCTGTACGCCGGCATTCCACTCAAGAAGCTTAATTTCCGTGTCGTTCTTGACCTGGGTCATAGATTCGACCACGTTGGAATAGTTTGAGCCTGCCGGGAAATGGTAGTATCCGTTGGATGTCGTTTCGTCGTATATAGGGGCCGTCGGGTTTATGACAAGGACATTTGAATATGAACCTGTCATCTTGTTGCGCTTGATGATTCTCGGAGTCAGATTGGCCGTAAAAGTGAAGAGGCCGCTTTTCGTTGTGTGGTTCACACCGGCTCTTGCTCCGTACTCGCGTCTGTCGGAACTCAGGTCAATGCCTCGTGCATACCGGTAGTCGGCTGTAACACGGTAGTTGGTCTTTGCGTTGCCGCCGGAAACCGTAAGAGTATGCAAGTGGTTGAATCCCATTCTTGTAGTGGCTTTGAACCAGTCGGAACTTGCGCCGAGGTCATCGAGAGGATTATTGACAGTCCTGTATGCCCTGTACTGCTCGGCAGTCATCATGTCAAGTTCATTCTTCGGTGCGTTCAGAGTCACGGTTCCGCTATAGGTCGTGTGGATGTTTCCGTCCTTGCTTCCCTTTTTGAGATTGACGAGGATGACACCGTTACTTCCGCGCGTTCCGTAGATTGCGGATGCCGCACCGTCCTTGAGCACGTCGATAGACTCGATATCCGCAGGGTTGATGTTGGTCAAATCTCCTCCCGGAACACCGTCAACGACTACGAAAGGACCATTGCCCGCGCTTCGTGACGACACACCACGGATCTGGATGCTTCCGATGTTGTTCGGATCTGCAACCGCAGTGTTGGAGACGCTCACTCCGGAAACTTTTCCTTGGATGAGCATTGATGCGTCAAGGCTGCTGACTGAACTGAAGTCCTTTGCACCGATATGGGAGATTGCGGAGGTCATTTCCTTCCTTTTCATGGAGCCGTAACCGACGACCACAACCTCATCAAGTGCGGTTGATTCCGTTTCGAGGACAACCCTCAAATCACCGCCGCTGACATAAACTTTCTTCGATTTGAATCCTATCGAAGAAATGTTCAGAGTAGCTCCCTTGGGAGCATTGATTTCAAATGTTCCGTCAATGTCAGTGACGACTCCTGTCTGAGTTCCGTCAATGACGACACCGGCCTGAATTACCGGTTCTCCATTGGAGTCCACAACCACTCCTTTCACTGAAGCGACCTGGGCAAAGGCTGAAATCGCAGAGAAAAATGTGGTAAGGACAATGATAACCGGCAAAAGTTTTTTCTTATCCATTTTATTGATATTATTAGTTTTTAGTTAAGGTTTGCTTACCTTCTACCACGTTCGGACAGGGCATTGATGAGCTTTTCAGGAGCGTCAGTCATTATCATCTTCACGTCAGGGAATACAGAGATGAGCTCGTCAAGCTGGGCTCCGTCCACATCATACTCAGGAATCTTGTTGTTGAGGACACTGAGCATACATACGGAGCAGAGCATGCCGTCGCGAACGGCAGTGCCGATGGAGGTGCTGCCTGAAGACGGCGAGTAGCTGTACTGAACGAAATATGGTCCTTCAAGTCCCTTGAGCGGCTCGTAGGCCGTTGCCCATGTGTAGGCGTGTGCACGGGGAGAAAGTGCGAGAACCTCCTTGCATTTTTCCACTGAATTACAGTAGAACCAAACCTGTTCCATCATACCGAGTTTTTCCACGACAGCCATCACCTCTGCGGTTGAAGCCGTTCTTGGGGAATAGTCGAGATCCACATAAATTTTTCCGCGGCAGGCCTTGAGGAACTCTTCGAGGGTAGGCATGGTCTCGTTTGTGACATTGCCGTTACGGTCAACCAGCTTGTAGGATTTGATTTCTGCAAGCGTCAGGGAAGGTACGTCACCGGTTCCATTGGTCGTCCTGTTGATTGAAAGGTCGTGGCAAATCACAATCTTACCATCCTTGGTGCGCTGTGTGTCGCATTCGAGAGCTTCGGCACCTGATGCAATGGCTGCTTTTACCGCAGAAATTGAATTTTCAGGAATTGACTTGTCAGTGGTATGGGCCCTGTGGGTCAACACCCAGATCTTCTTGTAGGAAGGGTCTCTGAAGTTCCTTTGTGCGGAAGACAAGGCTTCCAGCGGATAACAACGTATTGTTTTGCTGAAGTCTTCATCCAAAGCTTCGGACGATACGCTTATCTTCCAGTCTGCACTTTCTGAATAGGCATGAACTGCTGCGGAAGGAGTGACTGCCTCCACTGTGGTGCCGTCACCGAAATCGACGGTGAAAGTCGTGCCTGAGCCGACACCTTTAAGGTATACATTTACGTTTTCCTTAAGCATTACACGTGTCGGAGCTGACACGGAAGGATTGACAGGGATTTCATTACTTGGTGAACATCCCGCAATGAGAAAGGCGACGAGCGCCGCAACTGCTGTTTGCATTACTTTCGTGAATGACATTGTTTATTAGTTTTTCTGGTTGGAAATTCCGGAGTATCCGGCTTGTCCCATGATTTGTGCACGCCGCAAAAGTATAAACTAAATCGATACATTATTCCATCTTTTCCGCCTCAATTCCCGTAAAGGAAATCCAAACAGGTCTAGGGAAATCTTATTCCATTGAATATCAAAACATTCCCTGATTCGAACAAATCGAACCAGGGAAATGCAATTTTGTCATTTTTCGGAGATTTTTACAACTCTTTGAGTGTTTTTTCGAACTTTTCTTTAGGAATGGCGAGCTTAGGATTTATACCGGACCGCTTGTTATAGACAGTCTTTATGGAGTAGTGCAAAAGTTCAGAAATCCTTGCGCTTTCAGTGACTCCTAGCTTTATCATTGCAAATATCCTTAGCTCCGTGTTAAGTTTCTCGCTATCCTTGAGCACTATGTGGCACTCCGGTTTCAAAAGGGAGTTGAAGTCTTCCACGAAAGTCGGAAATATGTCGAGAAATGCTGAATCGAAACTGTCGTACATATGTCTGAGTTCTTCGTTTGTTATGTCGCGGGACGGATTAGTAAGCTCGATTACATAGTCGGTGTCGCCGCGCCTGAGGCTGGTGTTTATGCGGCCGCGGAAAGCGAGGAGACGGTTGATGTAGGAGGAATATAGTTGGAAGAAACTGGCTATGTACCCGTTGGAAATCCTGTTGGAACGCTCCAGCCGGAGAGTGAGAATTCTTCCTTTCCGTATGAGTACAACCGTATAGCACAAGACTGCGGCAAGAAGCATTGCAAGGGCAGAAAGGAGCAGCAGACTCAGCGTAAGTTGTCTTTTTTGCTTCAAAATCTGCTGGCGCAGCAGCCTGTCCGTCTCCACAATAACGTCCATTCCCAAAATCCTTCGTGTCCTGGAGCGGAACTTGAGCATCGAAGTGTAGGAATAGTCGGAAAATTTGTCAAGAATCCTCGCATCCACGGAGTTTCGCAGCATGTATGCAATCCTGGTGAATGCTGCGACATCCTGATTGGAGTTTTCCAGGTCAATGATAGCCGCACTCAAAAGACAATACAGGCGTTCCTCATCATGCCCGCCCATTTTCTCATATATAATATTCCTTTCGTAGAAGACGAACGACTCGGCTATGGATCCTTTCGGTGCAAGTTCCATTCGTTTGCGGTTGCACTGCATTGCATGTTCATAGTCATTGAGCATCAGATCTTTCTTTTCCCGGGAGCGCAGCCCGTATTCGGAATTCTCCGGTGCGTAGAAAATGACCGAATCCATATATGATCGGTACTGCCCCTCATACATGTTCTGAAATTCGAGGCGTGAACCGTCAACGTGGAAAAGCTCATAACAGAGAAACTCCTTGGCCTCGAAATACTCGAAAAGGAGTGTCTTGGGGATGGATTTCCTGTCTATGGATTCGATGATGTCACTGCTCTCCTTATAGTATCCGAGAGTTGTCAAAATTCGTGAGATACGGACAGCCGTCTTGACAGCCATATAATCGTCGGATGCGTCCGATGCCAATTTCTCGACATGCTCAAGGGTCGCGATAGTGGAGTCGGAATCGAAGTAGCTGTAATCATATGCCACATCCAGCCACGCTTCCATCTGTTCGCGTCCCTCAAGCTTTTCGCACGCATCCTTCTTCCTTCCGATTTCCGCTATTTTGCGGTTCTCATAGACCTCCAGACTGTCGAATTTGTTGACAAGTTCATTCAGCAAGGTCTGGTTATCCGGTGAAAGAGGCTTGACCGCCGAACTGACGGTCAACAAAGAAATCAAAAGGGTGATAATTGTCATTCTGCTTTACGCCCTCCTTCTACTGCCTGTTTTCGTATGTCCACCTGTTAGTAAACCAGAGGGTAAAGTCCTGCTGCACAGGCTGCTCCTGCGAGAGGACCCAGTACGGGAACCCAGCTGTATCCCCAGCCGCTGTCACGTTTGCCTTTAAGCGGAAGGATGGCATGGGCGATGCGTGGAGAAAGGTCCCTGGCAGGATTCATGGCGTATCCGGTAGTGCCTCCCAGCGACATGCCAAGAGCCATAATCAGACAGGTCACAGGGAACGCTCCGATACCGCCTACTGAAATGGTGCTGCCTTCAAATGATGCCGTGTTGCCTGAAGTGCCCAGAGCCATGATACAGAAAACCAATATGAAAGTTGCAATCAGTTCGCTGAGGAAATTGATGCTTTTGTGTTCGATGGCCGGCATGGTGCAGAATGTCCCGAGCATGCCGTCAGGATTCTGAGAAGAGGCCTTGTAATGATCATAATAGAAAACATAGACCAGCAGAGCTCCGACAAAACCGCCCAGCATCTGGGCTGCGATGTACGGAAGGACGGCATTCCATGCGAAACCGCCGGCTATGGCGAGGCCGAGAGTGACGGCAGGATTCAGATGCGCGCCGGAATACGGACCGGCGATGAAGACACCGCACATGACCGCAAAACCCCAGGCCAATGATATCACGACCCAGCCGGCCCCTTTGGCCTTAGACTTTTCGAGGGTGCATGCCGCGCAGACACCATCTCCCATGAGAACCAGGACAAGTGTTCCGAGAAACTCGAAAATGCACTTGGTGAATAGTGTAATTTCCATATTGTCAATGATTTAATGTTTAGAATCTTCAGTCAGAGTCCTGCCGATGGCATTGGCCCAACCCTCTTTCAGTTTCAATACCTTTTCAGCCGGAGCGAGAGGCTCGAATACCTTGTCGGCATTCCATTGGCGCTTGATGTCGTCCAGGGAATCCCAATATCCCGTCGCGAGACCGGCAAGATAACATGCTCCCATTGCAGTAGTCTCTGTAACCTTAGGACGGATGACCTTTGTTCCGAGGATGTCGGCCTGGAACTGCATCATCAGGTTGTTTCTCGAAGCGCCGCCATCGACCTTGAGTTCGGCCAGCTTTATGCCCGCATCATGCTCCATGGCATTGACAATATCCATAGTCTCGAATGCGATACCCTCGAGTGCCGCGCGTGCGATATGCGCCGCCGTCGTACCTCGTGTCAGGCCGCAGATGGTACCCTTCGCGTACTGGTCCCAATAAGGAGCGCCGAGACCTGTCAATGCAGGTACGAAATATACTCCTCCGTTGTCCGGAACCGTCATGGCCAGGCTTTCGATTTCCGAAGAAGACTTTATGATTCCGAGGCCGTCTCTAAGCCATTGGACTACAGAGCCTCCCACGAAGATGCTGCCCTCAAGTGCATAATTGACCGTATCGCCGATTTTCCAGGCGATGGTGGTGAGCAGATTGTGAGACGACGTGATCGGCTTCGTGCCGCTGTTCATGAGAAGGAAACATCCCGTGCCGTAGGTGTTCTTGACCGAGCCTGGTGTCGTGCACATCTGGCCGAAAAGTGCGGCCTGCTGGTCTCCCGCAATGCCCGCAACCGGAACCTTGTGCGCGAAAATCGTAGTCTTTGTGTGTCCGTAAATCTCTGAAGATGAATGGACTTCAGGCAACATTGACATAGGAATCCCGAAAAGCTTCATGAGGTCTTCATCCCATTTGAGAGTATGGATATTGAAAAGCATTGTCCTGGATGCATTGCTGACGTCTGTCATGTGGCACTCGCCGCGGGTGAGGTTCCACAGAAGCCATGTATCGACGGTTCCGAAACGCAGTTTCCCGGCTTCAGCCCTGTCTCTCGCGCCCGGAACGTTCTCCAGAATCCAACGGATTTTGGTCGCGCTGAAATATGCATCAATGATAAGGCCGGTCTTTTCCCTGATGAATCCGGTAAGGTTCTGTTCCTTCAGGCTGTCGCAGTACTCGGAAGTCCTTCTGTCCTGCCAGACAATGGCGTTATACACAGGCTCTCCGGTCTCTGCATCCCAAACTATAGTCGTCTCGCGCTGGTTCGTAATGCCGATTCCAGCGATGTTCAATCCGTTGATGCCCAATGCTGTAATGGCTTCGGCAATCACAGATGCCTCCGAAGACCAGATGTCCTTGGGGTCATGCTCCACCCAACCCGGTTTAGGAAAATGCTGTGGAAACTCTTTCTGAGCAGTGGCGCAGATGCGGCCTTCATGGTCGAAGACGATTGCTCTGGATGAACTTGTTCCCTGGTCAAGTGCCAGGATATATTTCTGTTCCATGACAAGATTATGTTTTAGTACTATTTAAACGTTATATGTGCGACGTGAACGCACCGGAGCGATGTTTTCACAATTATAATGCCTCATGTCAATGACAGTGAATGGGACCTACAGCTCTTTTCTGAGGCGTGCCTTAGGGATGCCGAGCTGGTCCCTGTACTTTGCGATAGTCCTTCGAGCTACCTTGTAACCCTTCTCATTCATGATTGTGACAAGTTCGTCGTCAGTAAGCGGCTTCTGCTTGTCCTCATTGTCCACACATTCCTGCAGGACCTTCTTGAGTTCCCTCGTGGAAACCTCTTCACCATGCTGATTCTCAAGACCTTCCGAGAAGAAGTATTTCAGCGGGAAGATTCCGAAATGAGTCTCGATATACTTGCTGTTCACGACACGTGAAATGGTGGATATGTCGAAGCCTGTCTTGGCCGCTATGTCCTTCAGGACCATAGGCTTGAGATGTGCCTCGTCTCCATCCATGAAATAGTCGTGCTGATAATCCACTATGGCCTGCATGGTGCTCAGAAGAGTATTGTGCCTCTGTTTCAATGCTTCCACGAACCACTTCGCAGAGTCCATTTTCTGTTTTACGAAAGTGGCGGCCTCCTTCTTCTGCCGCTCAGATGACTGGGCTGCATCCATAAGAAGCTGCGCGTAATTCTTGTTTATCCTGATTTCAGGAATCGAGAACCTTGGCATTGACAACTGCAGTTCTCCGTTTTCCATCGTAAGTATGAAATCCGGCACAATCTGCTGGGCCTGGTCATTATACGAATCGTCAATCTGTCCTCCCGGGGACGGATTCAGCTTCGTGATCTTGCTCATCGCCGCCTTCATCTCGTCCTGAGAAAGGCTCAGCTTCGTCATTATCTTCTGGAAATGCTTGTTGGAGAACTCCTGGAAATAATCGGAAAGAATCCTTTCGGCATTGACAACATCCTGTGTCTGTTTCAGTCCTTTCAGCTGAATCAGGAGGCACTCCTTCAGGTCGCGTGCGCCGATTCCCGCCGGGTCGAACTGCTGGATGATATGAAGCATCTTCCGCACTTCCTCCCTTGTGGTGGTGATGTTCATGCGGAAAGCCAGGTCGTCCACGAGACTGTCAATGTCTCTTCTGAGATACCCGTCATCGTCCAGACTGCCGATTATAAAAGCGGCTATATCATGCTGATGCTCAGTCAGGTCCCTGAATCCAAGCTGGTCCATGAGGCTCTGCGTGAAACTCTCTTTGACGGAAAAGGTGTTGTACTGCGGCCTTTCATCCTTGCCGTAGTTGTTCACATGCAGTTTATATTCCGGAATGGAATCATCATCCTTCAGTTCAGAAAGAGAGACTTCTCTTGGCTGCTCATCTCCGTCCTCCTCCTTGCTCTCCGGGGCGCTGTCATCCAGAACCGGATTCTCTTCCAGTTCCTTGCGGACTCTCTGCTCAAGTTCCTGGACCGGAAGCTCAATTAGCTTGATGGTCTGGATCTGGAGAGGGGAGAGCTTCTGCGTCTGCTTTAATGCGATTTCCTGTTTGAGCATATTGTCTAGAGATTAGCGACTGGTCTATAAACTGTTACGGTGTCGGTCACAAAATTGTGCTCTTTATCCACGGCAGGGAAGTTTATTCCCTCCTTTACCACCAGAGCCGACGTGTATGTGGATTTGATCTTCTGCAGGAACTCCATCGCTTCGGACTTTGTCCTGAAATCACCCACGACAACTCTGAAAAACGGATTCTGATAATTTCTGTATGCAGGAATTCCGGGATATGTGGCCTTGAAAATCTTCATGACATTCTCGGAAGCATTTCTGGCAGTCTTGCTGTTGTCGAAGAAGATGCGGACCCTGTATCCTGTAAGTTTCCTGGAACTGTTGGACGCAATCTGCAGCTTCATGGCATTGACAATGCTCTGGGACTGATGGATTTTCACATCGCCCTCTCCGTACGGATGATTGGAGAGCAGTCCGAAAATCGACTTTCCGACGAGTGTGGAATCCATTGCGGCAGCCTGACGGTAAACGACAGAATCCGCCTGGGCCATGCCTGAATCATAATCCTGCCCCCATGAGAGGACGGGAAGCATCAATGCTATTATTAGTATTGCTAACTTTTTCATTGTCAATGTCTTTAATAATTATTCCATCAGGGAGCTAAGCGGCATTCCCTTCCTGGATATGGTCATCTTTATACCCTCGGCCTTGACCTTCGCCGATACGTCCACAGTGTATGACTCCGCGTTCAGATCCTTCAGAAGCGCCAATGCCGAAAGAAGCGAAATCTCCGGCCTCAGTTCCGCAATTCCCGAAATGCGGTGCTTGTCGTCAGACTTTTTCGGCACCTCAAATCCGTTGGCGGTAAAGTCAATGATAGCCGTGCCCTGATGGTAAACTGTTCCCTGAATGTCGGAAACGGCAAATTTGAACACCGGATTATGGATTCCTACCAGAAACACCCCGTTCAGGCTTCTCAGCCCTGAAGGTGATATGGATACGATGTCGCAAGAAGTTATCGAGATATCCTTGATTTTTCCGCAACCTGCAAGGCATACAGTCATGATGACTGTCAATGCTGTCAATATGAATCTTTTCATTTCCAATAATCCTTTTGTCTGCCGAGCCATACCTTTTTGCTGATAGACTTGACCTACAAAAGTAGTGAAAAAATAATAAAAGTCATATCTTTGCAGGTGAAAAGGTACGGAATGTGCCACACAGTGCATTCCGGGCGCGTGCCAAACTGGTACGTGATATACAAACAGACTTAAATCCGCGGAACTTTGCGGAAAATCAGATAAAAATATGGCAAGCAAGAAAGTGTATATCGAGACCTACGGATGTCAGATGAATGTCAATGATACCGAGGTGATTTTCTCGATTCTGAAGAAGGCAGGCTACGACAGGACTGAGAGTATGGATGAGGCTGACGTGATCATGGCCAATACCTGTTCGGTCCGCGACAATGCAGAACAGCGTATTTGGGGACGCATTGACCAGTTCTACGGTCAGAAACGTGTTCACGAAGGCGTTGTTACCGGTATCGTCGGATGTATGGCCGAGAGACTGAAAGACAAGCTGCTGGAAAGCGGACGTGTCGATTTCGTGGCAGGTCCTGATTCATACAGGTCTCTTCCGCTACTTCTTTCCAGAATAGCCCCGGGAAGGCCGCAGATCAATGTCGAACTTTCCAGAGAGGAAACATACGGGGATATCGAGCCTGTCCGCATTGACAAGAATGGCGTGTCCGCCTTCATTTCCATCATGCGCGGATGCAACAACGTTTGTTCATATTGCGTGGTCCCTTATACAAGGGGTGCTGAACGCAGCCGCGACCCTCACACGATTGTCAGGGAGGCCTGCGATGTCTTTTCCCGTGGATACAAGGAGGTTACACTCCTCGGCCAGAATGTGGACTCATACCTATGGAAGAATCCTGAGGACGCTTCAGATGTCACTGACTTCGCGGACCTTCTTTCCAAGGTGGCCGAGATCAGTCCGCTCCTCCGCGTGAGATTCTCCACATCCCATCCTAAAGACATCAGTGACAAGGTTATAGATACGATGGCGAAGTATGACAACATCTGCCGTCATATCCATTTGCCGGTACAGTCCGGAAGCAATGCCATGCTCGAGAAGATGCGCCGCCGCTATACCCGCGAGTGGTATCTCGAGAGAGTGGCCAGAATCCGCAAGTCAATGCCAGACTGCGCGATCACTACTGACATCATTGCCGGCTTCTGCGGTGAAACGGAGCAGGACCATCAGGACACTTTGGATATAATGCGCAAGGTCGGTTATGACTATGCCTATATGTTCCAGTACTCCGAGAGACCCGGAACTCTTGCCGCACGCAACTATCCTGACGACATTCCTCTTCAGGAGAAGACCAGGCGTCTGAACGAAATCATTTCCCTCCAGAACGAACTGAGTCTTGAAAGCAACACCCGTGATCTGGGCAAGGAGTTCACAGTCCTCATCGAGGGTACATCGCGCAGAAACCAGGAGGAACTTTGCGGAAGGACCTCGACCAACAAGATGTGCGTGTTCCCGGCGCTTCTTTCGTCCGAGACGAACCCTGCTGACGGCGTGAAGGTTTTCAATGTAGGTGATTACGCCAAGGTTCGTGTCGTCTCATGTACCTCAGCAACACTTATTTGCGAACTGTCATAGATCATCTGGTCTGCGAAACTGTAATAGCCGGAATCGGAGATTATCACGTGGTCCAGCATTGAGATGCTGAATGTTTCAGCCGCTTTCTTGAGCCGTTCCGTTTCCACGACATCAGCCTTTCCCGGCTGTGGATTTCCGGACGGATGGTTGTGGACAAGGATTATACCGTCGGCTTTCTTTTCAATAGCCTTCCTGAGAATAGAATTGGTGTCTATCGTAGTGGATGAGAGTCCGCCGATGGACACTTTTTCCTTATACAGGATATGATTGGCCCGGTTCAGGTAGAGAATCCAGCATTCCTCATGGTCGATTCCCTTCAGGACAGGAAACATTATTGAAAATATCTGTGACGCATTGGTGATGGCGCGGCAAGGCGAGCGGGACCCTTCGGCTGCGAATCTGCGTCCCAGCTCGAATGCCGCCGTGACGGTCGCAGCCTTGTTTTTCCCTATGCCTCCGATAGCCTGCATTTTGTCAATGGACATGGCGGACAGTTCCGTAAGGCTTCCTGCAGCAGCAAGCAGTTCATGCGACATCTCCAGCACGTTTTTGTTTCCGCTTCCTGTCCGGAGCAGGATCGCCAGGAGCTCGGCATTGCCCAAAGCGGAGCTCCCTTTTGCAATCAGCCTTTCCCTAGGTCTTTCTTCAATGTTCAGTTCTTTCAGTTTCATGGTCTTTTATGTGATTATTATTCTGTCTGTCAATGCAGGTTTCGGTCGTGCCCGTCATGTGGACTCGTTCAGTCTCAGGCTCGTAACCGGCTGCAAGATAGGCCTATGAAACTGG
>ERZ1026776.1483-NODE-1483-length-13073-cov-11.847058_pt1 | contig 13073 bp, 10 predicted proteins | sample MGYA00380125_ERZ1026776 | MGnify/ENA primary metagenome ERZ1026776 (study PRJEB33269, sample SAMEA4719761) | human gut metagenome | biome: human-associated habitat; feature: organic feature; material: feces | place: Cameroon | collected 2013-10 ...
CCTTCTGCTGCATGTGTTGGTGAAAACGCTCATATTTATGGTGAAAAGCCTGATGCTGCGCGATATGACCCAACTAAAGATTCTTCTTTCGTAAATAGTGAACAAAATTTAATTTTTCTTTGTTGTAATTGTCATAAAAAGATTGATACGGATGTGGCTTCATATCCAGCAAATGAACTATTCACTCTAAAAGTGCAACACGAACAATGGGTTACACAAAAATTAGAGGAAAAATCTATTTCTTACAGTTTTGCTGAATTAGAAGTACTGGCAAAGTATTTAGATTCATCAACAGCGTCTGCGCAAATAACTTCATCTTTTTCTCTGCTGAAAATCGATGAGAAAATCAAGAAAAATTCATTGCTAGGTATTAAAAGGTATATAACGATGGGGTTATCCAGCAATTTCACGATTGCAGATTACTTAAACAGACACCCGGACCCGTTATTTGCTGCAAAATTGACTAATATTATGGCTCAAAAGTATCGAGACCTGAAGTCGAATGGATTAGATAACTATGAAATCTTTGATGAGCTTTGGACTTTTGCAAGCGGGAATAGTTCTGATTTTAACTATAAAGCGGCAGGTCTTGGCATACTAACCTACTTTTTCGAAAAGTGTGAGGTGTTCGAAAAATGATTTTGCCGGACAAAAATATAAAACTTGAGTATTCTTTATTAAACTGTGGTGCCATCGTATTAGATGAAATTTCTGAACCGCAGACCGTATCGTTACTATGGGATAAATCTAAAAATCATGAAACTTTAGCAAATTATGAGAAATTTTTGCTGACGTTAGATTTTCTGTATTTAATTGGCGTCATTACTATAAAGGATGGTTTGATTGTGAGGTGTAAGAATGATTCACTCAGTTAGAAGCAATAATCCAAAATTCAAACCGATAGTGTTTCATTCTGGTTTTAATGTTGTTTTGGCGGATCGTAAGCGTGGTAGTGATACCGAAGAAAAGCGTACACGAAATGGCGCTGGAAAAACAACATTAGTTGAGATCATACATTTTTGCTTGGGTTCTCAGGTGAATCGAAATTCCGTATTTAAGAATGAAAATCTAAAAGGCTGGTCTTTCACCTTAGAAATAGATATCAGAGGGAAAGCATATAGTATCGAACGCTTTACGGATTGTCCAGGAAAACTTTATATTGACGGAGATTTATCATCTCTCAACTTTGACTGTAAGTATGATAAATCCCAACATCGTTACTATGTTTCACCCGGCACTTTTAATAGAGCAATGCTATCTGAGTTCTATGGTATTGAAACGGTTGACAATGATCAGCAACATATTCCATCCTTTCGAGAATTGATTTCTTATGCTATCCGCAAAAATGTTGAAGGATATAAAAGTGCATTTGAGTTTTTCTCCCGTCAAAAAGCTTCTAGCGTACAAGTCTGCAATGCTTACTTTCTGAATCTAAGCATGGAATACGCTTCTCAATTTCAGAGTCTAAAGGAGAAGAAGAAAGGCATTGATGATTACAAACAAGTTGCAAAATTTGGTGTCATAGGAACATTTAATCTAAACATTGGAGAACTAAGTACAGAAGTTATCACTCGCCAAAATGATGTTGATAAGCTCAAAGAACAGTTAGAATCTTTTCAAGTTCATCCCCAGTATGAGGATATTTCTAAGGATGCTAATAATTTGACTGAGCAGATTCATATATGCACAAATACGCTTGTTCTTCGCCAACAACTACTGGAAAGGTATCAGACAAGTTATAGTGATGAAACACCGAGCCTGCCCGTTGTTGATATTGAAAAAATATATGCTGAAGCGGGAGTCTTGTTTCAAGACTCAATTCTTAGACCACTTTCCAAAGTAATCAATTTTCACAAAGCGATTGTTACAAATCGTAAAGAATATCTCCATAGTGAAATTATGTCTCTGCGAAAAGAAATTGATGAGCTAAATGAAAAAATTGCTAATCTAAGTTCTCAGCGGGCGGAACGAATGAAAATACTGGAAACTCATGGTGCATTAGCTGAGTATATACTTATTCAAGATCGATATGCAAAAGCAAAGCAACTTTTGGAAGACGCAAAAAAGAGGCTCGAATCAGCAGAATATATTGAAGATAGTAAAAGCCACTTAAAAATTGAAAGCCAAGAGCTTTTGATAAAATCACGCCAAGATTATAACGAAAGAATTCAAATTCGTGAACAAGCTATTTCTTTATTTAGGGCTAATACGGAATTTTTATATCGCGAAGCTGGTACACTGACGATTGATTTGAATGAAAATGGATATTCTTTTGGCGTTGATATTAAGAGTTCTCGAAGTCAAGGCGTAAACTACATGAAGGTTTTCTGCTATGATATGGTTCTTGCTGAACTTGGACATTCAAGGACGCAATATCCTGACTTTCTGGTGCATGATAGTACAATTTTTGATGGAGTAGATGAGCGGCAAGTTGCAAGAGCATTGATGCTTGCTCTGTTAAAAAGTAGTGAACTCGGATTTCAATATATATGCCTTATCAATTCTGATATGATACCATATCAGGAGTTTGATGATGAGTTTACCAATCAATTCAACATCAGTATTGTACTTCGCATTTCAGATGAACAAGAGGATGGTGGATTATTAGGAATTCGGTTTTGAGAATAAGCAAAAAGATGGGAGCACAGCTAGTCAGATGAATTGAGAAGCTGTGCTCCCATTTTGCGCACTAAAAAGCGTTTGAATAGGGCTTTTTAGTGTGGCAATAAAACACATGAACATTCCAACAATACCCACTATGGCGAAATTTGCTTCTTGTACATAAATAGAAATCTTTCCGCGTTAAAATTAAAATACATACTCTAAGGAGGTTGAAGCATATGGACAAAAATAATTCCATTCAGCTTTTTGAAGATAGGAAAATACGCACCGCATGGGATGAAGAACAGGAAGAATGGTATTTCTCTGTTGTGGATGTTATTGCTGTTCTGACAGATAGCTCCAATCCAACAGATTACCTCAAAAAAAATGCGTAAGCGTGATGAATAGCTTGCAAGCTACCTGGGGACAAATTGTCCCCAGGTAGCAATGATGGGTGCAACAGGTAAAAAGCGTAAAGTGCTGGCGGCAACGGCTGAACAGCTTTTACGCATTATTCAGTCTATCCCATCGCCAAAAGCTGAACCGTTCAAACTCTGGCTTGCTCAGGTCGGCCGTGAACGCATCGAAGAAACAATAGATCCTGAACAGGCAATCGACCGTGCATTAGAGACCTACCAGAAAAAGGGGTATGATACAGATTGGATTCATCAGCGGCTTCTTTCTATTCGCGTCCGTAATGAGCTTACCACTGAATGGCAGGAGCGCGGCGTACAGCAAGGCAAGGAGTATGCTATTCTCACTGATGAAATTATGAAAGAATGGTCCGGCATGACTACTCGGCAATATGATAAATCTATCGGAGCAGTTTCAAGAAATGAAACAATTAATTTATGAAAGCGAATGGCTATATGGGGGACAGTGTGGAGGAAAGTTTGCGCCAGATTGCCGAGGAGCGACAGAAAAAGGAAGAATGTAAGGCGGTTTTGGAAAAGCTTTCTGCAAAAATCGACAAATTGTGTAATGAGATTGAAGCTGGCGGTGCTGTCTGAGGCACCGTGCCAATAAATATAGGATGGAAGAAGGTGAGGGAATGACAAAGATGGAAAAAATAGACTTAGATGAACTGCGTCGGGAGCTTAGTGCCTATCTGGAAGAAAATTATACCGGCTGTGGCGATGAAAAGGCAGATGAATTAATTGCTAACAACAAGTTAAGTTATTTTGCCTATGGTGGTGGTCTTGCCTGTCGATTGGGGATGTTGAGTGGTATTCTTGAAGGACGCAAGAAGACTTTTTCGGAATCACTGCTGGATTTGCTGGCTGAGAAGGAAATGAAGCCGGTTGAATTTTACAAAAAGGCTGGTATAAGCAAGGAGCATTTTTCCAAAATCAAAAACAATGTTGATTACCAGCCCTCCAAATCTGCCACCATGGCTATGGTGCTGGCCTTGAAACTGCCTTTGAATGAGGCAGAAGAGCTTATGGCTAAGGCGGGTTATACCTTTTCTACTGCCCTGATACAGGATCTTGTGGTGAAGTTTTTTATCAAAGAAGGAATTTTTGATGTGGATGCGGTGAATGTTGAGCTGTATAAGCTGGGAAAAAAGCCACTGACAAATCAAAGAGTCTCCAGTTAGCCACAATATAAAAATCTGAAATGTAAGGTTTGTTGCTAAAGCATAGGACGAATAGTATAATTAAAATGATGAATGGGATGAATAACATAAATTAATTTTTCGGTAAGGGGCGTATATGGTATGGGGATGTCTATATACAATAATTTGACAGCCATGTCGGCGTTGCATGAAAATAACCGCAACGAAAAAAGTTTAGCTAAAATGTTGAAGCGGGCTGCATCAGGCATGAAGATTAATTCTGCCGGTGATGATGCATCCGGCTATGCAATTTCAGAAAAGATGCGAGTTAAGCTGAGAGCCTTGGAGCAGAATGACCGCAATGTAAAAAATGGTGCTTCTATGTTGAGAACTGCCAGCGGTGCTGTACAGGAACAGACTAATTTGCTAAAAACTATTAAGCAAAAAGTTATTGATGCCAGCAACGATACAAATACAGATCAGGATAGAGAAGTTATCCAAAAGGAAATAGATCATTGCTACAGCCAGATGGCGGATATTGTTTATGACACTGAGTTTAACGGAGAAAAAATATTGCTGGGTAACTCAGTGGCAGAGGTGGTTAGTAGCTGGGAAGTATTGAATAATGCCATGCTGGCAGATGATAGTGACATACCAGGTTTGCTGGCGGATGCCAATGAAAGCTCCTTGGATGGAGAGCAAGGCCCATTTGCGACTTTTGGCAAGGCAACAGATAAGATTCCTTATGATGGCTATAATACAAAAGCTGAGAGCCCTGCAGCTTGGCCAGAATCTTCAGGTAATAATACCAACGGAGATTATATGGTAGGAGGCACTAAAGGTGTGTCCAATACCATAGATTTGGATTTGTCCCAATATACGAATTTTTCGGCCACTAATCGGGATCCATTGAACAATACAACATTTTGTGTTAATTCCCCCAATTATCCATATCGCCATTATTTTACTTTGACTACAAATAAGAGTAATAACTATAAGGAAGGCCGTAAAATAGATATAAGTGGCTGTGGTTCCACTGCTGATGTGGCCAAGGCGATTAAGAATGATATAGCTAAGGATAGTTCCTTGGGAAATGTATATTCAGTGTTGGTAAGCGGCTCCAAGGTTACCCTTACAACTAAGCAGGATGGCGTAGTAACCAATGGCAATGATTACAACACGAATGGTGCAACTTTGGCTGGGGGCACATCTACCCCAAATGGTCATGATGGGGCAACAGCTACGGGCTTGGCTATAGGAACTTTTACCGGTGGCAAAGATGCCATTACTCACACAGAAACCAGAACGGATCCTGCAGATCCAGACCTTAAATATACTGTTACGGTAGAGGATGTTCCAGCGGTTAAGGCAAAACTAGAAATCCCTAATATCTCATCAGTTGCGCCGGGAAGTGGTATGACCATAAATGATTCTACTCATGGTACAAGTTATTTGTCCTTTAGGGATGATGATGGAGGTTTGAACTATGATTCTGCCTCTGGGCATTATACGGTAGGTAGAAATTATCAGGGAAACTTTAATATTTCAGGTATGCATTGTTCTATGTCTAATGGCAGTTTGATTGTAGAGGTTTCTAAAGGAGGTGTTGTCGGGAATAATTCCTCAATAACTGATGGAATAACGAAAGATAGGCCAGCGGCTGTTAACTATACACCTACAACATCTTTGAATGGCATAAAAAACAATAAGATTGGTGTAGATGGCAATACAGCTCACTGGGATTTAGATTTATCTGCCTATAATGCTTCAAATGAGACGTTGGCTGAAGAATTGATAAATAAATACAAGGGTAAAACCTTGGCTCCTGATGAGGATAACAGACCTCCAGAGTATGAGTTTATAGATACTGGTTCCTCTGCTGGCATGGATGGATTATACAAGGTTACTACTAACACTATTGATTTAAATGAGGTTCGCAATCAGGTTAAAGCTGGCAAGACTGTAGCGGAGGCTTTTGCCGATGTGCTTCATGGGCACATTGGTAATACGGAGATTTTAACGGCTGCAGATAATACCACAATTAATGGTATCAGTATTAAGGCAGCTTCCCCAGGTGAAGCCGGGAACAAGCAAAAGATTTTCAGCCAAACCGGAGAGTTGCGGCACTATACTATTGACTGGCAGAATTGGGTAGATACTCAGGGAATTACGGATATTCCAGCGGCCTTGCATGAAAAGGGTATTCGATTTTATTGTCCCACCGACGCCAGCCAGTGGGTTAATGTGCGTTTTGTTAATGGTTTCAGCGATTTGGATGCTGAACGCCCAGCCAGCGGTAATGCCAATATGGATATTAAGACCTTGACCATTGACTTATCCGCTGTCGATAGTGTAGAAACTTTGGTTGAAACCATAGATACAAAATTGGGGGACTATCTAAAAAACAAGTATAAGCATAATCTGTTAGTTACTTCAGATCCTAAGACTGGCACAACGACGATTTATGACCAGAGACGGAAAACTGTTCTTGATAAAACAGGGTATGATAAACAGGAAAAAGGTGCCAAGATTGGTACAGGTATTATGGATAATATAATCAAGTCCAATCGTAATATCTATGTTAATGATCTGGTGGTGCAGCATACAGATAAGGCTGGTATGAATATTCATGTAAAAATACCTCAGACCAGCATAGACCAAATTTTTGGCTATAAAGAGGGAACTCGTCATATCAGTGAGTACAATGTCATGACCAAGGATATGCGGGACAAATTGTTGGGAATACCACCAGATAAGGGGATTTTGGACAGAGGTATAGATTATCTGCTGGATGCCCAGACCACTATTGGCGCCCAGATGAATCATATGGATTATGCAGATAATAATATTATTACCTCCCATGAGAATATTACTTCGGCGGAGTCGGTTATTCGGGATGCTGATATGGCGAAAACCATGATGGAATATGCGAAAAGCAATCTTTTGGCTCAGGGTTCTCAGTCTATGTTGGCTCAGGCTAATCAAACTCCTCAGGCAGTGTTAAGTCTTTTGCAATAGCAAGTATATGGAAGCCGTCCTTTTGGGGGCGGTTTTTGCTTGCGATAAAATAATGATGTGTGGATTGGGGTACTGAATATGATAATAGTATACCAAGGCCTGCAAAATTATTCCTATTTTTGCAGGCTTTTTCCTTTTGGCTCATACATGGTATAATATGTTATTACAGTTTTTTTATTTTACCGATGAGGTGCAAAATGCGTTTATATATAGCAGAGAAACCTAGCATGGGCCGGGAGATTGCAGCAGTGTTGCCGGGGCCTGTGCGGAAGGGCAATGGATTTATTGAAACAGGGGCTGGCACTGTTACCTGGCTTTTTGGCCATGTACTGCGGCAGGCGGAGCCTCAGGAATACGATGCCAAATACAAGGTGTGGCGGGCAGAGGATTTGCCTATTATTCCAGAACATTGGAAGCTGATGGTATCAGAAAGCAGTGCCAAGCAATTTGCTGTGGTGAAACAGTTGATTAGTCAAGCTGATGAAATCGTTCATGCCGGTGACCCGGATAGAGAGGGCCAGCTTTTAGTAGATGAGGTGCTGGAATATGTAGGCTGTAACAAGCCGGTACAGCGTATTTTGTTGAATGCTCTGGATGAAAAAAGTATCCGGGAGGCAATTGACCAGCTAAAGCCTAATGCTCAGTTTTTCACTCTGCGGCAGTCTGCTTTGGGACGAGCTAGAGCAGATTGGCTGATTGGCATGAATTTGTCCAGAGCCTATACAATGGCTGCCCAGCGCAGCGGTCATAGAAAATTGGTTTTGCCTATTGGCAGAGTCAAGACTCCTACTTTGGCGTTGGTGGTACGGCGGGAAAGAGAGATTGAGAATTTCAAGCCAGTGGATTATTTTAATATTAAGGCGGTTTTCCAGCATACTAATGGACAGTTTCAGGCTCAGTGGAAGCCTAATGAAATGCAGCAGGGACTGGACTCCGAGGGCAGGCTGGTGGATAAGCAGATTGCAGAGGCCAAGCTAAAGTTCTTCGGGCAGGAGCCATTGACAGGGATGATTTCGGGCTATTCCAAGGCTAAAAAGCAGGAGGCTCAAAGATTGCCTTTTTCCCTGTCTACTTTGCAAGTTTTGGCAGGCAGGCGATTTGGCTATGAGCCACAGCAGGTGTTGGATACGGCTCAGGCTCTTTATGAGCGGAAGCTGACTACCTATCCTCGTTCTGATTGCGAATATTTGCCTACTAATCAGTTTAAGGATAGCCAAAGCATTTTGACTAATCTGCAGAGCTGTGGGGATGATACTCTGGCTAATTGGGCCAAGGGGGCCGATGGCAAAATTAAAAGCCGTGCTTGGAATGACAAGAAAATTTCTGCCCATCACGCCATTATTCCTACCCGGGTAAAGGCAGATTTGAGCAAGATGAATGTAGTGGAGCGGAATATTTATTTCTTGATTGCCCAGGCATATATGGCTCAGTTTTATCCAGTGCATACCTATTACCAAACCAAGGTGGAGGTAGCTTACAAGGAAGAGCTTTTTACTGCCAGCGGTAGAACAGAAATAGATTTGGGCTGGAAGGCTCTTTATACCAGCAAGAAAAATAATGAGGCTGATAATGAGGAGGGCCAGGGTAAGGAGGATAATGGTCAGGAAGAAAATAACCTGCCTCCTATGAAGAAAAATGATAATGTTGACTATGTATCTGGGGAGCTGGCCAAAAGTGTTACCAGACCACCAGTGCGATTTACTCAGGCTACCCTTATTGCCGCCATGAAGGATATTCATAAGTTTGTGCAGGACCCGGAGGCCAAAAAACAGTTGAAGGCGGTATATGGTATTGGTACTGAGGCTACCAGAGCTACTATTTTGGATGAGTTGATTCATAAGCGGAAGCTGATAAAGGAAATGGGCAAAAAGAAGCAGCTGCAGCCTACGGAGGCAGGTTATTTGCTGGTGGATGCAGTGCCAGAGGAGCTGTCCTATCCAGATTTTACGGCTATCTGGGAGGATCAGCTTCATTCTATGGCAGAGGGAGATGGCTCCTTGGAGGCTTTTTTGCAAACCCAGGTAGATTTTACCACCAAGATGTGCCGTAAGGCAGAGGGCACTAGCTTAGTGGTGGAGAATGCTGTTAAATGTCCTCGCTGTGGCTTGGGTATATTGCAAAAACGCCACGGCAAAAATGGTGATTTCTGGGGATGCAGCAATTATCCCCGTTGTCGTATGACCTGCAATGACAAGGAGGGAAAACCCAATCTGGAGGAGGCTCGTCAGCGGGCTAATTATAGAAATTCGGGTAATGGTTTAAATAATAATGGCAGTGGACAAGGAAGCCGATATAGAGCTGGCCAGGATATGGATGAGATAGCAGAGCTGGGGAATCCATATATGAGTGAGGAAGAAATGGCAGCCTTTACCAAAGAGTATTTACGATAAGGAGATTTGCATATGGATGATATAACGATGAATATTATAAAGTTGGTGCTGGTGGTTTTGCTGGTGCTGATGAATGGTTTTTTTGTGGCGGCGGAATTTGCGGTGGTAAAAATACGCGGCTCACGGTTGGAGACATTGATAAATGAGGGAAATAGCAGGGCGGTTTATGCCAAAAAGCTTACGGATCATTTGGATGTGTCCCTTTCTGTAACTCAGCTAGGTATTACCTTGGCTTCCCTGGGCTTAGGTTGGTTGGGTGAGCCTACAGTCAGCAAAATACTGGAGCCTGTATTTGAATACTGTGGCCTGGGGGGAGCCTTGGCTACCACCATTTCCTTTGCTATAGCCTTTGGTTTAATTACGGCTATGCATATTATCTGTGGTGAGCTGATTCCAAAGAATTTGGCCATACAGAAATCCGAGGCGGTAACCTTGGGGATTGCTATGCCTATGCTGCTTTTTCAAAAGGTAATGTATCCATTTGTTTGGTTTTTGAACCATGTGGCTAATTTTACCGCGGAAAAGTTGGGAATCCCGGTGGAGACTGAGAGCGAGGAAACAGCTCATACAGAGGACGAAATTCGCATTCTTATGGAGGAAAGTCACAAAAAAGGCTATATTGATAAAACTGAGCTGGATTTTGTGGATAATGTTTTTGATTTTTCCGACCGCAATGTACGGGAGATCATGATTCCTCGTACAGATATGGTATGCCTTTATACTGAGGATTCCTTTGATGAGAATATTCAGGTGGCAGTGTCGGAGCATATGACCAGATATCCTGTATGCCGAGAGGATAAGGATGATATTATCGGTTTCCTTCATATTAAGGATTTGATGGGGTATCTTTATAAGCATCGTCGGCCAAGATTGCGGCAACTGGTGCGGAAGGCTTTGATTGTGCCGGAAACCATGCGTATCAGTATGCTGTTGAAGATGATGCAGCGGGATCGCTCCCAGTTAGCTATTGTGGTGGATGAATATGGCGGTACTGCTGGTATGGTTACTATTGAGGATATTATTGAGGAAATTGTTGGAGAGATTCAGGATGAATTTGACCAGGAGCGTCCTTTGGTGGAGAAGCGGAGTGAATATGTTTATTCTATAGATGCCAAGCTGCTGTTGGAGGAGGTTTGCGATATTCTGGAGATGGATATTGAGGCTGACAATATTGATACCATTGGTGGCTGGCTCTACAATAATGTACAGTCCCCTCCGCGGATTGGGATGAAAGCTAGCTGGGATGGACGGGACTTCTTTGTGGAGGAAATGGATAATCTTAGAATTACCCGTATTTTGGCCAAACTGCCAAAGCCTTTGCAGGAGGAACATGAGGAGATTGTGGATAATATCCAGTCTAAAAAAATGGAGGAGAATAATAAATGATTTTAACAGTGGAGGAATTGGGGAAAAGCTACGGAGAAAAAACTCTCTTCAGCCACGTTAATTTGAACATAAATGAGGGGGATAAAATCGGTATTGTTGGTGTTAATGGTACTGGTAAGTCCACCTTTCTCAAAACTGTGGCAGGAAAGCTGGTGGCAGATACTGGCTCTATGGTAACGATGCGGAATATGCGCATCAGCTATTTGGAGCAGTCCAAGGAATTTGTGCCAGAGAATACAGTGTTAATGGAAGCTTTTAAGGATGATAGCCCTTTGATGCAGGCTCTGCGGAATTATGAGTCTGCTTTGGCAAAAAGTGAAAAGGGGGATATGTCTGAAAAGGTGCAAAATCAGCTGGCTAAGGCCTCTGAGCAGATAGATGCTTTGGGTGGCTGGAATATGGAAAGTCAGGCCAAAAGCATTTTGACTCATCTGGGAATTACAGATTTTGAGGCAAGGGTGGATACTTTGTCGGCGGGACAACAGAAGCGGTTGGCTTTGGCTACAGCCTTGATACAGCCTTGTGATTTGTTGCTTTTGGATGAGCCTACTAACCATTTGGATAGCGAAACCATTGGCTGGCTGGAGGAGTATTTGGCTGCTTGGAAGGGTTCCTTGCTGATGGTAACCCATGATCGTTATTTTTTGGATAGAGTGGCTAGCGGGATTTTGGAGTTTGATAAAGGCAGAACCTATACCTATCAGGGAAATTATTCGGAGTTTTTGGAGCTAAAGGCGGCGCGGATTGAGCAGGAGGAAGCTGGGGAAAGAAAGAGACAAAATTTCCTGCGTAACGAGCTGGCTTGGATTCGCCGTGGTGCTCAGGCTCGTTCTACCAAGCAAAAGGCTAGGCTGCAGCGTTATGAGGAAGTAAAGAATCAGAAGGTGGATTTGGAACGGAATCAGGTGGAAATTGGTTTGGCTGGCAGCCGTTTGGGGCGGAAGATTATTGAGCTGGAGCATGTTGGCTATAGCTGGCAGGGACAGGTGTATATTCGAGATTTTAGCTACACAGTATTGCGGAATGATAGAATTGGCATTATTGGTGGCAATGGTACAGGAAAATCTACCCTGTTGAATATTATTGCTGGTAGATTGCAGCCTACTGAGGGTACAGTGGAAATTGGCCAGACTGTAAAAATTGGTTATTTTGCCCAGACAAATGTGGAAATGGATGGCAGATTGCGAGCTAAGGAGTATATTCAGGAGGCGGCCCATTATATTACCATGGACGATGGCAGCAAGCTGTCTGCTGGTCAGTTGATGGAGCGTTTTCTCTTTCCGCCGGATTTGCAGTATACGGAGATAAGCAGATTGTCTGGTGGTGAGAAGAGAAGGCTGTATCTTTTGCGGGTGCTGATGGAGGCGCCTAATGTGCTCCTTTTGGATGAGCCTACAAATGATTTGGATTTGGAAACTATGGGAATATTGGAGAGCTTTATTGATGATTTTAATGGGGCCATTATTTTTGTTTCCCATGATAGATTTTTTATTGACCGCATGGCGCAAAAGGTTTTTGTTTATACTGGCAAGGCAGGAGAGATTGAATGCCATGTAGGAGGCTATAGCGATTATCATCAGCGGCTGCAGGCGGAGCAAAAAGCTAGAGCTGGTGCTTTGACTGATGGGGTGAATGTTAAGGCTAAGGATGGTGTGGCTGGAAGCAAAAAGAATTCTCAGCAGGATAAAGTTCGGAAAAAAGGTCTTACTATGTCGGAAAAGCATGAATATGGTGAGATTGAGGCTATTATTGCCAGCAAGGAGGGGGAGCTGAAGATGATACATCTTCAGATGACTCAATTTGCTACGGATTATGATAAAATACAGGAATTGACGAAGGAAGAAACTAGAGTGTCTGGGGAGCTGGAGAAGCTGATGGAGCGCTGGGCATATCTGGAGGAAAAGGCGGAAAATTCCTAAATGCGTATTTGCATGAATTTTGATTTGCCGAGCTAAATGCTAATCTTAGCGATGGCATACATATACAATTTCTGCAGGCATGGCATATACCCTTACAGGCACGCTCGCGCTATATTGATGTGCCTCACGCTGCTAAACTCATTTAATCGCATGAAAAGCTTCACGATGTTCATCTTTTCATGGCTTAAATTCGTTAAGAAGCGA
>ERZ1026776.1489-NODE-1489-length-13021-cov-10.272636_pt1 | contig 13021 bp, 10 predicted proteins | sample MGYA00380125_ERZ1026776 | MGnify/ENA primary metagenome ERZ1026776 (study PRJEB33269, sample SAMEA4719761) | human gut metagenome | biome: human-associated habitat; feature: organic feature; material: feces | place: Cameroon | collected 2013-10 ...
GTTCCCCGTCGGGAACGCTCTGTTTCTCTTTGCTGGTAGTGTGATGAGCCTGTTCTGCCTGCCATAGGCAAGCTCGCGTTTGCGCAGCGCAGCGGAGCAATGAAAGCCCCAGTGGGGCTTTTAAGCGACCGAACGGTCTTGCGTTAGCAAGATGGAGGGGCCTTGCCCCGACAAGCTCTGTGGGATTTGTGACAGAGAATATTATGGTTCGTGGGGTGCGTCAAGATGTTTTTGAAAAATTTATTGTGGTAAAGCAACGATAGTAGGACTTATCGACTTTTGAATGCGGCGTTGACTTTTCTGAAAAAAGATGAAATACTTAAAACAATCTTAGGTCAAACGAAAATCTGGAAGTTGAGGGCATCATTATGGAGCTGCGAAAAGAAGCGCGAGATCTTTTGTTCTGTATGCTGCGTAAGGGAGATTGGATTACCGGCGAAGAACTTTCAAGGATGCTGGATTGGAACAAGAAAAAGGTTCAGCAAAATATAAAGTGGCTCATGGAGGACATTGGGCAAGAGGGAAACATCGAAACACAAAAGAACAAGGGCTATCGAGTTTGCCGAATCAGCGAATGTCTGCGCAATGAAATTCTGAAGGACGCTTTTTATAATGAGGTTTACTTTAATCTGGATGAACGGCGCATCATCCTGATCATGGATCTGCTTTTTCGGCGGCAGTATATTCCAATGGATCAGCTGGCGGAGGATTATTATTTATCGAAGTCTGTTGTGTTTGAAGAAATCCGTCAGATGCGGCGGTGGTTTGGTCGTAATGATGATATTCAACTGGAAGTTTCACCGCAGAGGGGTATCTATATTCATGGCGAGGAAAAGGATAAACGGTACGCATGCACTGCATGGGGACCGCTCCATGTCCTGCAAATGACAAAGATCGATCCGGATGCGGTGCAGCACTATCAGGAATCCATGGAACAGGCAGCGGAACCTTTGCAGCAGTTGCTGATCGATACCGGGCGTTTTATTTCAGGAGAAGAATATTCTTTTCTTCTCCGCTACATTGCGATGAGCCGACTGCGTTCCAGTTTGGGATACTATCTCCCGGAAATGGGCGAAAAACCGTTTGAATATTCAGCCTTTTATGAAACGCTGTCGAGAAAGCTCGGATATACCTTTTCAGCGTCCGAGCAGACAGAGATCAATAAATTCATTCGGAAAGCAACGATCCTTGCCCCTAAAAGCCACCCCGATGCAAAACAGGAAAACCTTCATGCACTGGAGAACTACTTTAACCAGAAGCTGAAGCTTTCTCAGCCCTTGCACTTTGAAGAACCCGAACTGGTCGCTGAAAATCTGAACGCACTGTTGGAACGCCCCTATCACCGGGTGAACTACTACGATAAAAGCATCCTGATAAAATATCCGCTGGCGATCCATCTGGTGAAACAGGCATTTCAGGACGTGTTTGCAAAAAAGCTTCCTCGGACAGAAATTCTGAATATGGCGGCATTTCTGGGCAGCTATCTGGATACGATTCATTACCCATCCAGCGTTCGCATCCTTTTGGTAGGCAATCAGAGTTTTTACTTGATGGAAAATTTGAGGAACTATATCTGTCAGATGCTTTCGTTTGCGCCGGAACGTGTAGACTATCTGCCCGGTTACGCATGGAACAGCTCTTTGCTGTGGGATATCGATTATTACACGATTTTCCTGACAACAGAGCCTGAAATCGCACTGAAAAACAGTCGCTTCCGATTGATCCCGATCATTATGACAAATGAAAACCGTGAAATGCTGAAGAGCATTCTGGAGGACTGCCGTAAAACAAATCGTATCCAACGCATGGCGCGGATGGAAAGAATCACCCAGTATAAAACACTTTCACACTTGGAAAAAATTGAAATGCTGCTGCCGGAAGAAGACCCGGCTAAAATTACAACCTATGCGCTGAATCGCAACACGCTGTGTGTGATATGTACAACTCCCACCGTGCAGACCGGCATGGAAATCATCACACTCGACACGCCGTTCCCATACGACTTCAGAGAGATCAGCACGATCAAGATTCTGAAATTCAGGGATGATCAACCGGGCATCATTGAGTTTTTTTATGCGGCGGCGGATATTTTGCAAAAATAAGACACAGCTTGGATATAAGCCATTCGGAAAAGTTTGCTTTTGTAAGAGAATTTTCCCGAATGGCTTTTCCTTTTGCAGACTGATACAATAAGGCTGTCGAAAGTACACTGAAAGACAGCGATAAGTGATAAGAAGATAAATGAAGGAGCGCGTGGTATATGAAAATCGCAGTATTGGGTGCAGGCGCAATGGGCAGTCTGTATGGCGCAAAGCTGTCCCGTACACAGGACGTAACGATGGTAGATGTGAATGAGACGCTGATCGATCACATCAACCAGAACGGCATCGTTGTGCAGGAAGCTGATGGCACGGAGGAAACTTACACCCTTAAAGCCGTGAAGAGTGGGACAGGCATTGGTGTGCAGGATCTGGTAATCGTCTTTGTGAAGGGTATCTTCACGAAGGATACCATCCGACAGAATCTGTCGATGATCGGCAGCAACACGCTGGTCATGACGTTGCAGAACGGCGCAGGCAACAACCGCGACATTGCAAAGTTTGTGAGCAAGGACAATATTCTGGTTGGTACGACCAGTCATAACTGTGTCGTGAAGGGCCTGGGTGTGATCTACCATTCCGGCCATGGCCCCACGAATATCGGCCCTGATGTGCGGACTCCGGATAACACCGCGAAAGCCAAAATTGCAGGTGAGATCCTGAAGCAGGCAGGCTTTGAAGTCTACGTTCTGGATGACATTCAGGTGATCCTCTGGAAAAAATTGTTTGTCAATTGTGCCGTGAATGCACTTTCCATGGTAACTGGAAAGCATCTGGGCGAGTTGTCCAGCGATCCGTATCTGTGGGAGATTTGTACAGATGTGATTCAGGAGTGCGTCAAAGTGGCAGAAGCGGATGGAACTTCGATCCCGTCGGACGTTGCAATGGAAACTGTAAAAGAAGTCTGCGAAAACAACCCGTTGGGATACGCAAGTATGTATCAGGATTACATGAATCACCGCAAGACAGAAATTGACCGCATCAATGGTGCGATTGCGGAACTGGCGGATGAATATGGCATCGTAGCCCCCTGCAACAAGATGCTGATCCGTCTGGTTCACGCAATGGAAGGTTAAGGTGCAGAAAAATGATCAGTGAACAAATTACGCAGGGTGTTGAACGCGCACCGCAGAGGTCGCTTCTGTATGCGGCCGGTTTTACCGAAGATGAGATCAAAAAGCCGCTGATCGGCGTGGTATCTGCCCAGAGCGAGATCATCCCCGGTCATATGCACCTGAGCAAAATTGCTGAGGCAGTCAAGGCTGGAATTTATGCCGCAGGAGGAACCCCCGTGGTGGTGCCTGCCATTGGTGTGTGCGATGGCATCGTCATGGGACATCGTGGAATGCACTATTCCTTGGCATCCCGTGAACTGATCGCGGATTCCGTGGAGACGCTTGCCGCCGCACATTGCTTCGATGGTCTAGTGCTGATTCCCAACTGCGACAAGATCGTACCCGGCATGGTCATGGCAGCACTGCGGCTGAACATTCCTGCTATCGTCTGCTCCGGCGGGCCGATGCTGGCGGGACGTGTCAAGGGCAAAAAGACCAGCCTTTCGCAGATGTTTGAAGCAGTCGGTGCCTACAAAGCCGGAAAGCTGGATGATGCCGGTCTGCTGGAATGCGAAAAAGGCAGCTGCCCCTCCTGCGGCTCCTGCTCCGGTATGTTTACCGCCAATTCCATGAACTGCCTGTGTGAAGCACTGGGTCTAGCTCTGCATGGTAATGGTACGATCCCCGCACCGTATTCGGAACGTCTGCGTTTTGCAAAAGAAAGCGGCAAGCAGATCATGGAACTGGTGCGCCGGGATATTAAGCCGCGCGATATCGTAAATGAGCAGGCTCTGGAAAATGCTATCACGGTGGATATGGCTCTGGGCTGTTCAACCAACAGCTCGCTACACCTGCCCGCCATTGCACACGAAGCTGGATACAAACTTGATTTGAAGCGGTTCAATGAAATCAGCGAAAAGACGCCCAACCTGTGCCATCTGGCACCGGCAGGCAACCACTTCATGGAAGAACTCAACGAAGCGGGCGGCGTGGCAGCTGTGATGAAGGAACTGGCCGACATTGGCTTGCTGCATACCGGTCTGATGACGGTGAGCGGAAAGAGCGTAGGCGAAAATATTGCCGGTGCAGAGAACCGCGATCCGGAGGTCATCCGCCCGGTCGAAAATCCTTATTCCCGGATGGGCGGATTGGCTTTCCTGTTTGGCAACATTGCCAAAAACGGCTGCGTTGTCAAGCGCAGCGCAGTTGCCCCGGAAATGCTTGTTCACACCTGCACAGCACGGGTGTTCATTGGAGAAGCAAAAGCGGTCAATGCGATCTACGGTGGACAGATCCATCCGGGAGATATCGTTGTGATCCTTTATGAAGGACCGAAAGGCGGTCCCGGTATGCGTGAAATGCTGGTGCCGACTTCCGCACTGGCTGGCATGGGACTGGACAAAGATGTGGCATTGATCACGGATGGCCGCTTCTCCGGTGCATCTCGTGGTGCATCCATTGGCCATGTTTCCCCGGAAGCCGCCGCAGGCGGTGAGATCGGCTTGCTTCGTGATGGTGACCAGATCGAGATCGATATGCTGCACTATACGATTCACGCCGATGTTACGGAAGAAGAATTTGCACGCCGCCGCAAGGAACAGGTGATGCCGGAAAGCTGGGTCAAAGGCGGCTGGCTGGCACGGTATCAAAAGCTGGTATCTTCTGCGGACGAAGGTGCAATTTTGAAAGTTTGACAGGAGGTTTTTATGGATTTTACAGTCAGAAAACACTTTCCGGAAGGGTTTCTCTGGGGCGGTGCCTCGGCAGCAAACCAGCTGGAAGGCGGGTGGAACGAGGGCGGCAAAGGTCTTTCGGTCGCAGATGTGTACACCTTTGATTCATCGCTTCCGAAGGAAAAATGGCTGGATCAATGGCTGATGATGACCCACGATCAGGTCAAGGAAGCCATGAATCCGGATTCCAAACTTTATTATCCCAAGCGTGTGGGCAACGATTTCTACCACCACTACAAGGAGGATATCCGCCTGTTTGGGGAAATGGGGTTCAAGTGCTACCGGATGTCCATTGCATGGACACGCATTTTCCCTCGCGGCGATGAAGCAGAACCCAATGAGGCGGGTCTGGCGTTCTATGACAGCGTATTTGATGAGTGTGCCAAGTACGGCATCCAGCCGATGGTTTCGCTGTCTCACTATGAAATGCCGCTGACTTTGGGCGTAGAATACGGCGGCTGGGCAAACCGCAAGCTTATCGATTTCTATGTGAAATTTGCAACCACCTGCTTCAAGCGGTATAAAGATAAAGTAAAATACTGGCTGACCTTCAACGAGATCAACTGCATCAAACACCATCTGTTTGTCAGTGCCGGTATCGTAGAAGAAAACTGTGAGAATATCGAGCAGAAGCGTTGGCAGTCTGCCCACCACCAGTTTGTGGCAAGCGCACTGGCAACGAAGTACTGCCATGAGATCATCCCGGATTCCAAGGTGGGCTGCATGGTCAGCTACCAGCTGCTGGTTCCGTACAGCTGCGACCCGGATGATATTCAGAAAACCGTGGATGAACAGCGCATGAGTCTGATCTTTACCGATGTGCAGGCACGCGGTTATTATCCGGCCTATGCTGCTCGCTTCTTTGAGAAAAAAGGCGTAAAACTGGAAGTACAACAGGGTGATGAGGAGATCATGCGGATGTATCCGGTGGACTTCATCTCCTTCAGCTACTATATGTCCAGTGCAATCAGTGCCCATGCAGACCAGCATACTGGTGCAGTCGGCAATATGCTGGGCAACAGTGTTGTGAACCCCTATCTGGAATCCAGTGAGTGGGGCTGGCAGATCGACCCGAAGGGGCTGCGGACTGCGCTGAATCAGCTGTATGACCGTTATCAGAAGCCTCTGTTCATTGCAGAAAACGGTCTGGGTGCTGTGGACAAGATCGAACCGGATGGAAGCATCAATGATGATTACCGCATCGCCTATCTGCGCAAGCACATCGAACAGATGAAAGAAGCGATCGAGGATGGCGTAGAGCTGTTTGGTTATACCAGCTGGGGCTGCATTGATATGATCAGCGCATCCACCTCCCAGATCTCCAAGCGGTACGGTTATATTTATGTCGATCAGGATGATGATGGCAATGGCACGCGCCAGCGTCGGAAGAAAAAGTCGTTCGACTGGTATAAGAAAGTGATCGCCACCAACGGCGAGGATCTTGCATAAACAAAAAGCGAAAGGATGGAATCTCTCATGGCAAAAAAGAATTTTAAAGAACTTGCCGACGCCATCGTAACGAACATTGGCGGCGAAGGCAACGTCAAGATGGTGACCCACTGTGTCACACGTCTGCGCTTTATTCTGAAGGATGAAAGCAAGGCGGACACCGAGGCTATCAAAAAGATTCCGGGCGTTATGACGGTAGTCAAGGCATCCGGTCAGTATCAGGTCGTTATCGGCAACGATGTCGTTGCTGTGTACAACGAAGTGACGTCCAACTACAAAATGGATACCGGTGAAGTCGTGAATGAAGATAACCACGATGTTGAGAAGCCCAAAGGCTTCAAGGCAATTTGGGCGAAGGTGATGGACTATGTTACCGGCACGATGAGCCAGCTGCTGCCCGTTCTGATCACTTCTGGTATGATCAGCGTGATTCTGGCTCTTGCAACCAGCTTTTTCGGGATGTCTACCGATAGCAATACCTATCGTCTGCTGAACGCTGCATACGATGCAGGCTTCTATTATCTGCCGATTTTTGTTGGCATTGCTGCTGCGAAAAAGCTGAAAGCTAATCCATTTGTAGCAGGTCTGATTGGTGCAGTTCTGGTACATCCGAACTTCCTTGCACTGGTCACTGACGGTGGAACTACTGTTTACGGCATTCCGTTCACTGCTATCAGCTACGCCAAGAGTGTTATTCCCATGCTGCTCATCACTTTTGTGATGGCTTATGTGGAAAAGTTTATGAATAAGTGGATCCCTGGCGCACTGAAATTCACCTTTGTGCCGCTGTGCACATTCCTGATCATGCTGCCTCTGGCACTGGTCGTATTCGGACCGCTGGGTTATTTCGTGGGTTCCACTCTGGTCAATGCTGTTCTGTGGGTCTATTCTGTTTCTCCGTTCCTGATCGTTCCGCTGACCGCTGTTAGTTGGCCGCTGCTGGTCATGTTTGGCGCACACACTTTGATGGTTCCTACCATGACCGAGTTGATTTCTACGTTGGGCTATGAACCTGCGGTGAAGCCGGGTGCTTACTGCTCCAACTTTGCACAGCTTGGCGTTCTGCTGGCCGTTGCATTTAAGTCTGAAAAACACCGTGCAGCAGCTCTTTCTGCGGCATCCAGCTGTATCTTTGGTGTTACCGAGCCTGCGATGTATGGTGTCATTCTTCCCCGAAAGAAAACAATGATCAGCATGATTCTGGGCTCGCTGGTTGGTGGTTTTACCGCAGCATTCTTGGGTGTCAAAGCTTACACGATGGCGGCCAACAGCATTTTGAGCATCATTATGTTCGGACCGACTATGATTGGTGCTATTATCTCTATTGTGGTTTCCGTTGTGGCAGGTTTTGGCTTTACCCTGCTGATCGGCTTTGATGAGAACTGATTGAACGGAACAATATCTGATATGTTGCAGTTCTTTTAAGACCTGGCACCCGGTTCTGCTGTGGAATAAACACAGAGCCGGGTGCTTTATTTTTAAGTGGTGAAGGAGATTTTTTATGGAGCTTGATAAGATTATTCCTTTGCAGGAAACGCCAAAGACACCGTATCAAACCTCGATTGCAGTGCCTATTTTGCGATTTCGATGGATTCACGCCCAGTGCTTTCAGTTTGAGCTGCCCGGCGGAAAAATTTTGATGACAGACCCTTTTTTTCCGCAGAATCCAAAGGCATGGAAGGAAGTTTGCACACCGGCTTTTGACGCAGATGAACTTGGAAAGGTAGACTATGTCACAATCAACCATTCGCATTTTGACCATACTGCAAATTTGCCAGATCTGTTTAAGCAAGCACGGCCTACTGTGATCTGTGACCGGATTTTTGCAAGAGAACTGTCCGCTGCATTTCAAGTTCCAGAGGCCTGTATTCGCCCGATTGTTCCCGGTTTGACCTATCATTTTGATGATTTTACACTGAATACTTTTTCAGGAAATCACACGGATTTGGGAACCGTGAGCAATTTTGATGGAGGAAAAATGTTTGCTGACCCGGAGAATCCCATGATTGGGCCGCTGAACTCGTATGGTTGCTTGTATAACACGAACTATGCTTTCACATTAAAAAATGGATTTTTTATCGGGTTTGCGGCGGGCGTTGACCTGACAGACTTGCAGGCAGCGTGGAAAAACAGACGACCCGGATTGCTTCTCCGGCAAAGAATTGCAACGGCATCGGCAGAATCGTATGCAGAAGAATGTGCTTCACTGGGAGCACAGTTCGTCTTGCCAATGCATCAGGATGCATCCTGTGCAGAAAACAGTGATATGAATCTCTTTGCGCAAAAAGTCAATGGCAGGTTCGCTCAAAAAAATTGTACTGCCCGTATGTTCAATCCGCAGCGGCTAAAATGGTATAGTTTGGAAAGCAGAATTTGTCTGGATGAAAATTGACCCGGTTGATAAGTGAAATCTAAATTATAAAGAAGGCACACAGACCGTCACCTTTGGAGAAGCGACAGAAGTTGCATCCGAGGGAAATGGTTCGGATTTGGATTGCATTCCTGCACCAGGAAAGACAGCTTTTTGTAAGCTGTCTTTTTTGTTTTGTCTGTATCGCTCTCCCCGAAAACAGCAAACGATCCCATGCCGCATCGCAATATGCCCGGCATGGGATTTTTGCACAGAGGTGGAATTTGGTGCCTGAGTATGTTATACTTAACCCGAAGTTCCAACCAATGGTTCTGCCACTCCAGGTGGTGGGTCATCCCCGGCACCGAGGACATGACCGAAGCTTACCACGACTATGCCTTCCACTGGAAGTGGTTCTTCATCGGGCTTGTTTCCAGCCTGCTTTTGTCGGCTGTCTGCGGCGGCATCACGGTGCTTCTGGGCAGGTGAGTTCCCACGTTCATTTTCCATCACAAACAAAACCCGGCAGAGCCCTTTTCGAAAGGCCCTGCCGGGTTTGTTTCTTTGCTTTGTTCAGTGGTCCAGCACCTTTTTGCCGGTCACGGGGTCGGGGATGCCGAGAAGGGCCAGAATGATGGCCATGCGGATATACACGCCGTTGTGCACCTGATCAAAATAGGCTGCACGGGGGTCGTCGTCCACGTCCTTTTTGATCTCGTCGATGCGGGGCAGCGGGTGCAGCACCGGCATGTCGGCCGGGGCCTTCTGCAGCAGCGCTTCGTCCAGCTGGTAGCAGCCTTTCAGCCGCAGATATTCTTCTTCGTTGAAAAAGCGCTCCTGCTGGATGCGGGTCATGTACAACACGTCGAGGTGCGGCAGCTCGGCTTCGAGGTCGGCCGTCTCCTTGTACACCTGATGGGTCGGGGCCAGCGATTCCGCCTTTACATACTGCGGCAGGCGCAGGTCTTCCGGCGAGATGAACACGAACCGGTTGCCCTCAAACTGGCTCAGCGCTGCGGTCAGGGAGTGGACCGTGCGGCCAAACTTGAGGTCGCCGCAAAAGCCGATGGTCAGATGATCCAGCCGCCCTTTGCGCTGACGGATGGTCATCAGGTCGATCATGGTCTGGCTGGGGTGGGCGTGGCCGCCGTCGCCTGCATTGATGACGGGCACCCGGGCGGACAGCGACGCCCGCAGCGGCGCGCCCTCTTTGGGGTGGCGCATGGCGATGACGTCGGCGTAGTTGCTCACGACGCGGGCGGTGTCCTCCACGGTCTCGCCTTTGCTGGCCGAGGACAGCTGGGCCCCTGCAAAGCCCAATGTCTTGCCGCCCAGCCGCAGCATGGCGGACTCGAACGAAAGGCGGGTGCGGGTGGAGGGCTCGTAGAACAGCGTTGCCAGAATGCGTCCGTCGCACAGGTGGGCGTAGGGGGCGGGGTCTGCTTCCATGCGGTCAGCAAGGTTCAGCAGGCGCAGCTGCTCGTCCAGAGAAAAGCTGTTCGGCTCAATGAAATGTCTCACAGCCATTCTCCCTTCAGCACAAACTTCTCGCGCTCGGCCCCGGTGGAGACGAACTGAATTTCGTGGCCCAGCTGCCTCTCGAGGAACGCCACATAGGCCTTTGCCTCTTTGGGCAGCGCGTCCCAGCTGGCGCAGCCGGAGATATCCTTGTTCCAGCCGGGCAGCAGGGTGACCACCGGCTGCACACGGTCCAGGTCGGACAGCGGGTCGAAGCGGGGAACTTGCACGCCGTCCAGCGTATAACCGGTGATGACCGGGATCTCCTTCATGCTGCTCAGCACGTCCAGCTTGGTCAGGGCGATCTTGTCCGCACCCTGGCAGGCCAGGCCGTAGCGGCTGGCCACGCAGTCAAAGGGGCCCACCCGGCGGGGACGGCCGGTGGCGGCACCGTATTCACCGCCCGCCCGGCGCAGCTGCTCGTTCCACGCTTCGCCCATGGCATTCTCGGCGGCAAAGGGGCCTGCACCCACGCAGGTGGAGTAAGCTTTCAGCACGCCCACCACATGGTCGAGCCTGCAGTTGGGGATGCCTGCACCCAGCGGCGCATAGGCTGCCAGCGTGTTGGAGCTGGACGTGAAGGGGAAGATGCCGTAATCGATGTCGCGCATGGCACCCAGCTGAGCTTCCAGCACGATGCGCTTGCCGCTGTCGTGGGCGGCCTGCAGAAATGCCCCCACATCGCAGATGTACGGCGCAAACTGCCCGGCCTGCATCTTGCACCACTCCAACAGGGCGTCATAGCTCATGGGCTCCTGATGATAGCAGCCCGCCAGCTCCATGTTCTTGGAGTCCAGGATCATGTGCAGACGGTCCTGCACCCGCTTTTCATCCAGATGCAGCAGGTCGCCCAGACGCAGGGTCTTCTTGCGGTATTTGTCGCTGTAGGCATAGGCGATGCCGCGGCGGGTGGAGCCGAAGGCGGTGCCCTTTTTGGCAAGGCGGTCTTCTTCCAGCTCGTCCTGCACCTTGTGCCACGGCATGGAGATGGTGGCCTTATCTGAGAGCTTGAGGTTCTCGGGTCCCACTTTCACGCCGCGCTGCTCGATGGCGTCCATCTCGCCCGCCAGATGGTCCAGGTCGATGACCATGCCCGCACCCAGCACACAGACAACGTCCGGGTGCAGGATGCCGGAGGGCAGCAGGTTCAGGATGAACTTGCCCTGCGCGGTGACGACAGTGTGCCCGGCGTTGTTGCCACCCTGATAGCGGGCCACCACATCGGCGTTTTCCGCCAGCAGGTCGATGACGCGGCCCTTGCCTTCATCGCCCCAATTGATACCAGTAACTGCGGTAAGCATAACTTCTTATAACCCTTCTTTTTCGCTGTTTACGATGGCCTGCACCTTGGTGGGCAGACCGTAGATGCTGATGAAGCCGGTGGCATCGCTCTGCTTGTAGTCGCCGCCTGCGGCAAAGGTGGCGATGTCCTCCCGGTAGAGGGAGTAGGGCGACCAGACTCCTGCATTGATGAGGTTGCCCTTGTACAGTTCCAGACGGACTTTGCCGGTAACGTGCTCCTGCGTGGAGGTGACGAAAGCACTCAGAGCTTTGCGCAGAGGGCTGAACCACTGGCCATCGTAAACCAGCTCGCCAAAGGTGATGGAAAGCTCGCGCTTCTTGTGGGCGGTGAGCTTGTCCAGCGTCAGGGTCTCCAGCACCTCGTGGGCCTTGTACAGGATGGTGCCGCCGGGGGTCTCGTAGACGCCGCGGCTCTTCATGCCCACCAGACGGTTCTCCACCACGTCGTACAGGCCGATGCCGTTGCGTCCGCCAATCTCGTTGAGCTTGGCAATGATGGCGGCGGGCTTCAGCTTCTCGCCGTTCAGAGCCACCGGCACGCCCTGTTCAAATTCCAGCTCCACAAACTCGGACTTGTCCGGGGCAGTCTTGGGGCTGACGCCCAATTCGAGGAAGCCGGGTTTGTCGTACTGCGGCTCGTTGCCCGGATCTTCGAGGTCAAGGCCCTCATGGCTCAGATGCCACAGGTTCTTGTCCTTGGAGTAGTTGGTCTCGCGGCTGATCTTCAGCGGGATGTGGTGGGCCTCGGCGTAGTCGATCTCCTCATCGCGGCTCTGGATATCCCACTCGCGCCACGGGGTGATGATCTTCAGGTCCGGGGCAAAGTGCATGATGGCCAGCTCGAAACGCACCTGGTCGTTGCCCTTGCCGGTGCTGCCGTGGCAGACGGCGTCGGCACCCTCGGCGCGGGCGATCTCCACCACGCGCTTTGCCAGAATGGGGCGTGCAAAGCTGGTGCCCAGCAGATAGCCCTCGTAGTCGGCACCGGCCTGCATGGTGGGGATGACGTAATCCTCCACGAATTCATCGGTCAGATCTTCCACATACAGCTTGGAAGCGCCGCTTGCCTTGGCGCGCTCCTCCAGGCCTTCCAGCTCGCCCTTCTGGCCCACATTGCCGCAGACTGCAATGACCTCGCAGTTGTCGTAGTGCTCTTTCAGCCACGGGATGATGATGGACGTGTCCAGACCGCCGGAATATGCCAGCACGACTTTTTTGATCTCAGACATGATAACGGCCTCCGTTCAAACCACTTGATATACTCTTTTTGAATTTCCCTCTTGCAATTCTCGATTGCAGTTGCTATTATACGAGCAGCAAGAGAATGTGTAAAAAGTATCCTGCACATGGTCACAATATGATTTTGATATGAAAGAGGGCCTGCTGCCATGTATGTGGACTGGGAATACTACAAAATCTTCTATTATGTTGCGAAGTATCAGAATTTTACCAAAGCCGCCCGGGTGCTGGGCAACAACCAGCCCAACATCACCCACGCCATGAACCGGCTGGAAA
>ERZ1026776.1491-NODE-1491-length-13000-cov-42.279027_pt1 | contig 13000 bp, 10 predicted proteins | sample MGYA00380125_ERZ1026776 | MGnify/ENA primary metagenome ERZ1026776 (study PRJEB33269, sample SAMEA4719761) | human gut metagenome | biome: human-associated habitat; feature: organic feature; material: feces | place: Cameroon | collected 2013-10 ...
TTTGCGACTTCCCAAAGTTGGTCACGGAGTTTCTGTTGTAATTCTTCGCTCATATCGTTATTTCCTTTTTTCTATTATTAAAATATCTCCCAATGCTACTTTATAAGACTGGGATTTTGTTATGTTGTCAAAAGGATATTCAGACTTGCTGTATTTATGTGCAACATCAATGATGCAGTTCCACGATGAAAAATTAGGTGCTTCTTCACTTGGGTCTAAGCACAGAATTTTTGTAATTGCATCTTCCTCATTGTTCGTTTCATAACCAACTGCAAGCATTGCATGCCCACCATCTGGGAAATCGGTTGATATAATAACAGGCATTTCTTCATCAAGTGTATCGGCTATTATATCAATAATGTCATTGGCATCTTTCCGATACTTTCGTGTTGCCACAACACCAAAGTCTTGTTCATTGATCTCTTTCGCAAGTGTGGAAAAGTAATATCCGTTCCTTATTAAGCCTTGTTCTTCAAGGAAATGGCTTAGGAATTTTCCCTTTTGAGTCCGTCTGTCTGGTTTGTTGTAAATATATAAGTCATCATCAGTTACTACGCCAAGGCACAGCAATGCCATCGCCAAAGAATAGACAGAGCAAGCTCCATCCATATCTCCTTGGCGTTTATGCAACTTTACATACTTTCCATTGGCATCCTTTGCAAGGACACCTTTGGAATTTAGCTTTATAGAATTTATTATTTTTATCGAACTCATTATCTTATTCCCAACTAAATGTTCTTATAATAGAACGCAATTTATCGAGTATTCTTGTCAATGCCTTGCGTTTTTTTATCAGTCCTAAGTGTTTCTCCTTCAATGCCTCTTGTATGATTTCTGGCTGTTCCTTTTGCAAGTAGTCATACTCCGAGAGGTAATGATTGAGAACGGAAGCATCCAAATCCTCATCCTTTGCAAGCGTATTGACAGCATTGTTGCGTTCGGTGACGATGTAGTTGTTCAACCGTTCTTCAAGGTCGCTTGTACCATCAGCCTTTTGTTTGCGAGCCATGAAGTTGTCACGGTCATCATCCACATTCTTCTGGATAAATCCGTCAATGAGTTTTGCCTTACTGCGAAGTTCGGCATCCTTAATCATTGTGTCGATGATGTGCTTGCGCTTCTCCGAATAGTCCTCACTATACGGATTGAGGTCGGCAATGAGTTCCAGGATATAAGCCACATTGATAATATCACTATGCAACAATTCCAGACAAAAATCCACATCGTCAAGCCCAGTTGCTCCTTCCAGAATCGGATCAGGCTCACCAAACATAACCGAACCTTCCTCAGGAACTTGATAACCGCTTGGTTTTTCAGTACCCTTGGCAGCAAAGGTATCGTATATGTCAAGATACTTGCTGCGGAAGTCCATAAACTGCTGTTCTGTCATTCCGAGGTCGGGAGCATCCTCCTCAAACTCATCATAGATTTGAATCTCTGCGTGTTTTTTTATGATGTCACGGAAAGCAAGGATAAACTGCTTTTTATCGTTCTCACTTTGCAAATAATCCACAAAATGAGCTTCTGGATAATGCTCCAGGAAATCTTTCGTCATTTCCTGATATTTCTTCTTTACATCATCAAATGGTGGGCGCACAATTTCTTCAAGATTATTGCTGTTGCTGAAAAGTTTGATAGACTCATCCACCTTGCTTTTCAAGTCACGGAAACAAACTACCTTACCGAAACGTTTCTTCTCATTCAACACACGGTTGGTACGACTGAACGCTTGCAACAATCCATGATACTCCATGTTCTTGTCAACATAGAGAGTGTTGAGCTTCTTACTGTCAAAACCAGTAAGGAACATTCCGACAACCAAACAGAGATCAAGAGGCTTCATGTCGCCCTTCTTTTTCTTCATTCGAAGGTTGATATCATCATAGTAGGCACGGAAATTTTCAGTAGTAAAACTCGTACCATACATATCATTGTAGTCATCCATGATGGCTTGCAATTCGTCTGCCTCGCCAATACTGTCACTCACAAAGTTGCCTGTATTCATACCTGTCAAGTCATCATCCTGACTATTATTGGCTGCGTATGTGAAGACCGCTCCAATCCTGATCTTCGGATTCAGACTCTTGAATATCTTGTAATAACGGATCAGTACAGGCACTGACTGCACGGCAAACAATGCGTCAAACTCACCGTCGAATGTTGACTTATTGAAATTATTAAGGATGAATTTGGCAATCTCCGTCATGCGGTCTTGGTCGGCATAATCCACATCTTCATTGCCGTGGTAATACTCCACAAGGAAACCAAGCACGTTTTCATCGGCAATGGCATCCTTAATGAGATACTTGTGAAGACAGTTGCCAAAGATTTCCTTTGTGGTATGTCCGTCCACCGCATTTTCAACAAAGATTGGTGTGCCAGTAAAACCGAATATCTGCGTGTTGTCGAAGAACTTCACGATATTCTTGTGACATTCTCCGAAATGGCTTCGATGACATTCATCGAAGATCATCACGATACGAGAATGGCGTATTTCCTCAATACGACTGCTATACCACTGCTTGCTGACAGCGGCATTGAGTTTCTGTATGGTTGTTATGATAATCTTTGAATTGCTGTGCAAACGCTTCACCAACTCGTCTGTGTTGTCGGTACTGTCAACGGCACCAGGCTCAAAAGCCTCGTATTCGGCTTGTGTCTGCGTGTCAAGGTCGTGGCGGTCAACCACAAACATCACCTTATCCACATCGTCCAACTCTGATACGAGTTGGGCTGCCTTGAATGATGTCAAGGTCTTTCCCGCACCAGTTGTATGCCATATATAACCGTTATCGTTGGAATTTTCCACACGATCGAGTATCTTCTCCACCGCATAGAACTGATAAGGGCGAAGCACCATCAGACATTTGTCACCCTCATGCAGAACGATGTATTTGCCAATAATCTTACCCAAAGTACATTTGTCAAAAAACACTGTGGCAAACTTCTCCAAGTCGTTGAAAGGCACATTGGCGGCATCCGTCCAGTTGAATGTGAACTTATAGCCACTATTCGGGTTATTGGCAAAATAGCGAGTGTTCACACCATTAGATATGACAAACAACTGGATGTAATCAAACAGGCCATGAAAAGAAGTTTTGTGATAACGCTGTATCTGGTTGTATGCCTGTTTCAGTTCCACTCCTCTGCGCTTCAGTTCTATTTGAACCAAAGGCAGACCATTGATAAGTATAGTCACATCGTAACGGCATTTCTTTCTACCTTCCACCGTAATCTGGTTGGAAACCTGAAACTCGTTCTGACACCAGTGAGTGCGGTTCAAGAACTCCACCCATAGGCGTTCACCGCTTTCCAGTTCAAGAGGAAAGAGGTCACGCAGTTTCTTTGCCTTTTCAAAGCGGGTGCCACCTTCAAGATAGATAAGTATCTTTTCAAACTCAGACTCTGTAAATTCGGTACGTCCCAATTCTTCCAACTTCTTCTTGTTGTGTTTCTCCAACTGTTTCTTGAAATTGGCAGACAGGTTCTTCTCCTCTTCAATATGAACATACTCGTAGTTCATCTTTTGAAGAGTATCTATAAGTCCATTTTCGAGGGCTGCTTCACTTTGTACTGGCATATCTATTTTTCTTTTATTACAAATTTCTTTTGCAAAGATAACAAATTTTGGCGAAAAACTGCTACTCAGCTGAGAAATTTTCATGCAAATCTTTCTAAAAACCACCAATTCTTCCATTTTTTTCGCAATACCGATGGGTGACAGGGGTGACAGACCCCTCCACAAAAAAACTGAAAACTCGTGTCACCAGCGTCACCCAACAAACTGGCTCCAATAAAGGGCGCAGCAGAAAACGGTGACAGGTGACACTTTTATATACTCTTTTTTTTATGACTTACCGCGCGAAAATAGATAAAAGATTGATAATCAGAGGTAAACATCCAAAATGGAGGTTATGTTTGACAATCTTGCCCAATTCAATGTTGCTGGTATTTCAAACGGCACCTCCTCATCAATACACTTCACCTCCCCTGTAGCGGGCATCTTCTCATAATAGGAATTGTCCTCACCACGGTAAATAATAGATGCGTTCTTGTCACGCTTGATTTTCTTCTCCTTGATCAAGCGTTCTTTCTCCTGACGAATCTTATCAAGCAAAACGCTTGCTGGTTCGTCATTAGGGTCTTGCGGTACAAGTTTTCCCTGTATCGCCCATTGTAATATGCTATTCTTTAATTGCTTTCCGTTCATTGTAATTTTCTCGTTAGAAATCATTGTCCTTATTCTTCTGCTTCAAGAAGAACTGATAAAGTTTCTTGCCTATTTTATCTTTGGCAAATGTCCGCTCATGCTCAATAGGTATGGTAGATAACCTTATCTTAGCCACGCCTTTTTTCAACAACTCAAATTGTTGTGGACTTATCTTGAATTGAGCTGTAGAACTGATTTCTGTCACTGGAAGGACTATATTGCCAGAGACAATACCTGCCGTTTCAGAACCGCTACCAATCTGAGAACCATAAAGTTTAATAACTTCACCATCGAATGTTTTCAACAACATGGTTGATTCTTTCAGGAAATTCAGTCTGTCTGACTTTACGGTTGCGATAATGTAATATGCCGTATCTTGCTTTGCAACGCTATATTTCATGTTGCATCCCTCGGCAGCCAAAGGTCGATATGTATATCCAACCGTTTGTGCATTTATATTGACACTGCACATAGTCAGTACAATAGACAAAATGATTTGTATTCCAATATTACTTTTCATAATTATGCTATAAAATCGAAATGTCCTTATTTTATTGTTGTTACTCTGTTTCGTCCAACAACTTGTCAAGTTGCGCTTGCAGTTCTTCACGCTTTGGCAGATAAAGTTGGTAACGTGCCACAAACAATTGATTGGTTATACCCTCCAAGGCATACTCCATCAGAAGTTCGTCTTTTCTTGCTCCCAAAACTATGCCAATAGGTGGATTGTCGTCAGGTTGACATACTTCTGTTTTGAAATAATTAAGGTAGAGGTTCATCTGCCCAACGTCACCATGCTTTATCTCTGCTCGCTTCAAATCAATCAACACATAGCATTTCAAGATACAGTGGTAGAACACCAAATCCACCTTGAACTGTCGGCTTCCTATCTGCATGGAGTATTGTCTGCCCACAAATGCAAAGCCACGTCCCATTTCCAAAAGGAACTGCTCCATGTGGTCTTTCAGAGCCTTTTCCAAGTCACCCTCCTTATAGCGTTTCTGTTTGGGAAGTCCTGCAAATTCAAGCACGAAAGGGTCACGGATGATGTCTTGCGGAGTTTGTACTTGATGCCCCTCGTTAGCCAAAGCAAGAACACCTGCCTTGTCTGTGCTTAGTGCAAGTCGCTGAAACAGACAACTTTTCATCTGTCTTTTCAGTTCCCTAACTTTCCAACATTCCTTGATGGATTCCTTATAATAGAACTGCATTTCAAGTGCATTATCACACTTCAACAGTTCATAATAATGGCTCCATGTCAATTTGTGGGACAGTGTCCCACATTTTGGGAATGCCAAGTATAACTTACGCATATAGGTAAGGTTTGTTCGGTTAAAACCTTTTCCATTTCTTGCTGTCAAATCCTTTGCAAGGTTTACAAGTAACCTTTTGCCATATTCAGCTCTTTGTTTACCACCCTGTTCAAATTCAACGATATACTTTCCAGTTTGCCAGTTGGCATCAAGCAATTCCGTATTGACCGCAGCAATGGCTTTTGACTTCGCCTCACCCCATAGCGTGGTTATGTTGTCTATCAACTTCTGATAGGCAGCATCATTTATGTTTGTCAAACCTTTATTCTCCATGCCAATCTTTTAGATTTGTGGAACACCGTTCCACATTTTACTATTCGTCCACATTTACATTTATGCCCAAGATACGCTGTATCTCTGCCAATGTCTTATCAATCTCATGATCAAGAGCCTTGCGCTTCTTGAAATAGTCGGCAAGCAGTTCGGCAGGAGGCAAGATTTCTTCATCCTCTTTCGGGAACTTGCACAAGTCGAAGTTGCAATCGGTGGCGATAAGGTCTTCAACAGAATAGCAACGAGATTTCTCGTCACCATCAGCAATAATAATCTCCTTACGGTCGTTCCACCACTCACGGATTGGGTCGCAATGCTCCGACTTCATTGACTTTGTCTTGGAGAAATGCTTGTAACCCTCTGGCATATCCAAACGATAGAACCACGTTTCCTTTGTAGAATATCCTTCAGGAGCACCCTCCGCACTGGTATTGTCGAAGAACAAAATGTTCGTGGCAATCGAAGTGTAAGGTGCAAAGATACTGCCAGGCAAACGGATAATGGTATGCAAGTTGAAATCTCTGAGTAGCTTGGTCTTGATGGCTATCTTTGTGTTGTCCGCTCCAAACAAAAAACCGTCTGGGACAATGACCGCTGCACGACCATTCTTCTTCAGTCGGTACATGATGAGAACCATGAACAAGTCAGCAGTCTCGCTACTGCGCATATCAGAAGGGAAATGTGACTTGACATCCGACTTCTCGTTTCCACCGTATGGTGGGTTCATCAACACAACATCAAACTTGTCTCCGTCTGTATAGTTGAGTACATCTTTTGTAAGCGAGTTGTCGTGATATACCAATGGCGTGTCAATACCATGCAGCAACAGGTTTGTCACACATAGCATATACGGGAATTGTTTCTTTTCTATGCCAAATACAGACTGATTGTACTCTTTGCGGTCTTCAGCAGTCTTTACCTTCTTGTCCAATTCACCCAACCAACTTGTGATGAAACCTCCTGTACCACAAGCGAAGTCTGCCATTTTCTCACCAATCTGCGGATTGACTATCTCTGCCATAAATTCGGTCAAGGCTCTTGGGGTGTAGAACTCACCAGAGGAACCTGCCGACTGCATTTCTTTGAGGATTGTCTCGTATATCTCACCGAAAGCATGACTTTCCTCATAGTCACCAAGGTTCAAACCGTCAATCACATTCAGCACTTGACGAAGTTGAACTCCGTCTTTCATATATTGGTTGGCATCCTCAAATGTGGTCTTTACAATCGCCTGACGGATAGGGGTAGTTGGTGTTACCTCTATGTTTTTGAGTTCCACAAACAATGTGTTGTTGACAAACGAAAGCAGCTCTTCACCAGTCAAGGCATTACCGCTTCCATCGTCATGCGCCCAGTTGCGCCAACGGCATTCTTCTGGGATGATAGACTTGTAATCATCATCGTCCAACTCCCAATCATTCTCTTTCTCGTCATAGACTTTCAAGAACAGCATCCACGCCATTTGTTCTATGCGTTGCGCATCACCGTTGATACCGGCATCATTGCGCATTATATTGCGTACTCGTTTTACGAAATTTGATAAACTCATATTTTGTTTCTATTTTATGCTATATTATATATGTATTGTTCCAGTTCCTTTACGGCATCAAGATAGCCTTGCTTTCCACCAAAGAACTTCACGATGTTTGCCTTTGAACCCAATTTGCGGAATGGGTCATTTTCAAGCACAGTAAGGCTTTCCAATTCTGACACACCTTCCTTGGTGTACTTATCCAACAAGGCTTCAAGCACAAGTCGTGCCTGTTCACCATACTTGCTGAATATGTCTCGTTTCTTCACTTGTTCGGCACGTTCATGTCGTGTAAGTGTTTTCTTGCCGTAGGCTATATGGCAGATAAAATCGAAATCATCAACATCGTCCATATCTTGGTCATGCTTCAACACCGCAAGGTCAATGCCACTTTCTTTAAGCATTTCTGCAATGTCTGACTTTTTCTTGGTTTCTTTCCACTTGGAAGTGAACGTGTCAATCGTAGCGTATGTGTCTATGATACTTTTCTTTGTATAGTCGGTAATGCTTTCCGTGCGAAGCAACTTACCATTTGTGTCATAGACAGAAACGACCTTGTTAATGACCTTTACTGTACAACCGTCCGAGTTGACTATTGGCTTAGGTTGTTTGGGCGGTTGTTGACAAATACATGGAATCTGACCACATACGGGGCAGGGCTCTGGTGTCGGTTTGGGACACACGCATGGATTCTGTCCACATACAGGACAAATATGTGGTTTAGGCGGATAATTCGGGTCTATTTCAATCGGTCCGTCCCAATCTGGGTCTGCAAACAATCGTGTCACGTTGCGGAAGTCCATTACTGTGAAGTATGTCTTTCCTTCTTTCTCACGAAGACGAGTGCCACGACCGATAATCTGCTTGAACTCTGTCATAGAGCCGATTTGTTGGTCAAGCACAATCAGTTTTGTCATTTTGCAATCAACACCAGTTGAAAGCAACTTACTTGTAGTTGCTATGACAGGATATTTCTCGGCAACAGAAATGAAATAATCCAACTTGCCTTTTCCGTATTCGTCACTACCAGTTATACGAACCACATAGTCGGGATTTTTCTTACACATATCAGCATTGGCATTAGCCAAAGCCATACGCATACGTTCCGCATGAGTTTCATCAGCACAGAACACTATGGTCTTAGCCATGCGATCTGTACTTTTCAGATAGTTGGTTATCTCTTGCGCAACTTCCCTTATACGGTCTTCTATAACAATGTTATAATCATAGTCGCTGTTGTTATAAATGCGGTCTTCTATCTCGTTGCCGTATATATCCTTTTGTCCCTTTGTAGGTCTCCATTCGTCACCGATGTTCGTTGTAATGTTGATAACCTTGAAAGGAGCAAGGAAACCGTCCTCAATTCCGTTTTTAAGACTGTAAGTATAGACTGGTTCACCAAAGTAGCCAATACTTGACTGATATTTTGTTTCTTTAGGTGTGGCTGTCATACCTATATGAGTAGCCGAAGAAAAGTATTCCAAGATGTTTCGCCAGTTGCTATCATCCTTTGCGCTACCTCTATGACACTCATCAACGATAACAAGGTCAAAATAGTCTGGATTAGGAAACAACTCCTTATAGTTCTTGGCATCATTCTGTCCAATCAACTGTTGATAGAGTGCAAAGAACACTTGATAAGACCCTAATTCTTCCAAGTGGTTCTTGTCTTTTGAGTAGTCTATCTTGTGCGTTACCTTTTCTAATGGTTTGAAGTCCTGCTGTATGGATTGGTCAACCAATATGTTTCTGTCTGCAAGATACAACACTTTCTTCTTCAAACCACTTTTAAGTAAACGCCATACAATCTGAAATGCAGTATATGTCTTGCCTGTGCCAGTTGCCATAACAAGGAGCACACGGTTTTGTCCTTTGGCAATGGCATTAACTGTGCGGTTTACTGCATTGCGCTGATAATATCGTGGCGGAAATATGTTCTGACCTGTGCAGAAAGGCTGCTCAATGACAGATAACTCTTGCTCATTAAGTCCGTTTCCATCGTTAGCCTCATTTTTATATCTTTCGATAAGTTCTTCTTTTGTTGGAAATTCGTCCATAGCAAAAGTGCGTTCCTTGCCTGTCAAGAAGTCATGTTCGGCAAAACCTTCACCATTTGAACTGTATGCAAACTTCACATCAAGCATTTGGGCATAGGTCATGGCTTGTTGCAATCCATGAGAAACAGAATGATTGGCATCCTTTGCTTCTACAATAGCAATTGGTGTTGCCTTATTTGCATAAAGTACATAGTCGGCAAACTTCGGTTTCTCTCTATGCACAAGATTACCATGAAGGCTAATTTTACCGTCAGTAAATTTAACCTTCTGTTCCATGAATATACTATCCTTTGACCATCCCTTGCTTGTGATGGCTTCGTTGATATAGCGGAACTTGATGTCCTCTTCTGTAAGTTCTTTGCTTATGCCCATGTTCAAATAACGTTTTATTATCGGAAGTTATTTTGTCCAGTTCTAAAAATCCAGCATTTGGCGTTTTTACTCTCGCTCGTCCTCGTCTGTTATCAAGTCCTTCAAACCGACTTGTAGAATTTTGGATATTTCAAGCAATGTTTCCAAATCTGGCTGGTATTTATTCCTGGCGTAGCAGTTTACTGTACTAAAGCTCTTCCCAAGCTGTTTTGCAAGCCATGTCTGAGAGATGCCTTTTTCTTCCAACGTGTCTTTTATTCTGTTCAGTTTCATATTTACACCGAATTTTACTGCAAATATACATTAAATTTTGCGATAATAATTCGTTATATGGCTCTAATAGGTAAAAATATAACGATATTTCACACTTTCACCCCCATTTGATACGAAATAAGGGAATAAAGAGATTTTATCCTCCTTACTCCCTTTCTTTTCTTCCCTAATTTCCAAATACTTTTTCCACTCGCTTGACGGCATCCGCTCTCATCTGCATGGCTACGGAAGCATAAATCTGTGTTGTCTTAACACTTTTATGACCCAATAGTTTGCTCACAGTCAAGATGTCACATCCTGCGAGGATAGCCAATGTTCCAAAAGTGTGCCGACTTGTGTGAAATCCGAGAACCTTTGTAATGCCAGCTCGTTTTGCCATGTGCTTCAAGGCTCTGTCACAGTTGCAGATTTTCGGTGTGTTGAACACAAGGCTATCTTCACTTTTATCTTCCTTGTCGGGCAACCATTCCAATGCCATTTTGCCTAATGGTATCAGAATGGGGTGCTTGGTTTTCTGCATACGAGGCAGATAGATTGCCAATCCCGCATCAGTTTGGCGAATATCCTTCCATTTTAAGTTGGATATGTCGCTATGTCTTAAACCTGTAAAGCAACAGAACATATAACATTGTTTGGTTGCAGGACTGCCTGTTTCAACGGAAGCCAATGACATGACCTCTTCTTTTGTCAATGCAACGATATTACTCTCTGCCTTGCTGACCCTTTCCCTTATATCCAATGAAGCAAAAGGATTTGCACTTATCAGACCGTTTCTGACCGCCTTGTTAAATATGGTGTTGAGTGTAGTCTGCATTTGGTGCATAGTGGACTGTGCCAACTTCTGAGGGTTGCTTGGAGACTTTGGCGAAACATAGATGTCCCTCATATAGTTCAAGAAGCCCACATATACGTTTTTATTGAAGTCTATCAATCGTATGCCACTTTTATGGCTGTATTTCAGATATTGGCACATGATGGCTATCAGCTTCCATACATTCTTGATGTAGTTCTGAGAATACGCTTGGCTGTCAATCAATCCCTTGTGATAATCAAGCAGCCATTCATAGAAAACAGGCGATGCCTTTCTTAATGCCGTTTCATCTGAAGACTTTGCCTCCTTACGAATACCAAGGAGTCTTTCTGCCTTTATAGCGACCGCCTTTTTCATGGCGTTCTTGTTCTCTCGCTTTGCGTCTTCGTTTACCTCTGGAACAAGGTACAAATGCAGTGCCTCATATTCCCTTTTACCATTCTCATAGCAGTCAAGGTATAGCGATTGACAGCCATTTTTTAACACTCTTGTTCTTATCTCTATACTCATTTTCAGTTACCTTTTTTATTAGTGCTAATCAAATAGATTATCAACCTTGTTGACCGCCTCCACTTTTTTCTCGTCCACTATCTTGCTGTATATCTGTGTTGTAGAAACATTGCTATGCCCCAACAATTTGCTTGTTGTATAGATGTCAACTCCAAGTGTCAGCATCATCGTTGCGAAAGTGTGCCGTGAGCTGTGAAACGAGATATGCTTTTTAACATCAGCATTTTGCATCCATTTACGAATGTCGTGACATACCGTTGGAGTGCCTGGCAAAGTGAATATCGGCTCGTTCGGGTCTTCCTTTTCATTAAGGCAGTTCAGAGCCTCTTTTGATAGTGGAACATTGACGAGCTTGTTTGTCTTCTCCATGATCGTGCGGACAAACTTTGTTTTTCCGTCAGATGCGAGAAACACCTTGTTCCATGTGAGCGCACGTACATCTCCCAAGCGCAATCCTGCAAAGCAAGAGAAGATAAATGCCTTTTTTACTTCCGTGTTGGCGCAGTCCGCTTTCATAATGGCTTTCAACTCGTCAATGGTCAGATATTCTCTTACGCTTTCGGCTGGCTGATGCTTCTCCTTAGCATCCAACAGTTTCATTGGATTGCTTGCTATGATACCCTCACGCACTGCCTTGTTCAACGCTCCATTGAATACCGCCTGATGATGATGGGCGCAACCTTGACTGATTACAGCAGTAGCGTCTTTCTTCACTCCATGATGTGCCGTTTTCAAAAACTTCACGAAGCCACGGCAGAAATCAACATCTATTTCTGACAAACAGATATTGATGTCGCCAGTCGTGGCAAGGTACTGTTCTATCTTGTGGCGCATCTCCTTTCTTCCTTTCAATGTGGATTTGGCAAAGTTGCCGTCCGACTGCTCATATTTGCAGAGCCAAGTCAGCAGTGGCATATTCTCCTGCTTGATTTTCTCCCATTGTTTGATGCCACGGTTCTGCAGCCCCAATATTCTTTCTGACTTCACCTTGTTTGCCACTTGCATAGCGTGTCTGTTCTGGTCTTTTGAAATCGGGTCTTTCTCTGGAACGAGGTAGAGCGACAGCGACTCGTATTTTCTGACACCATCTGAATAAATGTCGAGATAGAGGCTGATATTTCCATTCTTCAACTTGCGCTGACGAATGCGAACAGGCTCTTTTGGTTTTGATACTTTCTTTTGTCTTCCCATGCTGTTATATGCTTTTATTTGTTTCTATTTTATGCCCCCATTCGGGTTTCTCTGAGGTCAAAGTTATAAAGATTATTTTGTTTCGCGTAACAAACGTGCAACAAAAATGCACCAAAAATAGATTTTTAACAGTCAAGGAAATAAAAGAAATCAAATCAAAGAAGTATCTGTGTATCAATGGGATAACGTGTGTTTTCTTTGATTTATTACGACTTTGTTTTATGCCATAATATCCTCTACTTTGTAGGCTTCTACGTACTGTTACTTTTCGACATTGTGCTATGCATACAGGTGGAGAACCTGACGGCTATCACCGCCAGTGAACAGACGATGGCAGCATATCTGCAGAACTCATTCTTCTCGGCAGGTTATCTGATGGCAGCAAGTATCGTGGCATTGAAGTGCCTGAACTTGGTTCCAGACCTTGCGGCATGGATGATACCAGAGGGCGATACCGCA
>ERZ1026776.1492-NODE-1492-length-12999-cov-12.284688_pt1 | contig 12999 bp, 9 predicted proteins | sample MGYA00380125_ERZ1026776 | MGnify/ENA primary metagenome ERZ1026776 (study PRJEB33269, sample SAMEA4719761) | human gut metagenome | biome: human-associated habitat; feature: organic feature; material: feces | place: Cameroon | collected 2013-10 ...
TCTCTCGCATCGGTATGTGGCTTGCGGCACTAGAAGCAGGCTCTGTTTTGGTAGTAGACGAGATCGAATCCAGTATGCACCCGCTGCTGACAAGGCATCTGATCGAGATGGTGCAGGATGCCGCTATCAATACAAACCATGCACAACTCATCTTCACTACGCACGATACCGGGCTTCTCGACCTGACGTTGCTGCGGCGCGATCAGATCTGGTTTGCAGAAAAGGATGAAAAGACCATGCAGACCGATATTTACGCCCTGACCGAGTTTTCTCCCCGGAAAGGTGAGAACATCTCCAAGGGCTATTTACAAGGTCGCTACGGTGCGATTCCGTTCATTGGAGGGAATGCAGCATGGGCAGAATAAAAGAAATCAGCCGCAAGTCTGCCCACGCTAGAAAGCGCAACCCGGTGGTGTATCTCATCTGCGAGGGCAGTGAAACCGAGATTCGCTATTTCAAGCGTTTCCGCAGCCGAGGGTGCAATATTGACATTATCCCGATTTCTTCGCAGTATAAGTCTGCCGACAGGCTTGTGCAAAAGGCTAAGGCAACGATGGGAAACAATCCATACTACCCGGAAGATGGCGACTCTATCTGGTGTGTATTTGACCGTGACGATAACTCCAACGAGGTTCTTCTACACGCCAAACAATCCGCCCAAAAGGAAGGCTATCATCTGGCCTACTCCAATCCATCTTTCGAGTTGTGGTTCCTGTTGCACTTTGTAAATCAGCAGACAGAGGTTGAAGATTGTCAGGCATTGATCCGATTGCTGAAACAAACGAATAGAATCCCCGATTATGAGAAGAACAAGGACCACTTTGACACTTTGAAGCCTTTGCAGGAAACTGCGATTCGGAGAGCGAAAATTCGTTCTGACCAAGTTCAGAAGCAGGGTCTCGAACCGATTTCACGGCAAAGCAATCCGTTGACAACGGTTTGGGAACTGGTAGAGTATTTGAACTCCAAAATTTGATTCGGTACTCTTTGAAAATACAGCAAAGCCCACAGGCCGGATTTTATACCAGTCCTGTGGGCTTTATTGTAGTCAACTACTATTTTTAAGATACAGGAATCAATGCCTCACTTGGCTCATACCAATCATCCGGGATGAGTTTCTTACCGTCTTTCCACCAGCTCTCTGTGACAAACTGATGGGACTGATCTTCTTCTCCAGCAGTATGATCTACCACTATGACCTGCAACTGGCCATGAAGTTCTTCCGTCCTGTCAATTATGAACTTGTACATTTTATTAACTTCATCTTCGTCTATCTTTTGTTCATCAAGTTCCGAAGGAAAATAAACCTGCGAGGGCTGATCGAGAAAAAGAAATCTTGGAACAGGACGATTTGATTCGATAAAATAATATTGGAGTGCAAAATAGGTTATAAGATGTACTCCAACCCAGTTAGAGCCACTTCCTAGTTGTTTTAGTGGCACAGGGCGATCTGATTTGTCTACAACTACAGTCATCTTGTTCAAGTCAAGTCTATAGGGACTATCGCTATGCTCCAGCTGCAGCTCTTCTGCCCATTTTGTCATGTACTGCTGTATCCGCGACAGTGCTGACTGCTTACGCTCCTCAACAGAATCTCTATTTAGCGCACCATCTATTTCATTGAGTCTCTCCTCAATCTTTTTTATGCGTTGCTCTTGAGCTTCCGATATAGCATCGTTCTGCACACTTTCAAGCCAAAGACTAATCCGACCAATAACTTTTCCTCTACGAACGTTCAAATCACGAAGTTTTTCCTTTTCATCTTCCTGCTGGTATAAGCTATCAATCTCAGTTTTTAATCTTTTTATTTCTTCTTGCTTCTGTTGTTCATCATTTTCCAACTTTGAAATAAAAGTTCGCAACTTTGGTTGTTCTCTTGTAACGCTCTCTATTGATTTGTCTAAAGCAGTAATGGAATTTTTTATCATTTCAACACTTGGAAGAGGTTGCGTCAATTTTCCGGAACACAATGGGCATTCTCCCGGATTAAAGTCCAATTTCTCAAACAATCCGATTGATTCAAGTCTTAACTTTTGGTGTTCAACTTCACTTGTGTAACCAGTTGTTTCTCCCCAATAGCGTTTTGCACTATTAAGATTTTCTTTGATTTCATTCAAATCATTTTGAGCTTCATGCAGTTTACTTTGCAAGGAGGTCAATTCGTCCATTCCATTGTCAGAATCTTCCATACTTGGATTCCACTTTTCAACACTTTCAAGAACGGATTGCAATTTTCCATAGTTTTGATAGTCAATGGGAATATTTGCATCAAGCAAGCCGACCTGTTGCGCTTCTGTAATCAACACAGCTGCTCGTGTTGAACCGCCACCCATCAAGTATCTATTCTCTTCAAGTTTTCGCTTTTCAATAACCAACTGCCGTTTAAGAATGCTTCGCTCATTTTCTAAAGCCAAAGCCTCTTCACTAACTGCACCTAAAAAATACGGGATAGTATCCTTAATAGCCTGTGTAATGAAATTCTCTGACTGGCGATGAAACAAAAAGTTCTTGGCTGCAATTTCGTCCTGTCCTTGAAAACAATAATACAGCGCATGTCGAATGTTTGCAACCAACGACTTTCTGCTTTGACCTTCTGGTGGAACATTCAAATTTTCAGAAATTCCTACTCTTCGGGTAAGTGTTTCTTCTATTCCGTCTACATTTGTGTTAGAAGAAAATTCGCCCGTTTGTGGGGATTCGATTTCTTTGCCTACTTCAATGTAACAGTCACTCGTTGTTTGCTGTCCTTTTTCTGGGTTCTTTCGAGCCACAAAAACTCGTTCATCTTCAAATTGTAAAAGTAATCCGTACCAGTCAACCGTATCTCGCACCACACCATCGGCAATATTACAAGATGATCCACCCATACAGTAATCAATAATATCACCAACAGCAGATTTTCCCGATTTTGATTTTCCAGTAATAATATTCACCGTTCCAAGTGAAAAGGGTAAATGGCGGACTTTTCCATTGCGTCCATACAGCACAAGTTCTCGTATTTGCATCATGGTCTTACCCCCAAACTGATGTAAATGTTTTCGACTTTCCCAGCATCTTCAAACCACCTTGCGATATGTGCACATTTCGTAAGGCATTCCGCAATTTCAGAATCGGTATACTTTTCTCTATTCAGAATTTTCGACCTTGGAGGAACTTCCAGTTCGCCAGATGGTGTCAAAATAATTTTTCTTGTCTGAAGTAGCATTTCAACCGCTTCATTTGTAATAGGAATCAACTCACTCGCTCTTCGAGGAAAGTCTATCAAAAGCTGCGGATTTTGTTGAGCCCATATATGCAGATGTGTTCTACTGGATATTATAGCTCTCGTTTCTTTATGTAAGACCAAGGGTAAAACCAAATAAACCAGCGGAAATGGAAATGCCCGATGCGACTTTTCGTTGTACGCCCGAATCGTGGTATATAGTATTCTTCCGCAAAAGGCTGGATTGAGAAGATATGCGATTTCCCTTGTTCGCATTTTCCACTCTTGCATATCCGCCGCCTCCTTTTATATGCCCAACAACTGTTTTAGACGTTCTTCAAAGTCGATATGCCAACCCACTTTCCGTTGGTCAGCTAATATATGATAACTTCCCCGCATAACGAAAGCCTCTTGACACTTCTCTCGAATTCGAATATCTTTCTCTTCTATTTTAGTAAGAAGCTTTTTCCCAGCCTTGATTTTTTCGGCTTCCTCTGGGTTGGGATTTTCCTCAAGTTCATCTGCCATTATCGCGAACTCGTGTTCCCACTCATCTACTAACCGCCGCTCATATTTATCCAACTCATCAATGTATAACAGATTATTTCGCACCCAACTTGCACGTTGATTAAACGCACGGTAATAGTCATTCACAGCAACTTTTAGGCGAAGACTTCCAAGACAAATCAATTTTAGCTGCTGGTAAAATGTTTTGTCGATAGCACTCGATTCGTTTGTCTGGTCATCGCCTAAATCAAAAATATCTATTGGCAAATTATCAGCAGCATACTCCTGCCCTGTAGATACAATATAAGATCTGACTTGATCTTGTGATATAAATATTGGTGTATCTGAGCAAAGTCCTTCGATAGCTTTTCTATACCACCAACCCTCCAAGCGTTCCATAACCTTGTCTTCATATTTGCGATCACAACTATACCGAACTTGCTTTCGTATACTTTTTTCTACATCGACTATATTGCTTGCATTATCAAGAATATAAATTTTGTTTATCAAACCTTTGGCAAGTTTTTCATCTGCTGCCAAAAATGCTTCATAAAATTTTTTGTTGCCTTGGCTTTCTGAATCTGTACATACACCTTTTAGTTTTTCATACAGTGCATCTATCATATCCGCATCTCTTTGTGACCTATTTTCTTTTCTTAGTGAAAAGGCGACAGTGTTATTGGGAGCGGATGCTGTTGTGATAATAAGAAATTCCGTTCCTTCGATTATATCCGGTGATTTGGATACCACATCGAGCCATACCTTTAGCGTTCTCCATAAATCAGTGCTCTTATCTGTAAGATTTCCAGCTTTTCTTACATGATGCTTTAACTGTATACGTTCTATAGGTGTATTCCCGTCAACAAATGCGACATCATCAAACTTTTCTATGCTTATTTGGGAATCGGAGTTATCATCATCCAACAACAACGCCAAGGCATATCGCACCTGATAAAGATAGCCCACCATTTGCTCAGATGCCTGATGATCAGACATTTATGACCACTCCTTTCCAATCTTAAATAATTACGTTTATTCGATAATATTTTACAAAATTTTGTCTAGCGGAATAGTCTATCTCTTACAACTCCCTCAACAGCGTCAAAAACTCATCAAATCGGTACGCGCCCTCCATTTGCAAATCCTTATTCTGGAACACCATATAATAGCGGTACGCCTGCTTGCCAGCGGCATCCTGCCATGCACGGCCCAGACGAATTTTTTCTCTGGATTCTGCGTTTTCCAGCTGGTCGCCTTTGGTTTCAATCAGCAAAATCTTTCCACTGGTCGTGCGGACGATAAAATCCGGGTAATGGTTGCGGAAACCATTCAGGCAGAACGAGAACTTGTTACGCTCCGGGTTGCGATGCCACCAGCGGATATTGTCCATGTTGGTCATTGCCAGAGCCATTTTGTATTCCAGACCATCCATCTTGCCCTCGGTCTGGTACAGGCTCTTGCTCATTGAAGAGGTGCTATCCGGGAGGGTGATATACTCCGTCAACTGAAAGCGGGGTTCACATACGATTTTCTCCGTTTCCAGCCACTTGTAGAAGTTTTCTCGTGCAGTTTCCTCTTGAAGTTGTATGACGTATGCACGAATTTTTGCTGCAAAGCTAACAGGCATCCGTTCTAGCGCGTCCAGCTCTTCGCGGTTCATATTATCCACGATACCATCGACATAACGCCGCAGTTCATTATCATCCACCGCGTTCATCTTGCAAAGGCTCTTGTGGATAATATCTTTACAGATACGCAGTTTATCCTCGCCCGGAAGCAGCGGAAACTGCCTGTTCATGTACTGCTGATAATCATCTTTCAGCTTGGAGATACGCGGTGTAGTGGTATCGCGGTCTTCCAAATCGACCTGCGCCAAATCGTCGTCCAGATGGCCGAAGTCGATTGCGCTGGGTTTTCCCTTTAACGTAAAGTTGCTGAGCAGGTTTTCCTTTGAGAGTTCTTCGCTGTCGTACAGCGAGAAAAGCGATGGCTGTACTTTTAGGCAGAATTTCGGAAGTTTGAGGGTGCGAACATCCTCCAAAAACTCCGGGTTTACATGAGAGGTATCCACTTTATCCTGCACCTCCAGCGGCAAATCGCTCAACGGGTCATTCTGGTGCTGCTGCATAGCAACATCAAAATCGTTCTGTTCCTTTTGAGAGCGGTCAAAAATATCCTGCACCGAGGGAGAAACACTTGTCTTTGCCAAAGTGTTTCCCAACAATGTCGGGTCGAAATCCAAAAACTCTTCCTCTTCCGCCGATGCCGTGGGCATTGCTTCGTTTGTCGGCTGTGCCGGGAAGATGGTCTGCTCCACTTTGGGCAGCGGCTCGACCGGGGCAGCTTCTTCCTGCACACGGTAATCGTGGTCGGTGAAGCCTGCGTTATTCAATCCCTTGACGATGCCGTCCAGCGTACGCTTGAAGTCCGCAGACGAGGTCAGAACATACGAAGTATTCAGGATCGGAGAAGAATGTTTCCGGGTATAGGGCAGGCGCAGAATACGCCCCACGATTTGCTCCACATCCACCTGACTGGTGCGGTTCGCCAGCGAAGCAAGGATATACGCAAAGGGGCAGTCCCAACCCTCTTTCAAGGCATTGACTGTAATGATAAAGCGAACCGGACACTTTTCCGACAGCAAATCCACATTTTTCAACTCGTTGATCTCCGCCGTCTTGATGGCAATTTGCTCTGCCGGAATATGGGCCGCAATCAGGCGTTGGCGCAGTTTTTCAAAGGTCGTTGCATTTTCCTTGCCCTTGGGCTGTGCTTGAAACAGCACGATGGGGCGAATGTAGCTGCCACCTTTTTCGTAGGCATCTTTTGCGTGAATTTCCAGTGTCCGCTGCATCTCGATGGCATCATGCAACACATCCTGCTGGCTGTTGCGATTCATCACGATGACAGGCAACTTGACCATGTTCTCGCGTTTCAAGTGAATCGCATCCACAATGGAGATGATATTGCTTTCCTTAGTGGGCGTTGCCGTCAGATCCAGCACAAAGCAGGGATTGAAGTTCTGCAGCATCTGCTTGCTCAAGTTGCTGCGCGCATGGTGGCTTTCGTCCACGATAACCAACGGATGCAGCTGATTGATGACCTGCATCAAGGCGGTCGGGTCGGTATCTTCCAGCGGCATATCGGGTTCGCCCAGTGCATTTGCCAGCGCAACAAGGCTGCTGTTCTCCTGCTTGGCCTTGAGCTGTTCCTTCTTGCCACGGAACGAATCGTAAGACAGCACCATAATGGAAAGCTGCTCGTTGACCGCGGAGATATTGAAGTGCTGCCCCATCAAAAGCTGTTCTTTGGTATACACTTCTACACGGCTGCCAAAGGCAACATCAATTTTCTGGCGGTAAGGATGTGCCGGGTCACATAATGCGGCCAAGGTCTGGGTCAGGATAGCATCTGACGGAACCAGCCAAACCACCGCACGGCGTTTTACCACGCCCAGTGCGGAGAAAATCGGCTCGATGGCATTTGCAGCCAAAAATGTTTTGCCGCCGCCCGTAGGAACTTTCAGGCAGACATTCGGCACACCGGGCAGAAGATTCTGATACTTGGGCATTCCGCCAAATCCGACTTTTACATCTTTCTCCTGCCAGAGACGGGTGTAGGCCATTTCGATGTTCTTTGTCTGCATCAGGATCTCCAGATAGCGTTCCAAATCCCGAATGACGGCTTTCTGATAATTTTTCAATTCCATAAGAGCCGTCCTCCTTACACCCGCGCAATGTCGCGCGGAATTTTCTTAAACGTGATGCCAAACCGCAGCAAGTCGCTCTCACTCAATGCACAGCGGTCAGCATAAATCAGATAGTTTTCCGCTTTTTCCGGGATGGTAGACAAAAAGGCATAGTCCAACACGCACATCTGGTCTGGCTCATAGTAGAAATAGTAAGCGGTGTGGTTGTTCTCGCCGAGGAAATATGGGTTTCCGTTCTGTTGATTCACCGCAGGTTTCTTCGTTTCCGTATACCAGATGTAGTCACGAATTTTGTCCGTGCCGACGCTTTCATTCAGGTTGCCATCCGGCAGAAGCAGCCGCTCGCCCAGTTCGTAGTAACTGAAATTACCACCAGTGCCTTCTACGGCGTTCTTGTCTTTGCCATAGCCGTTGATCACACGCTTCACACGTTCAGCAGTCGTAGTATCGGCATAGTCGCCCATCTCCACCAGAATAAACTTGCGATGTCCTCCATCCGCTTTGTTCATATTCAGCACCGCATGGGCAGTTGTGCCAGATCCGGCAAAGGAATCAAGAATCAGCGCATCCTCAGAACCTGCAATCCTCAGCACAAATTCAATAAGACGGCGAGGCTTAGGCGTGTCAAACTGTGCCTTCCCGTCAAAAATCGTCAACATTTCTTTTTTTGCTTCATCTGTATGACCAGTTTCAGAAAACGGCCAGAAGTTTGTAGGAACGCGACCTCCGACATTATCAAGATATGTTTTTCTACGAATTCCACCTTTTCCACCTTGACCAAAGTAGAACAATGGCCACTGTCCGCGATTATAAATCGCAGCCGCCTTTTGTGCAGCATCTTCCACGCTGTCAGATAGCATGATTGCTTTAACACCACTTTTAACCTGCGCTTCTGACACTCCGCATATTGATGCTCTTTTCTGAGCATCCGCTATCTCGCGCAATTCATACTCGCCCCACTGCGACATGATTTCAAACATCTGATCCTGTCCTAAAGACCAGCAACGTCCATTAGACGGGTAAAGAAGTACGCCTGTAAATGGATTCTGAATAGCATAAACCATTCCTTGATGCGTTGTGGCTCCGGGTGCAAAAGCATCTGTGCTTTTCCATGCACATACATCGTTATCCGGGTTAGAGTAACGTGCGTTCATTTCTTCGGTACGAGATAACTTGTTGGGATTCCATCCCGGCTGTTTGCTGTAGACCAGAATATGCTCCACCTCGTTTACGATGCCTTTAGAATCATTTCGAGTGGAGTAAGTGCGCTGCCACGAAATATTGGAAACGAAACTGCTCGCGCCAAAGATTTCATCACAGATGGATTTCAAGTTGTAAAGCTCGTTGTCGTCAATGCTAATAAAAATCGCACCATCATCCGCCAACAACTTCTGCAGCAGCATCAGCCGAGGATACATCATGCAGAGCCACTTGTCATGGCGTGTCAAATCCTCGCCTTCCTTACCGACTACTTCGCCCAGCCACTTTTGAATATGCGGATCATTGACATTATCGTTGTAGCACCACTTCTCATTGCCAGTGTTGTAAGGAGGATCGATGTAGATACACTTCACCCGGCCCTCATACTGCGGCAGCAGTGCTTTCAGGGCTTCCAGATTATCGCCGTGGATAATCATGTTATCGCTGCCATTGTCCTCGGTGTGCTTGCCCATTTCGTCAAAGCTATACTGACGCTCCAACACACGGAACGGCACTTCCTGATGGTGATTGACAACTTTATTTTTTCCGATCCATTCCAAAGTAGGCATGGTGTTTTCTCCGTTTCTCTGTGAAAGTTCTTTCATGTTTAATAATAACAAGTTGGGCGGCAAAGCGCAACGGTTCCGGCAAAGAAATACAAGTTCGATAAACAAAATTGTAAGTCGCAAAAGCGTTTTGCAAAAATGCGCAGCCTGCATCCAGAGGATGCAGTTCAAGGGTTTGGGATTTCCCAACAAGCATTTTGCAACGCAAAAGTCGCCGTTGTATATACGGCGGCATTGCTTGCCACTGCTATGAAAGCCTTTTGAATTGCAAAATGATTTTTCAGTTGCTATACTGGGCTTATCAAAGTTTTTTCGGGAGGATGCCGCAGTGACTGCACAGACAATGCAAATCGGGAACAGACCTTGCCGTATTTACGGCGCAGACTGCGCCGAATATCTTCTGCTTCAGATGACGGATGAACACGAATTGCAGAGCATGGACGGCGAGGTTGCCGCTATTGCACAGAGTGCGCACCACTTTCTGTTTGCGGCCGTACCCGTGGCAAACTGGAACGATGCACTTTCTCCGTGGAAGTCTCCTGCTGTGTGGGGAAAGCAAGGCTTCGGCGGCAATGCTGCGGACACCCTGTGCTTTCTGACAGAGCAGGTCATGTCAACGCTGAAACAACAGTTCAATCTCCCGGAAAACGTTAAAATCATTCTGGGCGGCTATTCACTGGCGGGATTGTTTGCGCTGTGGGCATCCACCCAGACCGATTCGTTCTACGGTGTCGCCGCTGCATCTCCATCCGTGTGGTTTCCGGGCTGGATGGAGTTTGAGCAGCAGCACATGATACAGACGCAGCACATTTATCTGAGCCTTGGCGACAAGGAGGAATGCACGAAAAACACCGTCATGGCTGCGGTGGGCGATAACATCCGTACTCTGCACAGTCGGCTTACAGCGCGTGGCGCAGACTGCACCCTTGAATGGAACAGCGGCGGGCACTTCAAAGATGCTGATTTGCGTACCGCAAGAGCCTTTCAGTGGGTGATGGAGGAAAGCCGATGAATATTTTGATCGATGCCGATGGCTGTCCGGTGGTGGACCTGACATTGCAGATTGCAAAGCAGTTCGGCGTTCCTGTCATCATCCTGTGCGACACCTCTCACCAAATCGAGCGGGAAGGTGTGCAGACGCTGGTGTTCGATAAAGGGGCTGACAGCGTGGACTTTGCGCTGGTGAACCGGATAAAGCCGGGGGATATTGTCGTGACACAGGACTACGGGCTGGCGAGTATGTGCCTTGCCAAATGCGCACGGGTGTTGAACCAGAACGGACTGGAGTACACCGCCGACAACATAGACGCTCTTATGCTGCGGCGGTATGAAAACAAAAAGCTCCTTCGTGCCGGAAAGCACCCCAAGGGGAACCCAAAGCGGTCGAAGGAGCAGGATATGGCTTTTTCAACCCATTTCAAGGCTGTTTTAGAAGCCTCACGAAGGCTCATGCTTTAAGCAGTTCTCGTTATACGTGGTGTGTGTGCTTTCTGTCAAACTAGAACAATGGGTGCTGCTACATTTAAGCAGCACCCATTGTTTTGCTTGCTTTTTGCAATTTTTGCGATTTGCGCGTATGCTGCTATTGACTTTTGCTGTGATTGGATGTACTATACAATCAAGTGATTACTTCCAACAAAAGAAAGGTAGGCAACATGAGAGTCAACAAAGGTTTGATGATAGCAGCAACATTTGATCCGACCAAAAGAACCTCCTTGATAACTGTAGCAGATATGTGTCGTAAAATTGAGGAGAACTCGATTTCTTTGCCGTTGTATCAGCGAGATATCAGTTGGACACTTCAGAAGTGTATCGATCTTCTTAATTATCAATTATGGGGAAAGGCTCCGGTTTCTCCTATTTCTATCAATGTTATAAATACTGTGGATAGTGCCGTTCCGCAAGTTTCCTTTATAGATAGAGAAATCATCTCAACTGTTGAACGCGGTCAATACTCGGTCGTGGATGGCCAGCAGCGTTTAACCACTAACTATAAAGCATATTGTAATCATGATGATTTTCGAAATATCGTGTTAGACTTAGGAAAAGGCGAGTTCACAGAGGTGCGTGACTCTATCAGGAGTAATCAAATTCCTGTTGGTATCCTCTTAAATAAAGAGGATACTAAATTATTTGAGTATACTAAGGCTAAAAGTGCACTTGGTTCTGCCGATGTCTTGTCTGTGCTCCTTCAAATACGCAGCAAAATGAGAAACTATAATTATACTCTTAATTCGGCTGAAGACCTAACTGAGGATGAACAAATTGAGTGGTTCGAAGTTCTAAACAATGCTGGCAGCCGAGTAAGTATTATTCAAATGCGCTTTTCTAAACTGAAAGCTCATGGAATTGATATTTATAAACAGTACACAAACCTCTACCGTACCCGTGTATATGAAGCAGGTTACGAAGATTTTTTCACTCCGCAAAAAACCAATGTTTCTTATCCAGTTGCAGCATTAAATCCTGCGTATGAAGTTATCACTCAGAAGCCTCATTCCGGAAATTATGCTCCTATTCCTTCTGATACTAAGGAAAATCAACTTTGTAACCTTTCTCCAGAACAGCTTACACAATGCTTTTCTATGACTTTAGCTGCACTCGATCGCACTTTAGACTTCATCAATGAGAACACACCCACTCAACTTCCTCGCATTGATTATATTAATTATTTATTAGGATATTTTATCTTTCATAACGAAGTTTTGACCGAAGATAACAAGGAAAAACTTCTTCAGTGGATGGATAATGTTGATTTCACCAACAAGTCCAATTCTGAACGACGTGATATTTTCACCGCATTGATCACCTAATAATTTTATCTAATTTATCAATAGCAGCCATCTGCATCTACCTTGCAGACGGCTGCTATTTTTTTGTTAACTTTTGGAGACACGGGTGCATTTTGGTCCTCCAACTGGGTTCGGATATGAAGGCTTCTTTTAGGAACTCACTTCTGTCTGCTTGTTACAATTTGGTTACAGAACTGTCTTGAATGCTACGAAACAGCCCTTTTCGTGGGCTCGTATATAGAGGGGTTATTTCTTCGGAGTGTCTTCTTTCACGAAGGGTTGCTTGTACTCGTATGATTATCATGGCAAATCCGTTTAACAGCAGACGCACGATTTGCAAATGCAAATTGCGACTTTTTTGTTAGCTTTTAAAAGCATTGCTACGTTTTGGCCTTTCTCGATGCCTACCAAGTGAGAGCATCTTTTTCAAGAGTGCTTCGACTTTGAATACGCTTGCCGTTGCAAATTGTCTATCTCAGTTGGTTGCACAACAAACTAACAATATTTAACTCGGCGGTTGCTTCAACTATATTTTCCAAAAACTTTTTGACGAATTTCTTTTTTGGGCTACTTTTTGGCCTTTCTCGTCGGCTACCAATTAGAGGGACAATTTTTCGGAAGCATTAAATTCCGAAGATTTTCTATAAAACTCCGTTCTTTGAAAACAGAATAGTTCAATCGTCCGGTACTTCACAAAAGGTACTTCTGTAACTCGCAGCCCGGTCATAACGAAGACGGGGTGGCTGAAATGCCAATGGTGCGGTGCAAGCCCGCCGCCGGACGATTCCCCACTCCTAGGGAAGTCGAGGACCAATATGGGAGACCTTAACTTATTAACGCAGACGGGTTTGAACCCATCTGCGATGGGGGAGTTGGAACTACTGTCAGCTCTCTTTACATTGCCACCTGACCGCAGCTTTGCTGCAAAGGATATAACCGCAGGTGGCACACTTTTTGACCTTAAACTGCTTATGCTGAAGGAGTGCCTATGAAGTTTAACGATGCCTATTCCCAGATGTTTCC
>ERZ1026776.1498-NODE-1498-length-12949-cov-12.006670_pt1 | contig 12949 bp, 12 predicted proteins | sample MGYA00380125_ERZ1026776 | MGnify/ENA primary metagenome ERZ1026776 (study PRJEB33269, sample SAMEA4719761) | human gut metagenome | biome: human-associated habitat; feature: organic feature; material: feces | place: Cameroon | collected 2013-10 ...
TTTTATTGTTAGGCTTTGAGGTAGTATTAGTAATTTTATGTATACTATTTTGCGGATTAAATAAGCATGAGAGAAATAAGATATTATCTTCTCTCAGGATTATAAAAAAAAAAGTATATAATAGTTGATATGTTGTTGATATTGCAAATATACTTTACCGAAGTCTACGGTTGGTTCAATTCTATTTTTCGATTATAAAAGAGTGTATATGTATACTGAAGGTCTAAAGATAATTGATAAGCTAAAAATAAAGATAAATTCAGATGCTAGGGGGGGGTACTCAGAGAGTATCAATATGTTGCGATTCCCTCTCGCAATACTTGTAGTATTTGTGCATGGTTTTGGAGCTGATATTGATATTACAAAGCTCCATACTTGTGGTTTAACCGGATTAGCAGTCTATGATTATATCAGGCTCTTCTTTTCCGTAGTAATTGCTAGAAGTGCAGTGCCCATCTTCTACATTATATCTGGTTATCTCCTATTCCTAAAGGTGAAGGAATATAATAAAGCTGTTTATATCTCTAAGTTACGGAAGCGATTTCATAGTTTAGTGATACCTTATATCTCATGGATATTATTGTTTGTTCTTTGGATTTTGATGTCTAAGCTTGGAGGTATCCTTTTATATGATAAACCATGGATGGGAATTGTGGATTATTTTAAGGAAAATGGTTATTTGCACATGTTTTGGGATAGTAGTGTTTGGGGAGAACGGGAGACTTGGCTAGGTGTTAAGGCTCATAATAGTGGCCCTGTACTTCTTCCATTCTGGTATATGAGAGACCTGATAATGATGGTCATTTTTTCACCAGTTTGCTATTGGCTTATCAAGAACATTAAGCTTGTTTTCATTGCTTTTTTGTTTGCCATATATGTTTTGGATATTAGAATTTCATGGATAAGTGAGTCTTTTGTTGACGCAAGTCTGTTCTTTAGCATGGGAGCCTACTTTGCTATTATGAATCAGGATTTTATAGATGTGCTTTGGAAGTGGAAAAAGATTATATGTCCGGTGGCTGTAGCTTTGATGGTATACCAAACATATACAGGTTCTGCAATGGGAGACGAGTTATCTAGGATGGTTCATCCATGGCTGGTCATCTTCCAGAGCTTTGCCATCATATTGTTGGCATCAACATTATGTAAGTCTCCCAAGCTTTATGAAATAAACAAGAAGCTGGCAAGAACATCATTCTTCATCTATGCTCTTCATCCGTTCATCTTGGGATATGTAATATCTGCGTTCAATAAAATGACAATTCTAGTAGATAAGATAACACCAGTTAGTAATAGCTGGTATGTGATGACCTTCAATTATTTGGCTCCTCCTTTTGTCTGTGTGCTCCTTTGTGTTGCTTTCTATTGGTTCCTACAAAAGTATCTCCCTTGCTTTTTAGGTGTGATAGCAGGAGAGAGGAAAAAAGTGATATAGAATATTGATACATTACGAATTGAATTTTGTTTCCAAAAACAAATAATATGAATCACTACTATTCGGATTATGGCCGGGCAGTAGTGGAGATTAATAAATTGTATATGAAGGAAAGATTACATTATCTTGATGTTTGCAAGGGTCTGTTAATACTGATGGTTATATGGCAGCATATACCACAGTTTGCCAATTGGGCAAGTATTGACAGCAGTATTATTGAGAATTGTGGGGGGGTATCCTGGTTGTTTTGGGGATTTTATATGCAAACCTTCTTCCTGACCAATGGATATACCTCAAATTTCAAAAAAGATTTTAGACCTTTTTTTTCAGGTAGTTTCAAGGCATTGATCATACCTTATATAGCATTTGCCTTGATTGGTAAATGTTTAAATGCATTAATATGGGGTGAATCTGATTTGTGGGAAAAAACAGCAGGAGGAGATCAAGAGTGGTTCTTTATGGAAGAAAGCTATTGGTTTCTAAGTGCTTTGTTCATTGCAAGAATATTGTATTGGTTTTTATGCCGATATATTAAGAAAGAATTTAATAGAGGGATAGTTGCATTTAGTATCATGCTTTTGGGTTTCTTCTTAAACCACGTTTATGATGGTTTGTCTATAGATGCGGCTCATTTTAACAATCACTTACATTATCGAAATGCTCTTTGTATGATGATATTTATATGGGTGGGTGAATACTTGAAAAATCATAAAGATATTCTATATAAATATTCTTATATAATATCTATTGTATACATAGTTTTTGTTATAGGTACACATTTGATCGGTAAAGCTTGCGCCCCTCCTTATACTCATGTAACCGGGATCCTTTTTCGACAGATTCCTTTATATATCTTTTATGCAACATCTGGTTCTATTTTTGTTTTGTGGTTATCGAAGAAAATAAATACTAATAGAGTTTTTGAATATTTGGGTAGAGGTTCTTTAGTGGTCTATATGACTCATTTTGCATATCTACGATTAGTACTAAAACTTCTTCCCACTATTCTTAATCCCTATGGTCTGTTTTCTGGTATTTCTTTCTATTTGATTACATTTATATTAACCGCTGCATTCAGTGCAGCAACCATTTGGGTATTTAATCATAAATATCTAAGACTATTAATTGGAAAATTTTAAAATTGGATGAAAATAGCATTATTAAATCTTCCGTTAGATAATAATTATGGCGGAAATCTTCAACGATATGCTCTAATTAAAGTGCTTCAAATGATGGGGCATGAAGTAGAACATATTAATCTAGTATATCATAATGAGCTTCCATGGTATAAAAAAATTCCATGCTATGGAAAACGTATAGTAAAAAAATATTTATTATTTAAAGAAAACATTCAAGTATTTCTAGAAAAAGAGATGTGCTTGAAGATGGAATATAAAACAAGATTAACAAAAGAGTTTTATGAAAAGTATATTCCGCATACGAAAAGTTGTAAGAATATTGCCGATATAATTTCTGTAACTAGGGGTAAATATTCGGCTTTTATTGTAGGAAGCGATCAGGTTTGGAGAGCTGATTCTACAAAGCAAATAGGAATAGAAAACTATTTTCTTCGATTTACAAGTAATGAAAATGTGAAAAGATATGCTTATTCTGTTTCTTTTGGAGTATCCAAAAATATATTTAGCCGAAAACAAATATTAGCTCTTTCAAAATATTATTCCAACTTTAATGCAGTATCAGTCAGAGAAGAATATGCTTTAAAATTACTTTCAAAGTATAATTGGAATCAGCCAAAGGCCACATTGACCCTGGATCCTACTTTTTTGCTTTCAAAGGAGGATTATGAACAAATAATATCAGAAAATGAGGTTGTTGATTCAACATCAAATAAAATATTCTGTTATATTCTTGATAAAACTAAAGAAAAGATTCGTCAAATAAATGATTATCAGAATAATCAAAAAAGACAAGTTGTTTGGGTGGGGTTGGATAATACGGATGTTGTCTCAATCTGCCAATGGCTCAATAATATTAAAAATGCAAAGTTAGTTATTACAGATTCTTTTCATGGATGTGTATTTTCTATAATTTTTAATCGACCTTTTATCTTTTTAGGTAATACTGGTAGAGGAAATTCAAGGATTGATTCCTTGTTTAAGATATTGGATATTAACAAGGAAGAAACTATGCAATTGAATTGGAAAAAAATTAATCAGAAAATTTCCCTATGCAAGGAAAAATCATTGGCTTTTTTACAAGAAATATAGTATAATATAGAAATGAATATTTATGTTGTTGTATATGGTATAATAATATTGTCTGTTGTATTTGATACTAATCATTTCAGTAAGAGATTCAGAAATATAGTACTAGCAATAGATGTATTATTAATAACATGTTTTGTTGGATTAAGATGGAACGTTGGATCTGATTGGGAACAATATTTAACTTGTTTCAGAACAATTAAGGATAGTGAAATGTTTCATTATTATCGTTATGGAACACAGTATTTTGAACCTTTATATTCTTTTGTAAATTGGATTACAAAATTTATTGTTGGCATAAATGGGTATAGTATCTTCCTATTTTGGACTTCTGCGTTAAGGTTTATTTTATATGCATGGACTTGCAAAAAAATTACAGACTATCCAATTCTTTCATTTGTGGCTCTTTTATCAGTTGATTTAGGATTTCCAACTGCAAGAACAGGGCTAGCATTTGCATTTGTTATAGCATCTTTTGTTTTTGTATTGCGTCAGAATGTAAGAAAATATCTATTATTGATTATCCTTGCTTTTCTTATACATAAGATGTGTATAATATTCCTTCCGTTATATTGGCTATTCAACAAGATAAAGATTAACTATTTAACAGCTTTGGGAATTTACACATTTAGTGTTGTTTTTTCTGCAGTTGCAGATAAATATTTGCCAGGTTTGGGCTTGTTTTTTAGTACTTTTGCATCTGATGATGATTTACAAGAGAAAATTACGACTTATACGTCTTGGCAAACAAATGAAGGTGTTGCTAAGTCCATATTTTCTTTAGCCTTGGTCTATTTGTGGATTAGTTTATTCTTTTATCAAAAAAAGTACCTTTCTAAAATTGACGAGTATAAACAAAATGCCCTACTTTGGGCTTACATTCTGTGCGTTAGTTTAACATCTGCTTTTTCTGTATATTTTACTGACTTGACACGTTTGGCAGTGGCGATTAATACTTGGCCGTTTTTGTTGACTTTCACTATAAAAGCTTTTACAAAGTATAAAATGTTAATATTGTTTTTCATTATTTGCTTTATGTTTTATAGACTAAGCCAGTTTTTTGACGGAATATATTATAAGGATTATTACGAACATTATAATTGGGTATTTGGATTATGAAATTAGCAATATGTGGTTTTGGCTTTTCTGGAGCAACCCTCCCATTAGCGAAGGCTTTGGCTCATTCTGGCTCTAGCATCAAAAAGGTAGACTGTTATTATTTGGTGTATAAATCAAAGAAGTGCTCCGAAATTGAATCGGTAGATTATGGAAATGAACTTTTGAAAATAGGAATTCCTCACAAGTTGGACATGAGTAATAAAATATATAACTATCTGCCTGATAATGTTTCTATATATTTATTTCCATTATGTCCAAATGGACCAGTAGGAATGCATTGGTTTAGTAAAATTATAAATTATTTACTTATCATTTACCTGTCTGTTTTTATTATTCTTAAAAAATATAAAGCTGTTAATATTATAGCTCATACTTCATTAGAGTTTACTTTATATAATGTTGTTTCAAAGTTTATAAAAACTATCATTTCTGTTCATGAAGTGTATGTTTCGCTAAATAATGAAAAAGTACTTAAGCCAAAACTTAAATCCTTATCCAAAAAGGAGGTTGATATAGTCTTTCATTCAAAAAGTGTAAGAGATGAGTTTATGCATAGTATTAATTATACGAGATGTAAATTACACGTTATACCATTTTCAAATTTTGATTCATATTCGAGTTTTCCGGGAAATACTGCTGTTGTGAATATTACAAATTATATATTGTTTATTGGTTCTATTCAGCCTTATAAAGGATTAGGTTTATTGAAAGAAGCCTTAGATAATCATTCTATGGACTCTGTTAATGTAGTAATAGCTGGTAAAGGTAATGTTCCCGAATTAGAATATTTTAAGAATAGAAAAAATACATGTGTTTTAAATCGCTATGTTAGCAATGAGGAATTAGTAAGTTTGATAAAAAAAAGTGCATTTATAGTATGCCCATATCTAACGGCTTCTCAAACAGGAATAGCTCCTACTGCATTTGTTTTTAATAAGCCTATTGTGGCAACTAATGTCGGGGCTTTTCATGAAGTAATTAACGATGGCTATAATGGCTTTTTAGTAAATCCCAATGATCCAGATTTGTTAAGAGATCGTATTTTAAAACTTTATGTTGATGTTCCTTTTAGAGAAAAGCTAATGGAAAACATTTTAAAAAGTCATATAAATGACTGGGATAATATTGCAATTGATTATTTAAAAATCTTATTAAAATAATAATTATGGTTACAATGTATATTGGTGGTGGTCTAGCGAATAAGATGTTTCAATATGCTTTTTCGCTTGCCATCATGAAAAAAGGTTATGATGTAGTGTATGATACCATTACCTTCAAAACAGAGTTTGTACATGACAGAGTAGAACTTGACGACATTTTTCCAAATGTCAACATGAATAAAATATCAAAGTCTGCCTATTGGGCTGCAGGCAAGCAGAATAAGTTAGCTCGTTTGGTTAAGAGAATCAGCCCAAAGTATATAACGGAACATGCTTATCTTTTTAATGATAAGGTTTGGGAACAGATAAAGCCTACTTGCTATTTGGAGAGTAGTTGGCAGGATGAAAACTACTTTGTGTCCGCTGCTGATGAAGTTCGTCAGGCTTTTGTTTTTCCACCATTTGAGGATGGGAAAAACGTAGAGGTTGCGAAAGCAATGACGTCTTCTAATTCTGTGGCTATCCATATCCGTAAGGGTGATGGTTATGGTACATGGAATATTTTCAGTAATACATGTCCGAAAGAATACTATGATAAAGCGTTGGCGTATATCAAAGAGCATGTTGAGAACCCTAAGTTTTTCATCTTTACAGACAGTCCTGATGTAGTTAAGGAGTATCTTGATATTGAAGACTACACTTTGATTAATTGGAACCCTACATCAGGCAAGGGTAACTATTGGGATATGCAGTTGATGAGCTGTGCTAAACATAATGTTATTGCTAACAGTACATACAGTTGGTGGGGTGCATGGTTGAATAGCAATCCAAGTAAAATTGTAATTGGTCCTAAATATTGGTTTAATCCAGAGTGTAAGTTGGCTTCTGTAAATCATATTATTCCGAAAAAATGGATAAAAATATAGGCTCAAAGAATGCACCAACTTGGCAATATGATATTGTAAGGGGACTTATGTGTTTCTTTATTTTCAATTGTCATTTTCTGGCAATGTTTAATTTTCCCAAGCAATCATCCATGGTGCTGCAATACCTGAAGGCTTCTCTAAGCAATGCCCATTTAGGAGTTATATATTTCTTCTTGTTGAGTGGAACTGTATTGTCTTTGTCTTTTTTACGTAAAAAAGTAAGTATTAAGAGTATTCCTCTTTTTCTTTTGAAAAGATTTTTGCGGTTGTTACCACCAATCTTCTTCAGTTTGTTAGTTACTTATATTTTAATGTGTTGTCACTTAATTTATGTAGATAATTTGGGGCAAGCTGTATCTCTAAATTCGTGGGCAAAAACTTTGTTTTGCTTTACTCCAAGTGATTTATCTCCATTAAAAGATGTATTTGATACTTATATTCTTGGGCATAGTGGGTATAATCCCAACTTATGGATTATTAGATTTGAGTTTTTAGTACCTATATTACTTTTGTTTACTTATAAATTCATTAAATATAGGATTACTAGTTATTCTATTCTTGTAGTAACTGCTGTTGTTATGGGGGGGGTATATCTTTATGGAAATTGAAAAAATGTTACTAATAGCTTATGTCCTTATGTTTTTCTTAGGACTTATAGTTGCTTATAGGGTAACTGTAGATAGACCTTCTTCTCAAAAGATAAAATGGATGATGTTGTCTGCTATGATTTTATGGAGCATTAGTGTTATTTTTAATGAGTCTGTAAATCGATTAATAGATATGATTTTGAGTTCATTATTATTGCTTGTCATGTATCATAAGACGTTCGCAGGCATCAAGATACTAGCAAAATTTCCTTTTGTGAATACTTTAGGTAAAATTAGCTATGAATTCTTTGTGTATCATTTATGTGTTATAGCTTCATTCAGCTGTTGGATATTTTTGCAACTTTATTCAGAATGTGGGTATTATATTGCTTTGTTGATCACATATATTTGCACAGTTATTATCGTTTTTGCATTGTCTTGGGTATCTTATTACCTAACATCAATGTATTATAACCCTATTTTAAAGAGGTTAGTATAGTATTGTTGATATTTCAAGTTTAAAGTATGGATTTTCTATTTAAAAATAGAAAGTTAGTCATGAGACTTTCTTTCGTGTTATGGCTTGTAGTACAAGTGTTTTTAGTTGTAAAATATTGGAACCTTCCACAATATAGTGATGCAAAATTATATATGGATTCTGCAATGGAATGCTACATGGAGGGGCAATGGTATCCAAATATACACCAATTAAATAGTCAACAATATTTGTTTAATCCAGGATTCATTAATTTCTTGATATTGGAATTAAAGGTATTTGGAACATTAATGTATCATGGTATTATTGGAATAGTCATAAATCTGATTTTATTGGCGTCTGTTCGAAAAATAATTAAAGAACTTGTCAATGATGAAGCATCTGACTATGCAACTATATTATATTGCCTCATGTATAGTAATATGATATCATCTATACCTGTAATGAGTGATTTATTTTTTACTTGTTTGTTGTTTGGCAGTTTTGCTCTATTGCGTCCTAAATATATTTGGCTGGTTCTGTCTTCCATGATAATGTGTTATGCCAATTATACACGCCCCTTGCTTGTTATTTTTGTAGCTTCCATACTCTTTTATATGTACTTTAAAAATTTTGGTTGGAAGCGAATTGTGGTATATTGCATATCTTATTTCATCTTTTCAACAGGGTTGTCTTTGATAATCTCTAGTAATACTGCTGCAAAGGATGCTTCGGGTTCAACGTTAGGTATTAATTTGATTATGGGAGCAAACGATCATATGAATGGTACTGTGAATGATGAAGTCTTTAAAATAGGGGATATTGGATATATTGAAAAAAATACCAATGTTTACCAAAAAGATTCTATTTGGCGATCACATGCAATAAAGTGGATAGCTCAGCATCCTGTTAAATATGTATCCTATGTACCAATTAAGATGGCTCGACTTTGGTGGGGAGATAATTATATGGATTTACCTTTAAATAATTTAGCAACCTCAAATACATCATTATATTCAAAATTGGAGCTATGTAAACGAGCTTTTAGAATAGTAGGCTTTTCTCTTTTCTATTATATAACATTCTTCTTAATGTTAGTTGGTTTATGGAAACTTCGAAAAAAAATATGGGGATATTGGGGAGTATTTGTTCTGCCTATTATTTTAGCTTGTGGAATGCATTGTATTCTATATGGAGGAATGAGATATCATTATTCTTATGTGCCAATTATGATTTTATATGCAACTATAGGGCTAATGTCATTTAAAGACAAAAAACTTTTATTTTTGACTAAAAAGAAATTTTGAAATGAAAAATATTATATTGTTATTACGTCCGCAACAATGGGTAAAGAATATGTTTATTTTCTTGCCATTGTTTTTTCATGGGGATTTGACAAATGTGCAGATGTTGACAAATGCTGTTATAACATTCTTCTGTTATAGCTTTGCGGCTAGTAGTATATATTGTTTTAATGATATATATGATGTAGCTGCTGATAGAAAGCATCCTAAAAAATGTAAGCGTCCTATTGCTTCTGGTGCTGTTAGTATTCCGCAAGCTTATGGATTAATGGCGTTGATGCTATTTCTGTCTTTAAACCTTGCATTTTGGACTCTCGGTAACTCCTGTATGCAGGTGATAGGTGTTATTTGCTTCTATTATCTGATGAATATTGCCTATTGTATAAAGCTTAAGCAAATAGCATTAGTAGACGTTTTCATCATAGCAATTGGTTTTGTCCTTCGTGTTATTTTAGGTGGAGTTGTAAATGACATCATTCTCTCTCATTGGATAGTCCTGATGACTTTCTTGTTGGCATTATTCCTAGCTTTTGCTAAGAGAAGAGATGATGTCGTATTGTATCAAGAAACAGGAGTATTACCAAGAAAGAATGTCAACCGCTATAACTTGGACTTCATGAATCAGGCATTAACTATTGTTTCGGCAGTTACTTTGGTTGCTTATGTGATGTATACAGTTTCGGATGATGTTATGAAGCAGTTTAATTCTCATTATATTTACCTTACCACAGTATTTGTCTTGGCTGGTATATTGAGATACTTACAGATTACGATTGTAGATGTTAAAAGTGGAAGTCCAACTAAAGTTTTAATGAAAGATAAATTTATACAACTTTGTATTATGGGTTGGATCTTATCTTTCTCAATTATAATTTACATAATTTAGTCTTGTTAAAAATTAATTCATTTGTTTATGAACATATTATTTTTGCATAGACTCTGGCCTTCATTTGGTGGTGGTGAAACTGTTACGAAATGTTTGGCTTCGGAGTTGATAAAACGTGGTCATTCTGTTTACGTTTTGTATTTTAAAGAAAAGAGAAATATGAGTGATAGCGTAAATGTTGATGACAAAGTAATTCAAAATCTAATACCAGGTGTTAGTTTTGATGAAAATTCATCTGAGTTCTTTGTAAATCAGAAGGAGGCAAAGTATGTTTCTCAGTTTTTAATAAATTATGTTAAAGAAAAAAATATAGATATAATTATCAATCAGTGGTGGCCTGTAGAATACCATAAGGATATTCAAATAAAGACAAAAGCCAAAATTATTAAGTGTCTTCATATGGATCCTGATACTCGTAAGGTGTTGACAAATATTAAGGGTATAAAAGGTTCTCTTATTAGAGCTTTAGAGCCTTTATATAGAATTGTTGAGAGAAAGAAACACTTGTATAGTTGCGATAAATATGTCGCTAATGTTGATAAACTGGTATTTTTGGCTCCTAGTTATCAAGACTTCTATGTATCTCATACTAAAGTTAAGGACGTGAAGTTTAGAACATCGTTTGTATATAATCCTGTTGTTTATTCGTTTAAAGCTTCTAAAGAAGATTTGATAAATAAGAAGAAAGAGATAATAGTAGTAGGGCGATTACTTGAGAAGCATAAGCAGGTTTCTCGTATATTAGAGGCTTGGAATTCTATAGATGATGTTCGCAGAGACGATTGGAAACTTAGAATTGTTGGTGATGGACCGGATCGACTTTTCTATGAAAATATAGTTTCTTCTCAAAACATAAAAGATGTTTCTTTCGAAGGTTTTCAAAATCCTTTGCCATTCTATAAAAATGCGAGCATTTTACTCATGTCTTCTGCTTATGAAGGCTGGCCTATGTCCATTATAGAGGCTATGCAAAATGGTGTAGCTGTTGTTGCCATGAATACTTTTAAGTCAGCTTCTGATATTATAAAAAATGGCGAAAATGGAATATTGACTAGTTCTGATATTCATGAATTTTCAAAAGCTATTCAAAAACTTATGATAAATACTGAATTAAGAAGAAAATTAGCCCTTAATGGTATTTATAGTTGTTCTCAGTATTCTGTTGAAAAAGTTGTAGATCGTTGGATAAATTTATTCGAATCTTTGTATGGAAATGAAAAGTAAGTTGTTTTTTTTCCCTTCAGAACCTCTTGTTGGTTATCGAAATCCTTATTGTAATTATTATAAAGAAACATTAAATAACTATTATGAGGTGTTAGATATGAATAGGAGTGGCAAGTGTAAGCGTATGTTTACATTGCTCTTGAATTCATTTAGGTGTAAATACATTGTTTTTAATTGGTTAGAGAGCGTTCCTTTTTTCCCCTTTGGTAAGGTGCAATTTGTATTAGCATTAATGGCTTTGTTAGTTTTGAAACTTAGAAAAGTAAAAGTCTTGTTTATGTTTCATGACTTAATTCCGCATTTTGGGGACAATTGGATGTCTAGGTATCTTATGAAATGGTTGTTCACAAATTCTGACTTGATTATAACACATTCTAAAGAGGCCCTTGATATTGCAAAGAAAAAATCTGAGAAACCATGTTATTATATCTGTCATCCAGTATATAAAACAAAGGTCGAACCATTCGAGGCAAGTAGGCAAGTAGATGTTTTTATTTGGGGGGCTATTTATGATTACAAAGGCATATATGAATTTATTTCTCTGCCTGCAATTCAATCTTCTGAATTGCAGATTTATATTTTAGGACACTCAATGGATGAGAGACTGAAAGATAGAATTCTGTCTAAGTGTAATTCTCATATTGTATATGAGGATAGAAGAGCTGGATTTTCTGAAATTGCAGCATACTGTAAAAAAAGTAAGTATGTCTTATTTCCTTATGTTGGTGAAAGTATTTCTAGTTCTGGTGCCCTTGTCGACACCTTAGTCTTTGGCGGCGTACCTATAGGACCTAACCGTGGTGCTTTTAAGGATTTGGCAGAAGAAAATGCATGTTTGGTATACAATAATTATGATGAATTATGTAAAATATTACATGATACCTCAACCATAACTCCTGAGGATAGGAAAATATTTCTTGATAGATATTCTTGGGAAAATTTTGCAAAAATGATTTATGAAAAATTTCATTGAAAAAATTGTTACCTTTCGGGACACACTTATGTATAGAGTATGGGGGGGGGCCAGGGGCGCACCCTTGAAGAACATGAGTTTTTTGTAGTTGCAGATTTAAAACGGATGAAACAACCTTCTTTTATTAACTATATACTCAAAAATGAAAAGTATTTTATGTGGCATTTTTGGTATCATCTGAGAAAAGTTGAGTTTTATCACGCCAAAAAAGGACTATTTAGATTATTATATCTTTGGCATTGGTACCGATACAAACACTATTGTTGGACGAATAAATGGACGATACGGCCATTTACGATGGGACCAGGTGCTCAGGGGCTCCATGTTGGTGATTTTGTTTATATAGGTGAAGGGGCTAAAGTAGGTAGTAATTTTACTTTTGGTCAAGGTGTCATCTTGGCTTATGGATGCAATATAGAAATAGGAGATAATGTGATGATTTATCCTGGGGTAAAGATTATAAAATCTGTAAAAATAGGAGATAATGTGATTGTTGGAGCCAATTCTGTAGTAACGCATGATATTCCAAGCAACTCTGTTGCTTATGGTGTTCCAGCAAAAAGCTATTTGAGGTAAGTATAATAATAACTTTATTGGTATACGCTATATTTTTTAGCAAATGTTTAACGATATTCAAATCATAATCATGGCCGGCGGCGTAGGCAGCCGCTTCTGGCCTATGTCAACTCCCGATT
>ERZ1026776.1500-NODE-1500-length-12936-cov-61.962581_pt1 | contig 12936 bp, 6 predicted proteins | sample MGYA00380125_ERZ1026776 | MGnify/ENA primary metagenome ERZ1026776 (study PRJEB33269, sample SAMEA4719761) | human gut metagenome | biome: human-associated habitat; feature: organic feature; material: feces | place: Cameroon | collected 2013-10 ...
TCTCTTCCAAAGTGAGACGACCACATAAATCTACCGCTCTCTCATGAGCCGAGAGGGCTGGATTCTGATAAGGAAACTGCTGTGCAGAAGCATTGCCGGATGACATAGTCAGCACAAACATCAAAGCTGCGTATATAACTTTCTTGTTCATTGTAATTACTATTAAGCTATTAGTATATTAAATTGGGATTCATCATGAATTTATTGTTGTCTGAAATTCCATTTAGAATTATCACTATTGAAATCGAAGGGAGCCAGGCCTGGAGTACAATCGCCGAGTGAAACCAATGCCAGTTTCTCTTCTGTGCATGGCACTGCCTTCGGCATGATGCGATAAGAGCCATCGGTAAGCTGTTCGATGCGCCAAAGCTGGGCATCTTCACCAGTAAACTCAGGTTTGGCAATGACATCATGCTGAGCGGTTGCGGTAAGATAGCGAGTAGTGCCCTCTATGCAGATCTTATAATAAGGACCACCCAGATAACCACCCTTTCCGGCAGGCATGATGCTCCACTTCTGATGAGGACGGAACATGTAGTCGTTCATTCTTACCTTTACTTCTCCCTTAGGCCATTCTGCCTCTACCTCCTTCAAGGTCTGTGGCTCGATGTCCTTCAGAGGCTTGGTTGGCTTTATCCAGAATGGTTCGATATCACGCTGCATTCTCACGAAATCTACGGCAATCTCCAGGGCATAGCCTCTTCGTTCCGATTCTATCTCGTAGGTTCCGGCATGAAATTCATCACCAGCCACAGGCCAGTCGTTCTTCCACAACAAAGGACGGATAGCCAAGACACTTCGTCCTCCCTGTCTGAAATCAGACTCATAGTGGAACGACATCTTTTCTACACCTTCTTCCTCAATATAGCGTCCGAAGTGACCGGGACCCGTCTTCAGATTGTTGGCAGCAATCACCATCTTTCCACCGCCCTGCAACATCTCTCTGCCCACATTATCCACGTATGGACCGGTTATCTTCCGCGAACGTCCCACCACGATATTGTAGGTAGAATTAGGACCATCGCAACAGGTTCCATGAGTGCCGAGAAGATAATACCAGCCGTTGCGGTAAATCAAATCAGTAGCTTCGCAGTCGATGGCGATATTGACGGGTTCGTTGCCTTCCATCCGCTTACCCGTCTTCGGATCAAGTTCTACCAGGCGGATAAATCCGAAATAGGTACCATAACTGAGCCAGAGTCTGCCGGTAGTAGGGTCGAGCAACAAGCCCGCATCAATGGCATCACAGTCTTCATCATCCAGAGATGAGGCAACAACAATCGGTTCGGTATATTTGAAATCAGGCGATTTCGGATCGAGACTTTTGTTCCACATCGTCAGAACATCACCGCGATGACTGCCGCCCAATCCACCACCCGTAGCACTGTAGGCTACAAGATAACGGTCGCCAATCTTCAATACATCAGGAGCCGCTCCTCTGCCGGGACGAACAGCACCACCCTGCCAGGTCCAGCCATCCTCCGACCAGATTCCACCTTCACCCGTTCCAAAGGTATAATACTTTCCATCACACAGGGCAATGGTAGAAGGATCATGAATGAAAGGTTCGCCCACCTGGGCTTCTGCCTCGTAAGCAGAAGAAGACAACAAGGCAACCAAAGCAGCGGCATAAAGTTTCTGCTGAGCAGCAACCGGGCTAAAATATCTGAAAAATATATTGTTCTGTTTCATAACTTTCTTTATTGATTGCACTACTTCACGTGAATAGACAGGTTTCTGACAGGCTTGCCCTGTCCGTCGATGAATCGGACACAGAAGTCACTCATGCCAGGTCCATTGATTACCGCACCACGAAGGATATTTCTACCTTTCTTCAAGGTAAGCTTCTTAGAAACCACATCATCGCGAACCATCCTTCGGTCGCCTTCGAGCATCACCGCCTCCTCACCATTGAGCCACCACATGGAAGCACCATTCGAGCCAACAGACAAGCGGACGTCTTTCATCTCCTCAGGGCAATCGATAATGGTAACCGCCCAGAACAAGACACCATACTTGGGCTTCTTAAACGAAGTAGCGAAACGGAAGAGCTTCACATTAAACAGTTTACTGTCCAGCGCATGCCATTTCAGTTTTTCCTTGCCCACCTTCACGACGGCTCCATCCTTAGGAACTATTTCCATCTGTTTAGGGAAATACTGCGTATGGAATATCCCCTTCAGATAAGAATCAGTAAAAACGACATTGCTCTTGACCGGCATAGAGATTGGCTCCAAGAGCAACCATCTCTGAATAAAGCCAGCCGCATTAGGCATGACAGCCTGCTTGCCGACTGGTCCGAAATAAGGATTGATGTCTGCTGGTAAATTCCTATTTTGGGCATCCGCAGAGGAATGCCCAAAAAGGAATACACATAAACAAAACAATCTAACTATTTTATTGAAAAAGTTGTTCATAGACTATTCTTTTTATTTTTGAGGTTCGATAATCTGATAACGGCCACTCAGATGCATGAAGGCGAAGAGGCGCAACAGTCCGTCGTAATAGCCATCGAAGAAGCCTTCTTTATCTGGCTCATGCTTGGCATTCCAGAAATGACAGACGAATTCCCTGCCCTTCACATGATTGCTGACCAATGAAGCCGCAGCCGAAGTGGCAACAAAACCGATGGAATGGCGGAGTGCCTTAGGAGCAGTACCTGCCGGCAGAATATCTTCTACCATTGTGCCATCTACATTATACTGGTCCAGGAAAGAATCTATACCCTGACTATACAGGAAGTTCTGCAGCGTATTGGCATATTTCTGCTGCCACTCCTTATCCTTACAAGCCCAGGAATAATCGAGCGCTATGTTCATTGGAACACGCCATGAGTCATAACGGAAAGCATCACCCAGCAACTGACCAGTCTTCATCAGACTGCCATCATAATTGCAATAATCCGGGTTCAAGCCCGTCTTCTCATTGATGCACTTATGCAGGAACTCACGGCTCTTATCAGCACACTCCTTCCAGAACTGAGAACGTCCGTCGTTAGCCCATTTAGCCCAAACCTCGTAAAAGGCAGGGAGATGGTACGAAGGATCGGTAAACTTCCCGCCCCAATGATCGGGCGTAAAGGTGATGAGCTGGTGTTCTAGATTGATGAGCGGAGCTGTGCGGTCCATTCCCACCTTCTGCATGCTGCAATCCAGAATATTCTGCGCTTCCTTCAGATAGTTGATGCCCGTATCATTGCCCCATCGGTTGGATGCAAAGATGAGCGAAGTTACGAAATAAAGTTCACCATCCGATGCGGCTCCCTGCGCATTTCTCGTTCCATCAGTTTTGCAACTCCAGGCAAAGTACCCCTTATAAGGTCCTTCCTGATGCTGCATGTATCTCTTGCTCCATCGCCAGAGGCGGTCAAAGATGTCCTTTTTGCCAAACTGCACGGCAGCCATCATTCCATACGACATACCTTCAGTTCGCACATCATTGTTCTTCACATCGCTGACATATCCCATGGAATCGCCCACCTCGAAATAAACCTTGTTCTTACCGTAGAATACATCATTGAACACTTCGTTCACCTTCCTGTCAATATCAGCCTGCTTATAGCCCATTTCGGCAAAGAGATTGCGATACTGATGAGTTTCGAAAGCACCCTTTTCCCAAGGCAACGCATCAAAGCCCAGCCAGTCTACCTCAACATCGGCTCCACTCTGCAAGGATACATGGAGAGCATGAACGCCCAGAGGAGCATGGAGCACCTGGGCACGGACATTCTTCCAGGCTGCCGACTTCGGAATCTTCACCTTAGCGATGATATTGCCCTTCTTGCCATCGGCTCTGACTACGAGCACACCGCCCTTTGAAGACTTGGCACGAACGGTGATTTCTTCCACCTTCTCGTTACCGAAATCCACCTTATTATATATAAGAGCTGTATTCGATTTAGAGAAGAGAGTCTTCCATCCGGCAAAACAGTTGTTTTTATCCAGATAATCAATACCAATACCCTTGCCTTGCAGCGCAGAATAGCGGTCAATCTGAATGCGAGAACGAGCGTTCGTCAATCCCACACCTCTTAGCGTAGGAATCACCTTCTGTATCGTTCCGTCAGGATTGAAGTTCAGAGAGTCGATTCGCACCGAGCGGTTCTTGTCGAACTTAGGCGAATAGTCATTATGATGATAGAAGAGATACCACTGTCCCTGATATTCCACGATGCTATGATGATTGGTCCAGCACTTCGTAGGCGACTCATCCATGATGATGCCCTTGAACGTGAAAGGTCCCATCGGATGGTCAGCCATGGCATAAGCCAGCGTTTCGGTTCCATCCTTTTCACGTACCCAAGGGAAGGTGAAATAATATTTGCCGTTACGCTCGAAGGCAAACGGACCTTCCTTGAATCCCTCAGGCAACCCCTCTACCAGTTTTGGTTCCGAGGCAAGTTCCGTCATGTTTGGTTTCAGCTTAGCCATGTGCAAACCAGCTCCAGCCCAGTAGAGATAAGCCTGTCCGTCTTTATCTATCAACACGCAAGGGTCTATACCATGAACCCCCTCTATGGGTTTCCACATCGGCATAAATGGTCCTTCCGGATGGTCGGCAACAGCCACACCTATTCCGAATCCCTTCTCCTCCCCTTTCGGAGCGGCAGGGAAATAGAAGTAATATTTCCCGTCTTTCTCCACACAATCAGGAGCCCACATCGTATAACTGCCGTCCTGTACCCAAGGTACTTTGTCCTGCGAAACGATGACTCCATGATCCTGCCACTCAGTAAGATTGGAAGAAGAGAAAACGTGATAATCTGCCATGCAGAACCATTCCTTCAGTTTCTCGATAGGACTCGGAATGTCATGAGAAGGATAAAGATATACCTTCCCGTTGAATACGCGAGCCGTAGGATCAGCAGAATACTGTCCGCTGATAATCGGGTTCTGAGCCGAAGCCCCTGTCGATAACGCCAGCATCAAGGCACACATCCATGTTTTCATACGCAAATTCCTTTAAAGAAGAAAAAAGGGGGTGCTTCTTTTCAAAACACCCCCTAATTATCAAACTAACCTATAGTTCTTTTAACTTAAAACGTTTTATTTACAAAACAACTTCATGATTACCAACCAGGATTCTGCTGCAGGTTAGGATTCTTATCCAACACGGTCTGTGGATAAGGGAAGAACTCATGCTTGCCCTTCTTGAAACCTACCTTGAAATTAGTCTCAGGAGTGTTGGTCGTATAGAAACGGCTGTTTGCTTCTGATCCATACTCCCAAGTTACATCCTGGTCGTCTGCCTTTGGAGCTCTGAAAACCTTATCAAACAAATGTGGCACGACTGTACCAGCCTTAGTCAAACGATCAATGGCCTTTGTATCATTCCATCGCATGATATCGAACCAACGACAGCCTTCAAGCCAAAGTTCATATGACTTTTCTTTCTTCAACACATCCATATCAACAGTTTCACTGATTGTCTTGGAACCAGCACGTTTCTGAATCATATTGATATATTTCTTAGCTTCAGCCTGATCGCCTGTCTGAAGACAAGCCTCTGCATAATTGAGCAAAACCTCAGCGTAACGCATTACAAGATAATTATTCAAGCGAATGTTATCACCATATTTCTTGCCATCAGTATCAGAAGCTCTCATTATTTGCTTGAACGCCAACCAGGTAGAGTTGCCGTAGAGTCCCTGAGTAGGGTCATTGATGCCAATTTTGTTACTGGTTTTCTTCTGCTCGTCAGTCATATTATCGATTTCATCCTTGCCGTAAGACATATGATAAACCGCATCATCAATATGCTTTAAAGTAGCCTTCAAGCGATAAGAGTCACCATCATTTTTATAGAACTCGTCACCAAACCACTGAGGCACGCCAAGGCCACCCCAGCCATCAGCGCCGCCACAGTAAACCTTGTTAGGAGAAACAACAAAGTGATCAGCACGCCAATCCCAATAGTTGGTCTCCATCCAGCTAGAACGCTGAATCATACCACTCCAATCGGTCTTACCTGCATTATACTCGAAGTTGATTTCAAATACCTTCTCCTCGTTGGCATCACCCTCGATATGGAAGTTGTCGGCATATTGCTCACCAGGAACAAGAGCATACTTGCCCGAGTCTATAACCTTTTTAAGGGCAATTTTAGCCTTGTCATACTGTTCGGCAAACAAATAAGCCTTTCCGGCAAGAGCATATGCAAAGCCCTTGGTTACCTTCACTGCTCCATCCTTGTCATCCTTACTTTTACGCTCATCCAAATCGTTGGCAGCATTCTCACATTCCTGCGCAATCCACTCTATCAACTGTTTGTGATCCATAGGATGCTCAGGATCCTTATCGCAATTAACAGGCTGTGCAGAAGCATCCAGAACATGAGTTACCAATGGTGGAGTACCCCAAAGATTAGCCAACAGGAAATAATCATAAGCACGAAGCACACGAGCCTCTGCGGCACAACGTTTCTGCACAGCGGTAGTAGCATCGGCAAAGTGATCGAGTACAAGGTTACAGGTATATACAGAGAGATAGAGACCTGTGTACATATGCTTTGGCACTTCAGCCTCAGCATCATAATAGAACTGATTGAGCATGATACCAAACGTATTATCACCAGAGTTGGCACCTGCTGCCAACACATCGTCTCCACACTCATTGAGTATCAGTTTCAATGGAGTATAAATACTTGGGCCACCACCATCGTGGTTACGTCCCATCACATTACACATAAAGCCTTCGTATGCAGCAACGAGGGCTGCCTCTGCATCAGCATCGGTCTTATAGAAGTTCTCGGTAGGTATTACACCCTTCTGCTCAATGTCTAGCTGATCCTCACAAGACGTAGTGAGCGTCATTGTTCCTGTGGCAGCAAGAGCCAATATTGTTGAAAATAATATTTTCTTCATTTCTTTTCGTTTTAAAAGGTTAGAATGTTACATTGATACCAAATACCACCTTCTTGGAAGTTGGATAAGTACCATTATCGAAACCACGAGAAGCACCACTGTTCATGGAAGCAGTCTCAGGGTCGGCACCAGGATAGTTGGTGATGGTGAAGAAATCATCCAGTGAGCAATATACACGAAGATTGCTGATACCTGCCACGCTAGTGATAGCCTTTGGCAATGTATAGCCCAACTGAATCTGCTTGATCTTGAAATACGAGCCACTGAACACAGCTGCATCAGAACTGAAGAACTTCCAGTCGGTAGCAACCTTTTTCATATCAGGATATTTAGCATTGGTACGGTCTGCTCTCCAAGAATCCTTCCAGTAGGTATCAATTCCATTGATCAACGGACGGTCTGCAGAAACCATCAAGTTGTAAATCTTGTTGCCAGCAGCGCCTGTTCCAAATACGGTGAGGTCAAAGCCCTTATATTCTGCATTAAGAGTAATACCATAAGTAAACTTAGGAATAGCTGAGCCCAAATCCTGCTTATCTTCATCGGTTGGAGCTGAAGTTGTTTCGCCATTCTTATTATAATAGAGAGCACTACCATCTTCGGCTACACCTGCATACTTGTAACCACGGAAATACCATACCTGATGGCCAGCCTCGAATGTAGGCTTAAGCTGGTTATTGAATCCATCAATACCTATTTCGGTCAAACGGCTTATAAGGTTAGAAACCTCCTTCACCTCATTCTTCAGAGTTGAACCATTTACGGTCACACTATACTTGAAGTCCTTGATGTTGTCTCTCCAACCCAACTCGAAATCAAGACCAGAGTTAAGTACCTTACCTGTATTAACAACACTCTTGTTTACACCAATCTCTGGAAGAGGAGTAATCTGAATCAAGAGGTCTTTGGTAGTCTTGCGATACCAGTCAACACCCAAGGTAAGACGGTCGTTAAGGAAACGAGCATCAAGACCTAAGTCCACCTGCTCAGATGTCTCCCACGTCAAGTCAGGATTGGCAAGACCAGTTGGCTTGGAACCATAGGTAAGCTTACCATCACCGATAGATGGATTATACTGATAGAAGCTCTGGTTGAGTGCAATAGGAGAAGAATATGGATAACCGCTCAGGATATTGACGTTACCATTGCGACCCCATGATGCACGGAGCTTCAGGAAGGAAACGGCATCACGGTCGATATGATCCTTGAAGAACTTCTCATTGCTGATAGACCATCCCGCAGAGAAAGATGGGAAGTTACCCCAACGAGCCTTCTTGGAAAGCTTCGATGTATCGAAGGCATCACGACGGAAGTTGAGCTGCAGGAAGTAACGGTTGTCATAGCTATAGCTCAAACGTCCGAAGTAAGATAACTCTGTTGCATCTGAAGGAGCGTTACCTACACTCTTGGCTGCATCAGCCAACAAGTAGTCGATGTAACGGAAGTTTGGCTCATAATATGAGAGTATGTTACCTCCTGTAGAACTGATGGAACTATTATCCCAATGATTCTTGGTAAACGACATACCTGCCATCGCACCCACTGTATGCTTGCCGAATGTATTCATATAGTTGGCAAAGTTCTCCCACTGATAGTACAAACCATTATTGGTATTCGCTGCAATGGTATAGTTTTCACTATGTGCCATAGATGATAACCAATATGGAGTCTCGTAGTTATGATAGTTACTCTGAGTGATACGATAACCTAAGCGAGAAGTAAATGTAAAGCCCTTGAATGGCTTGATATTGGCAGCAACGGTACCACGTACATTGATACCAGAATTCCATGTGTCATGACGGTCGCGCTGATAGAGAGGGTTACCAGTAGCATCATCTACATATTTAGAAGTACCATAGTAGTCATTGTTATGGCTTGGATCTCTTGGAACAGGGCCACCGGCTTCTACCTGTGCCTTCATGCCAGGAGCCAAATCCTCCACATTACTGATATAAGCTGGAGTCAAAGGATCGATAGAAACCACAGAGTTCAGCAATGAACCATAACCTTTAGTTACACCTTTGGTCTTCCACTTTTCAAAAGATGTATTAGTAGTCACGTTCAACCACTTATAGATATCATAGTCGGCATTGATCTGACCAGTGAAACGCTTATAAGTATCCTTGCTACCTTTAACGATACCATCATTGTTCAAGATATTCAAGCTGGCGAGGAAACGTCCCTTACCGTTACTTGCCTGCAAGGTGAGACTATGCTGGTGAGCCAAGGAATTCTCAAACACCTCGTCATACCAGTTGGTATTCTGTCCATTATAACCGTTTTTCTGGAGCAAGGCATCATCAATATCGCCTAAATACTTGTGATACTCGATATACTCAGGAGCATCAAAGATATCAGCCTTCTTTCCCAACGACTGGATGGTGAACTTGCTGCTATAGGAAATCTGTGCCTTACCGCCATTGGCAGCACCCGTCTTGGTTGTGATGATAACGACACCATTACCAGCCTGCGCACCATAGATGGCAGCAGAAGCGGCATCCTTCAATACCTCCATGCTTTCAATCATAGATGGATCCAGATACTGGATGTTATCCACCTTCAGACCATCGACGATGAGCAACGGACCGATATTACCACTATTGGAAGAATAACCACGGATACGGATATCGGCAGCCTCACCCGGACCACCCGAGTTGATAATCTGTACACCGGCAGCCTTACCCTGGAGGGCAGCACCGGCATCGGTAGCTGACAAGCCCTTGATGTCATCGCTCTTGATAGATGCAACTGCACCTGTCAGGTCGCTCTTCTTCTGAACGCCATAACCGATGACAACGACATCATTCAGAACTTTAGAATCATCCTTCAAGGTAATGGTAAGCGTTTTACCAGCCTGAGCTTTTACGGTCTTAGACTCCATACCTATATAGGTAATCGTCAATGTTGCATCAGGCGCAGCATCAATGCTAAACTTACCATCCAAATCAGTAACCACACCTTGCTTGCTGCCAGCAGCCTTCACTGTAGCACCAATGACAGGTTCACCACTTTGGTCTGTAACTACTCCTTTTACAATACTCTGAGCCGACATTCCTGCAGGGAATAAACAGAGAAAGGATAGCAACGCTAACGGCTTTTCAATCTTTCTTAAGTTCCTCATAAGAAAATAGATTAAATTATTTATTTTATCAGTTTATGATTGTACGTCTTGAGAAATTGCTTTCTTTTTACTAAGCACGCTGCAAAATTAAGATTTATTTCGTGAAATGACTTTCTTTTATGTTACAATTACTTTTCGAAACATAACAAAAGTAAAATATGAAACATCTGATAATAAAAATATAACATAGAAAGAAATCCCGAAACAGCCAGGCTGCTCCGGGATTCAACATTCAATATATAATTATAGGATTTTTTAGTAAGCCCTGTTACTTGAACAGATGAGGAACGAACTCCTTCAGACATCTGCGCCAGGTAAGCCACTCGTGATGAGTACCTGGTGAAACATAGACATCCAGCTTGATGCCCAGGTCTTTCAACTCCTTCGCCATCTTCTCGGTACCAAAGTTCTCTTCAGAACCGCAGCCCATGAACATATAGTTTATCTGGCTGTTGAACTTCGCTGCATCGGCAAAGACACCGTTGAAGCAGGTCTTGACATCCACACCGAAAAGTGCTCCGCTGAAAGTTCCCAGGGCTGAGAACTTATCCAAGTTCGGCAACACGGTGTTGAAAGTCTGGCAACCGCCCCACGACAAGCCAGCCATCGCACGATGCTCTCTGTCGGTATAGGTTCGGAACTTCTTATCTACCATCGGAATCAGATCCTTGATAATCACATCATAGAAAGAAGCACCATACAGTTTGCGTTCCTCATCCGCATCCTTGCCAGGACGTGGCACGAAAGGCTGCTTCACATCGCCGCTCTCCATCACCACAATCATAGGCTCTGCCTTGCCTTCGGCAATGAGATTGTCCATGATGTGCTGCATATAGCCCTGATGGCTCCAGCCCGTCTCGTCCTCACCCATTCCGTGCTGCAGATAGAGCACTGGATAGCGCTTGCTCAGATTGGTTTCATATTCTGCAGGCGTATAAACCATAGCTCTGCGGAACATTCCCTGAGAGGCGGCATAATAGGATACAGAGCGAACCTGACCTTGTGCCACTCCCTGCTGAGGACGATAGTAATTGCCTTCTGTTCCCTCAGGAACCTCCAAGCCGCTCGCCTCTCTGCAACAACCGAAGTAGGTCTCGCTGGCAGGATCTACTACCTGTACGCCATCTACATTCAGGAAATAATAGTGGAAACCCACTACCAGAGGGTCAGATACGCCATACCAGTCGCCATCTAAATCCTTCTTCATCGGATACTTCTTGCCACAGATATCAAAGATTACCTGCTTGGCCTCTGGTGCATGAAGTTTGACGTAGGCACGGCGTTCTTTATCTACACGAGGATAGTTGGCATCTGGGATGATACCGAGCAGAGAAAGCATCATGTTGGCATAACGCTTACCCATGGTGCGATAGCTTTCTGCAATGAAATGCAAACCATCACCACGCTGCGGACACCCTTTAGAAGAAATGACATGAGCTGTAGGAATGGTCTTGGCGATATCATCAACGACAGCGATATGCTGCCAGCAACTACCGCCCTGATCTTTCTGAACCGTCTCACCCACGAGCAAAGGAACATCTTCTGCCTTCAGATTCAAATCTTTCAGAATATCATTATATACGGTCTTTACACGGTTAGGCCAGTTGGCATCGCCATTGTTGGTTTCACCCTGATGCAGGAGGATGCCCTTGATAACACCCTGCTTCTTGGCAATCTTGCCCAGCTCGATGAGTCGGGCATAAGGATTACCATGATACTGGGATGCGAAATTCTTCATCCAGTCTGGCTGCTTCTTCAGGTAAGCCTTACAGGTACGCTTATCGAAGAGGTCAATGCTAGCGCCACCCACCGCCACGGTGATGGTTCCCACCTTGATGCTATCAGGCAGGTTATCTACCATTTTTCTGCCAAAGTAATCCACCGGAGTCAAGCCTGTGCTTGGTCGTGCCTGAGGTGGAACAGCCGTATGCCACAGCCCCTTCTTCCATCCTGCTTTTACATCATCCACGGCATACATTGCCATGAATCTTGGATTCACTCCTGTTCGGTCGATGTCTTCAATGGCGGCATTGCCCTCCATGTTCGACTGTCCGAAGCAGAGATAAATTTGAAAATTTGGGTCAGGCTTATCCAGCGCCTTGGCTCCATTTTTCTGTGCCATCATCGTCATCGAGAGGCACATCATCAGCATTGATGCTACGAATGATAATTTGTTCATACCTTCTATTTTATTTAATCACGTTTTTCTTTCCACCATGAATGTAGATGTCCTTGGTAGGCCGACTATATAGGCATCGTTGGCAAGATAATAGCCCGGACCATTCCAGTTGGTACTCCATCCCTGAATATGCTTTGCTGAAAAATCTGCGTTGGCAAAAACAATTTCTCACTATTGATGGCGCAAAGGTATAAATAAATCCAAAAACAAGTTTTATCCTACGTAACCGATACTTTATGAAGAGTTTACGTATGTAACATATACTTTTCGCCATGTTACATCATCTGAATATGAGGATAAAAAGACTGTATTTTTGTTGTTTGCGCCCCAAAAAAATACAGATTTATTCTGATATTCCAACAAAAAAGTGTATTTTTGCAAACAGATAATAAAACTATAATATAAACAAAGCATGAAATCTTTAAACCAATTAATCATCACGCTGATGGTTTGTCTCTTCTCCATCCAGGCGTGGGCACAAAGTGGTAAACTGTTTAATACAGATAATCAACTCTCAAGCAATCTCGCCACACAGGTTTTTCAAGACAAGAGTGGATTCATTTGGATAGCCACCCGTAATGGCTTGAATACTTACGATGGTTACCATATCACCGTAATAAAGAAAAATATGTCCATTTTTTTAGGTCTAAAAAGCAACTATATCAATTGCATAGCGCAAGACGACAAGGAACATATTTTATTGGGAACCAATAATTCTTTATTGGAATTTACGGGAAGCGAATTCCTAAAAATCCCTATGCTCGATTCCAAAGG
>ERZ1026776.1502-NODE-1502-length-12920-cov-10.512942_pt1 | contig 12920 bp, 10 predicted proteins | sample MGYA00380125_ERZ1026776 | MGnify/ENA primary metagenome ERZ1026776 (study PRJEB33269, sample SAMEA4719761) | human gut metagenome | biome: human-associated habitat; feature: organic feature; material: feces | place: Cameroon | collected 2013-10 ...
GTTGTTTGATTATTTAAGCATACCTTTGCAAGCGGTTTGGAGTGGTACACTTTTAAATTAGAAAGTGGTACACTTTTAAATTAGTATATACAGTTATAACCTGGGAAATAGTCGTTGTTGTAAACATTTGGCAGAACCTCTTCAACTATGCACTCTGGCAAGACATTCTCTCCTAATCTAATTAGATTTTGGCTATGATTTTTGTAGCGGATAACCACTCTGCCTATATATTCTTTGTATTCATCTAATTCTTCAAACTCATAACCGATTCCGTCTTTGATATTAAGATCTTTAGTTACTTTTCCTATATGAAACAACAACCAACAATCTTGTTTTTGAGGAATAGGAACCAAACCTAAGGTAATGTTTCCATCAGAGAAATTACTTTTTGTTGAATAGTTCCAATATTGACCTTCAAGCATATGTTGTTTGCTTTCTTCTGTTTGATCAGTAAAGTAATCAATAGCCGGTCTTTTGGTTCCAAAACTCAAGTTAAATCTAACTTTAACATTCTTAGGGTCTGGAAGTCTGAGAATATCATTAAGTAGTATCATAATGTCTTATGTTGTAATATCATTTTTACTATAATAAGTTTGCTAACTCAGAACGAATTTACACATGATAGTCATGTGTAAATTCGTCTATATATACGCTATATTTCCAATTTAATGAAACTCATAATTACCGTCACTTCCCAATTTTTCGAATAATTCAGATAGTCCGCGTTTACCGAAATCGAACTTTGAGCTACATGATATAACTAAATTCTGTGCTTTCTTCTTTTTTCCTTTATCAAGATATGCATCTACAACATTTGCAACCAATGATTTATACAAAGAAGTTGCTTGATCATTATCTTGCATAGGGTTGCCTAAACCTGAAGCCTCACACATCGTAAGTGCGTTGGCAGCCTTGTCAACTTGCCCTTTATCAAGAAAGTCATTAACCTCTTTAGCTGTATTTTGAACATATGAGAGATCTTTAGCATTTTTTGCTGCTTTTTCTTCTTGATAAGCTTGTCTTTCTTCTTGCTCAGCTTGTTCTCTTCTGGCATCAGCGGTAGTTTCATACCATATTAATCCAAATAGTGGAATGGCAGCAATGGCAATTAAAACAAACTTTTTATTTTTTTCGATAATATTTAGCCAAAATTTCTTTTTCGCATTCTTTTTGGCTTCTGTCTCTGCTGCTTCTGATTCAGCCTCAACCTCATCAAGCAAACGCTGTATCTTAGGATTGTTACCATAGTACATTCTTGCTTTGCGAACATAGCGCTCCACCTCAGCTTTGCTCTTATCAACATCTTCTCCAGACTTGAAGTTTACCAAAGCAGACTCAAGATGCTCGATAATCTCCTCCAATTCATTACTTGCCTCAGGGGTGATATTGCTACCACAGTTAGGGCACTTGTCGGTCAGTTCAGGAATAGAGCTGCCACAGTAAGGACAGGTCTTGCCACGACGCTTGTTCACAGCAGCTGCTACTGCCTGATCAGCCTTCTGCTGCTGTGCATCGATGTACAGATCAACCTCGTCAACATTCAATCCCAGAGCCTGTGCCTTGTTCAAAAGTACCTGACGCTCCTTAGCTGAGATGATGCCGTCGGTAAGGTACTCTTTGATAAGGTCATCAAGCTCCTGTGGAATTGCACCTTCCTTCTTAGCAGGCTTAGTTGCCTGAGAAGCCTGTGCTTCCATTTCTTTCTTGCGCTTAGCAAGACGACCATCAAGTACCAGTTCAAACTCGTCGTGGTCGATGCCCATAGCCTCGGCCTTCTTGAAGAGAAGATTCTTCTCTTTGTCTGTCAATACACCATTTGCCAATGCTGCAGTGATGAGTGCTTCTAACTTCTCGTTATACATAGTAGATAATTTTAATTGTTATTATTTTCAGTTATACGTATTAATTATGCTTCTCGTAGAATCTTGCCTCAAGCACCATTTCTACCTCGTCGGGATCTTCTCCCTCCTTGACAGCACGGCGTAAGACAATCTCCTTCATTTTGTCTGTCAGCTCATCATTTGCTGCTGCACAATTGATAAGTTCTTCAAGACCATCAGAGAACAGGTTGCCAGGAGACTTCTGTACGGTTGGAATCTCTTCGGATTCTTCCTGGATATCCATTTCTTCTTGGGTATCCTGTGTCTCTTCCTCTTCTGCAGGAAGTGTCTCTATGCCTTGATCCAATTCTGGCAGCGGAGGAACTGAATAGTCTTCTTCTGCCACTTCGGTAAGTGGTGGAACAGGTGTCCCATAGAAATCCAACTTGTCTGCTGGCATCTTGCGAAGACGAACTTCTGTATCGTCAACTTCCTTTAGAAGCTCGGCGTAGTAGATATATAAGTCTTCTGGTACATACAGAGTCTTAATATAGGCACACAGACTTTCTATATCTGTAAGTTTATTGGTGTAGATATACACATCAGGTGCGTATTCGTCATCATTGAGAGTGCCGATTTTTTCAACAGTGTAAGGCACATATACCTCTCTAATGCTCTTGCTTGAGGCAAATCCATCACCCACTATTTTAACTCCTACAGGAATGACAAGTGTCTCAATATTGCAATTTTCACCAATGAAATAATCTGGAATTTCTTCCAACAGATGAACCTTGGACAAATCCAATTCTTCGATATTCTTACATTCATAGGTGGTGCTTTGAAGCGACTTTAGGGTACTTGGAAATGTTATCTTGCGTAGGTTGGTGCAAGAATCGAACACTTCACTACCTATTGTTTCTACTCCTTCAGAAATGTTTATTTCTTGGAGTCTTTTACAATCTTCAAACAGACAGTCTGGAATTTTCTTCAAAAGATGAACCTTTGAAAAATCTACCTCTTCAAGATAGTCCTCATGTCCATGCTCACTGAAAAAACATCCATCAATTTCTTTAAGGGTTGAAGGGAAGACCACTTTTCTAATTTTCTTATAACCCTCCAAGGCATCTTCGCCGAGAGTTGTATGTCCCTCGTCGATGGTCAAAACGCCATTTGCAAAAGTACCTAACTGGATTCTGATATCATCGTCATCAGAATCGTCGTCATCATCATCAGAGTTTAATTGATTCATCTTTGCTTCCTGGATGTTCTTTCTTACCTCTTCGCGAGCCTCTTGAAAACTCTTTTTGGCCTCGTTAGAAACTTCTTCCAGACTTTCACCTACTGTCTTTGCGATATCACCGACTAATTTTTTGAATAATCCCATATTATCACAAATTTAATGTTCTTACTTTAGCTGCCGGGAAATTACATCCCCGGCATAGTAGGCGGCATTCCCGGCATCTGTGGGGCGGTGCCTTGGAATAATGGAGCGAGTTCTGCTACATTGCCGGCAAACTCCCACTGCGCCATGCCGTTCTTCCAAACGTATGACTGCTGGGTGAACTGACCCTGCTGAACGAGCTGCTGGAGCTTGTTCCAATCGCATGGACCATACTGCTGACCATTGATGCCAATATAATACTGTACCTGAGGAACAGCAGCACCCATGCCTGGCATCTGAGGTGCACCACCCATGCCTTTCTGACCTGGCATCTGAGGCGCTCCACCCATCTGACCCATATTGTTCATACCACCACCTATAGTCTGCTGGCGGAAGGCATTGATACCATTATCTGTAGCATTGTTGAGAACACCAGCATTGAGGTTTGCCTGATGAGCACCCATAAAGGTCTGCTCTGTCTGGAGTCGAGAAGCACGCTGCATTTCCTCACGCTGAATACGCATGGTTTCACGCTGGTTCTCCAGGTTCATGCGCTGCAACTCCTCCTGACCGCCAAGGTCGAGCTCCTGCTTTCTGCCCATGGCATCGAGATTCAACTCAGACTGCTTCTTGAGCATATCCTGCTGAAGGTCGTTGTTGAGGTTGAAGTTGGAAATCTGGGCATTATGCTGAGCCATCATACGCTCCTTCTCCAGGTCGGCAGTGAGGGCTTTGAGTTCACGATAGCCACGGCTCTCCTTATCCACGTTGATGCCTGTGATGTCGAGACTGCGGATGGTGATGCCGAAAAGCTTCTCCACCTGTGGAGTAACACGCTGCTGGATGAGTTCGCTAATCTCAAAAATCTTGCGCTCAATCTGAACTACAGGAATCTGAGCGTCAGAAGGGGCATTGCTAACTACACTCTTGATGAACTTGGTGAGCTGGCCACGAAGCTTATTTTTGAAAGTCTCGTCGCTGTAACCCTCATTGCGGTTCACACTATGGAAGAGATCCATGTCCTCGATGGCATATACCACGGCACCATGTACAGATACTGGTACGCCATAATCTTGCAGGCGTGGGTCGAAGACATCAAAGTAAGGGATGGCGAAGTTCAGCTGACTACCCTTGCTCAGATTGCTGAGGTTGGTCAGGTTGTTCTGTTCCACTCTTCTCGCTGCTTCCTCGGCAGCCTGTCTTTTCTCTTCTTCTACTTCCTTAGAAGATTTAAAACCAAAAAATCCCATATGTTTCAGTTTTTATGATTTTTGTTATTTTGTTATTTACTATAGAGTCCCTTTGTTGGGGACAGATTATTTCGTTGTATAGATTCGCTTCGTCTTGCCCTGGGCATCTACTTCTACGAAGGTGTCAGCTCCATATTGGCGGTTTGCGTCGTGATAGTTGAATGAATATCCCGTTTCGTAATTGCCGTCGATGGTAGGTCGGCTTACCTGGTCGATGCTATCCAGCATTTCCGGTTTCAAGCCCAGCTGCTGGTACAGATGCTGCTCTACCATGTTTCGGATGGCATTGAGATTCTCATCCACATAACCACGAATCTGGTCGATGAGCGACTGGTTGCTCTTATCCTTCTGCAGCAGGCGCTGTCGCATGGTCTTCTTGAGCGGAGAACCGTCAGCCTTGATAGGAGCTGGTGGCATCGCATCATTCTGCAGGGCAGATTCAACCACATATTCTCTGCGACGGACATGGAGCATCGGGTTGCCGTAAAGGCAGAACATCAGGGCGGTGCTCATAGAGAAACTGTCATCCTCTACATGTCGGCACATGTTGAAGTAATCGCACTTAGCCTGGAGCATTGCCTTTCCGCCCGTCATACCCTTGAACTGATAGAGCGGATAGAGGCGCATCAGCACCTCGCTGCCTGTGCCCGGGTTCAACAGAAGTTGGCGGGCTTCATCCGTTTCCTCATTAGAGAACATCGGAACTGGAATGAGCGAACCGGTATAGAGCAAAACGCCACCTCCGTAGAGGGCGCTGAGTAACATGGAGTCGTTGCGCTTGTAACCGGCATATCGGGCACCGAAGCAAGCCACGGTATTGAAGACTCTTGCCCTTCCTTGGTTGAGGAGCGAAGGATTGAATGCTTCATCCTTACTATAGAATCCGCACATACCCTCTGCATCGGCACCATGAAGATTGAACATCAGCATATCTGCCTTGTCCAGAGACTTGCAATAGATGCTAAGGCTTTCCGCATCTTCAGTCAGCAGCTTCGGACTGATATACATTCCGTTGCGAATCAGCTCTGGATCGTCGGTATTGTACAGGAGCGGCAGGTGCTGGGTCATCGTGCAGCTGGCTGGAATCCAGTCGCGGTTGCTGATCATCAGAACATTGCCAACAGGGATACCGCCGCCATACATACCGCTGATATTGAAGTAAGCCCCGATATCGCTTCGGATATCCGTATCGAGCTGACCGTCTTCCAAAGGCAGACGGGCCACATTGTTGCGGGCGCAACCTACGGTGAAGTCTGAATCGCGACTGTCCAGCAAATCTACGATATAGGTGCCTTCGAAGGCATAGCAGGTATCGGTAGGGATTCGCTCGCCGCCATACGGCCATGGGTCTTCGACGCGAGGGATAGGAATCACATCATCACCTCCTATTATAAATAGGTGTAGGTCGGGACCAGCTGTCAGGTTGTTGTCTGCGATGCAGCGGGATACTGCTTCATTGCATTCTATCCAGGACGGAGTCTCGTGGGTGGAATCCAATCCATATTGCGAGATGTCGAGGAATGTCCAGTACATCTGCTGGTCGTAGGCATTCTGTATGAAGTCGTTGAAGACATCATATACCTCCTGGATGGTGCAACCGTATTTTCTAGCCAGTGCATTGCCATCTGTCAGGATGATGCCGTAGTGGTCTTCCAAGGGGTCGGGCTGGTCGATGGGTTCATCAGCTGTTCTTGCTTCTGATGCCATCTGCACGGCTTCCGGCTGTGGAGCCGCCTTGCTTTGTCCCGGCATAGGAGGTACTGGGGCTGCTCCCGGCATAGGAGGAACTGATGAAGCTCCCGGCATAGGTGGAGGAGTTGTTCCGCCCGGCATACTTGCCATTTGAGGCTGTTGACTGATCGCATTGACGCTTCCCAGTCCCATATTGTTGGCTGCCTGCAGAGGGTTGAAGCCTCTCATCTGGTTGAGCTTCACGTTCTGGGCATTAAACTTTGGCATCGGAGGAGGTGTAGGCATCTGAGGTGGTACTGCCATCTTGCTCTTTTCCTTCGGGATGAATTCCGAAAGGGTCGTATCGCAATAGAACTGATACCATTCTTCAGGTTGAGGCTTATCCTCCAGCATCTCCTTCACAGCATACCATAGGGCACTTAGCGGTTCACTCATTCCGTTTTGCACGGCCTGGTCGAGATACAGGATGGTTTGCTGCCTGTAGTAATCCTGCTTGCCATTCTTGTGGTAGTCGGCAAGATTATCAAGAGCCATCAGCAGGGCGATGTCGCCTTGCGGACAACCGAAACCGCCCATTCTTGGCAGAAGTACGGTGGCATTGTCGATATTGCCGGTCTTGATGAACGCTACGTGAGCCCAGAAGAGTTGCCAGTAGTTATCGGTACGGGAACCGAAGAAGGCAAGGGCGCACTTGTCGGGATACATCGAGGCAAGCAACAGATGATAGTAGAACTGGATGTTGTTATCATTCGTCATCACACGTGCCAACTGCTCCAGACTATTGAACTTGCGTTTCAGGATGTCGGTATGGTTGGTCTGGATGGCATTGAAGACCTCGGTCAGAATCTGCTCTGCCAGGAATTCGTTGCCCTTGCTGCCTTGCAGGATATGGATGTTCTGGCGTACCTGATCTATGATCTGGTTGGCTCTTAGGGGAGCAATATGCCATTGGATGCTCAACTGGTTGAGCTCTGCCAACTTCTGATTATCCAACTTTCCATCTACCAGCCGTTCCTGCACAGCCTGCAGAAAGAGAGTCTCATTCTGCTGATAGATCTCTGTCTGAGTCTTCTGTGCCTCATATACAGTCTGGTTGTTTACCGTACTGTTGTTGGTGGTATGGGTTGTTGTTGAGGTGTTATAGTTGTTTTGCGTATTGTGGGAGTCGGAATGGATTCCGCCTACCACAGCCGCATCACCATCAAGTTTAATATCGCTCATAGTCTGATTACTTTATATGTTTAGACTTCTTGTTGCATTTTCTTGAGAGGGCTTACCATTGGAAAGGTGCGCCGCAGTCTGGACAGTTTGGAGTGCCTGGTGCAATGTGGATGGAATGTCCGCAGTTGTAGCACTGGCATTCTATCAATTCCTGTTGTGGAGCTGCCTGTTGTGGAGCTGCCTGTTGTGGAGCTGCCTGCTGTGGAGCTGCCTGCTGAGGAGCTGCCTGCTGTTGTGGAGCGGCTTGGCTTCCTGCTGTATTTCCTCCGAGTCCGCCATTGAAGGCATTCAGGTTGTTGGCGGCAGCTGTGCTTACCTGCGAGATATTGTTCATCGCCACATCCTGGGTATGATCTACTCGCTCCTGCTGGCGTCGGTTTTCCTCTTCCAGCTGGTTGATGCGCTGTTGCTGCTGGCTTTGCTGGGCGCCGCTGATGCCGGTAGCTGTATCTTTTATCATGCCAGCCATCTTCATCATGGCTTCCATCTGCGCATTGCTGTTCTGCTGCTGCATCTGTAGCATCTGCTGCATCATCGCTTCCTTTTCTGCTGCGGTCTGTCGCAGGTTTTCGGCTTCCTTCTCACCGCTATAGGCGTTTGCCATAGCTACCTGTGCATCTCCGGTGAGGTGGGAGAGTTGTGCGGCACGAATCTGTTCGGCAGTCATATTGGCGAAATGGTTGTCACGATTCATCTGTTCATTGCTCTGAATGGTGGCTACGTTCTCTTCGTGCTGATATTTCTGCTGGTCGAGCTGTGCCTGCATCTGAGCCATCTGCTGCAGCTTGTCCATCTGGCGCTGATGGCGGTTGGCTTCCAACTGGTCATCGTCCATCTTTTCCTGACGGTTGCGCTCATAGGCAAGGCGGTCGTCTTCCAGTTCCTCGTTGCGTGCCAGGAGATGGTCTTCCTTATCCAGTTCGCGTTGGCGCATCATCTGCTGGAAGTCGTAATCATCCTCCTTCGCCTTTCGGTCGAAGTCGCGGTTGTATTCCTTTTCTTCCTGCATCCACTGGCGTTCACGCTCTTCATCTTCGATGCCCCAGTTGCGGCGGCGTTCCAGATCTTCACGTTCCCAGTCGTGGTCGGTACGGGAATCATCGAGCGCCCATTCTGCCTTGAGACGGGCTGTGTCGATGTTCTGCTGGCTCTGGATGCGCATGATTTCCGTGATTTCCTCACGAGGAATCTTCTTGTGGGCAAGTTCATCTTCGAGCACTTCCATTTCCTCCTGCTTGACCAGACGGTTCTTGCGGAGGTCTTCCAGGGCTTCGAACTCTTCTTCCTGAGTCTTTGCTTGGCGGATGCGCTTCTGACTTTCGAGCATTTGGACGAATTCCTCCAACTCATCATCGTGGAGCAACTGGTCTTTGTTGATGCCCTGGAGGGCATGGCGCAAATCCTCTGCGTTTTGTGCAGAAGAAATCTGCTGGGAGTTGGCCTCTACTTCCATTCGGTTGCGGAATTCTCCGGTGCGGTGCATGAAGTCGAGTTCCTTCTCTGTATTGTAGAGCTGGCGTTCTACCTGACGGAAACGCTCAAAGTCCTGGTTGCTGTCGGTGATATTCAGAACCTGGGTGCATTCTATGCCGAATACCTGCTGGTTGATGGTCTGGCGGATTTTCTCTTTCAGTACATTTACCGTTTCTGCAGTCAGTCCGGCAGAGTCGTAGTTCTGGTTGCGGAGTTCCTGGCGCAACAGGGTTTCTACGGTACCATTGAGCAACTGCTGTAATTCTCTAGTTGTTACGCTGTTGCGGTCGGTAAGGTAATTGGTGGCGAAGGTATGAATATCGCTGATGCTCATCTGGAGAGATACTCCAATCTGTACATCGTGAATACCCATCGGAATGGTGTATGGCTGGAAGGTAAGTTCGCCATTCTCGTTCATCGCTCCACCGAAAGTGAGGGTGATGAAACGGTTGCTGACGATATAGACCGAAAGGATAGGAGCCTGGGTGATGCGGGCTAAGATGCGGGCATAATTCAGTTGGCGCTTCTTGGCTTTTTCTTTCTGCTCGCCTTTCTTTTCACCGAAGATGATGCGACCGAGCCAGTTGAAGCCACGGCCTACTTCTCCTACGATGCCGAGCTGGCGGAAGGTAGGTTCAGCCTGGCGCTTGCGGTCTCGTTCACGCTTTTCGGCTTCAGCCATATCTTTCTCAGCCTTTTCAACTGCATTCTTGATAGCTGCCTGCTCTTCTTCCACAGACTTATAAAAGAGGTATGCACCTGCTGAGAGGGTTGAAACCAGCTCACCATTGGCAAAAATGATGGCGGTGCAACCTTCCTGGACGATGATACCTTTCAGCTTTTCTATTTCGTCGAGTTCCCGTTCGCTAATCTTGCGAGCGATTTCTCCTGGTTGGATATTCCAGATGGTTCTGCCTCTTACCACGTCAACACCATCCACAGCTTCCATACTGCGGCGGTCGCGGGCACGTTCAGCTTCTCTTTCGGCTGCAATCTGTACCTGTTCAGCCTGCTGTTGTACATTTCTGGCATCACGGATTTCTGACTGGCTTTCAGTAGCTTGCTGGTTAACGGCTCTTCTCTGTTCTTCTGCAATCTGGCGATTGAGCGCACCACCAGTCATAGCGTTTGCTACAGAGCGAACGGCATTGGTGAACATACCCTTGCTGGCTTGAGGAGACTGTGGGGCTTGAGGAGACTGTGGAGCCTGAGGCATTACTGGACGCTGAGGCTGCATCAGTTTTGGGGGCATACCCGGTGCTTGAGGTCTCATAGGTTGAGGCTTCATAGGCTGCTGAGGAGCCATGGCTTTCAGTGGTTGAGGACGTTGAGGCTTGTTGGCACCTTGTGGCTGGGTTGGAGCCTGTGGTTGCAAGTCAATAGGTTGTCCACACTTCGTACAGAATTTCATTCCTGGTTGCAGCGTTGCGCCGCATTTCTTGCAATATGTCATAATGGTTATTGTTTTTAAGATTAAATGAACTGATTATTGTATCAGCGCAATAAAAATGGCGATTAGCAGAATCACCCAGAAGAACTTGATGAAGCATCCTATACATCCAGTAATGCCTTCACCTAAGAGTCCTCCGAGAAATCCCAGTAGCTGTATTCCCCAGCCTAGAATGCCGAGAAGTACAAATGCTCCGATTCCTATCAATATGATAAGTAGTATTGTCATATCACCTTTAAGAGAATTTCATTTACTTTATACAATCGTTAAGAATATCAATTTACGTTGATAACTAATTCATGTTTGGGTGCAAAGATATATAAAATAAATGAAACTGAATTGGTTCAAATTGGTTCAATTTTGCCTTGATTTGAATCAATTGGTCCAAAAATGCATTTTTTTTGGTGAAAAATGCTAAAAATGGGGCTTTTTAGCATTTCTTAAACTTTTGGGAGGTGTAGTTTGAGAAGAGTGTCTTTCTCCCGCTGAAGCCTGTTTACCTCTTCCTTTCCCGATTGTATTCCCGAGCTTACACCTTATTATATATAGGGGGGGAATGCTTGCCGCAAATCCCCTCTCTTTTCTCTTATGGAATGTGGAAGCCTACCCCCTCTTTAATGTCCGTTTTCAAAACTGATACTGTCCCCATGTGATAGGGGAGGAAGATACCTTAGCTATTCAAAGTTTATCATTTTTGCCAATTGCAGAAAGTATTCGTTGGACCAGATTGTCATTTCTTTAGGATTCTTTATAAACGGCATCACATCTGCTTTTACCTGTTTGATATCTGCTGATCTCAGTCTTTGCTCCAAGTCGGCAATGAATTCTTCTTTTGATTTCTCGCATCCATTAAATTCTTTGATTCTTTCCTGTAGATGTTTGAAATCTAGAGGAATTCTATTTCGGATGTACCATTCGAAATCATACCAATCGCGTCCTTTTACCCGGTTTTTCCATGCTCGATAAACTAATGCGTGCATTTTGCCGGCAAATAAGTCGGGAAGGGTAAAGCATCTTGTCATGAAAGAACGAGGCTCTATCAGAAGTTTTTGCTCCGTAGTAAAATGGAGAGGTGGATTGGTATCTACTTCAATTTTGATTTTGATGGACTTTTCTGTTTGAAATGAAATATCATAAACGTCGGTGGTATCTTTTAAAAAAGCTGATTCTACTTTTCCAAAATTCTTCTTGTCCTTCTTCTGTATGTCCACTCTTCTCCCGATGGCATCAAACTCGTCGATAATTGGTTGGAAGTATTGGGAGAAGTCAAAACTTTCATCTTTGTTCAATAAAGAGAAATCCATATCTTCACTGAAGCGATTTAAACCGTGGAAAATGCGTAGGCAGGTTCCACCATAAAAAGCTGCCTTTTCGAAGAAGCCGCCTTGGTACAAACCGGCAAGAATTATTTGCTGGTTTACCTCAAAAGTAGCATTTCTTTTAGACTGATCTGTAGAAAGATCATAAGCTGATAACATATTTTGGTATATCTCATTCATAATGTAAGAGTTTTAATATTGTGCGTATGGATGTTGCCTTTTTTCCTATATTTGCATAATCTTCGAATATCTTGGGATTGAGCTGGTAGAATCTGTCCATATCAAATCTTAGGTTTTCTTCCAGAAACTCTAATGCTTCCTTTTTGTATCTCAGTTTGATACCTGGCTGGTTGGCAATCAAATCACATAATGCTTTTTCAGGAGTAGCCATTATATAGACATTGTTTTCTTCCTTTATCTGCGTAATTCCTATAGGATAGGTGGCCCTTGAAATATGATAGTAGCAAAAGTTGCCTATGGGTGTATTGTATTCCTTTGCTGTCTTAAAAGTCATGGATTGAACTGTATATACAGCTTCGGGTATTAAACCATAATATCTCAATGCCGTCTGCATAGACACATAAGATGGAGACAACAGATGGTTGGCGATAAGTCCGGAAGAGAGTGGTTGTCCCGTTTCCTGTGGGTTTACAACGAACAGATTTCGCCTGAGGCGGATGATTTCACCCGCCTTTTCCAGCTGTGCAACTTTTGCAAACTTGGTCTTTACATCTGGATATAGCGAAGCAATGACCGAAGATGTTACTGGAATATTGCCTAATGTTATTAGAATATTTCTCATTTGGGCGCAAAGATAGTCAAATTTTCGATAGAAAACAAACTTTTTCTTAGTTTTCTATCGAAAATTTAGCTTTTTTCTTTGCTTTTTTATGTCTTTTAATGTAGCCAAAGGTATAACCTTTACTCCATCTACCATTGATATGGCTTTATCGTAAATCATGTTTTCTACGGTTACTTTATATTTTTGCGGCGTTTTACTTTGTATTTTTGCGGTACTTTACTTTGTGTTTTTGCGGTAAACGGTATTTTAATGTCCGTTTTCAAAACTGATACTGTCCCCATGAGATAGGGGAGGAAAAGAGGATATATTTGCGATAGCACCGCCCTAACTATATAAAAATAGGCAGTTAGGGCGGTGCTATCGCTTATAAGTCCGCCCTAACTATGTTAAAAAAGGTAGTTAGGGCGGTATTATCCTTGCAGATTTCATTTTTTTTGTTTATCTTTGCACCGATAAGATTTAGTATAAATGAAATAAAATCAGAAAGTTATGGATGCAAACGGAATAATAGG
>ERZ1026776.1508-NODE-1508-length-12874-cov-70.394259_pt1 | contig 12874 bp, 12 predicted proteins | sample MGYA00380125_ERZ1026776 | MGnify/ENA primary metagenome ERZ1026776 (study PRJEB33269, sample SAMEA4719761) | human gut metagenome | biome: human-associated habitat; feature: organic feature; material: feces | place: Cameroon | collected 2013-10 ...
GAAGGGAGATTTGTCCTCCGGACCCACTGACCAGCGGGAAGTAAAGCCAAATCTGTGGGACTTCGATGATACCCCCCGGCCGCACAGGCCTCAGAAAAAATACAAAAAAAGTAATTTTATTTTTAAAGATCCTCATCTTTTTTTAAATCCCAAATATATCGAAATATCATCCTCCTGGGAGGGAAAAAAGCATTCCCTCCTCACAATGGCATCCTGATTTCTTAGAGAGAAAAAACTATCCTCCTCAAGAATCAGGATGCTTTATGACAAGAGAATTTACAGTGAAAAGTAGCTTAGTAGTGTGGGCGCTACATAATCACCCACATCGCATCCTGCAGTTCTCTGCCGGGAAGTTAGTTTCGGCAGAGGCTCAGGATGCATTAATATAAGAACTTAAAATAATGCGTGATTTTAATCAATTAAAAATTGCCGTAGCCGGAACCGGTTACGTCGGACTCAGTATTGCCACACTTTTATCTCAACATCATGAGGTAACAGCAGTAGATGTAATTCCCGAGAAAGTAGATAAACTGAATCGGCATATATCTCCGATTCAAGATGACTATATCGAGAAGTATCTGGCAGAGAAGCCTCTGCATCTCACAGCTACCTTGGATGGCAAGTCGGCTTACAAGGATGCGGACTTCGTAGTCATTGCAGCACCAACAAACTACGACCCAGTGAAGAACTTCTTTGATACAACTCATGTAGAAGAAGTTATTGACTTGGTATTGGAGGTAAATCCCGATGCAGTAATGGTAATCAAGAGTACCATCCCAGTAGGTTATACCCGCAGCCTATATCAGAAGTATGCTCAGAAGGGAGTGAAGCAATTCAACCTCCTTTTCTCCCCAGAGTTTCTCCGTGAGAGCAAGGCGCTCTATGATAATCTCTATCCAAGCCGTATCATCGTTGGTTATCCTAAATTGATAGATCGTCCAGAGTATGCCGAGGAAAACGAGGCAATTCTGAAAGTTACAGATATAGAGAAGTTAAAAGAAGCTGCCAAGACCTTCTCTCAACTTCTTGTTGAAGGTGCTATCGCATCACAGTCCGTAGGCAATTCAACAATTAACACTCAACATTCAACATTAGAAAACAAGGGCATCCCTGTACTTTTCATGGGCATGAAGGAAGCAGAAGCCGTTAAGCTCTTCGCTAACACCTATCTTGCTCTAAGAGTAAGCTATTTCAATGAGTTGGATACATACGCCGAAGTCAAGGGCTTGGATACCAAAGCAATCATTGATGGCATAGGTCTAGATCCACGTATCGGAACCCATTATAACAACCCAAGTTTCGGCTATGGTGGTTATTGCCTACCAAAGGATACCAAGCAGCTCCTGGCAAACTATGCCGATGTTCCAGAGAACTTGATTGAGGCAATCGTTGAGAGTAACCGTACAAGAAAAGACTATATTGCAGATGCCGTACTCAGAAAAGCTGGTTATTATAATGAGAATAGTAGCTATGATGCAGGTAAGGAGCATAAGTGTGTGATTGGTGTTTATCGCTTGACGATGAAATCGAATAGCGATAACTTCCGTCAGTCGGCAATCCAAGGCATTATGAAGCGAATCAAGGCAAAGGGTGCTGAGGTCATCATCTATGAGCCAACTCTGGAGAATGGCAGCACCTTCTTCGGTAGCAAGGTGGTGAATGATATGGATGCCTTCAAGGTACAGAGCCAAGCCATCATCGCCAATCGTTATGATGCTTGTTTGGATGATGTACAAGATAAGGTATATACACGAGATATATTTAGAAGAGACTAGGTTTTAGTGATTATGGATTTTTCTAGCTAATTAATCATTAATCAATACTAGATAATCAATTATAAAATGGTACAATATAATGTTGATTTAACGGGTAAGACCATCTTGGTGACAGGTGCGGCAGGATTCATCGGCAGTAATCTTGTAAAGCGCCTTTTTAATGATGCAAAGAACGTCAAGGTAATCGGTATTGATAGCATTACGGATTATTATGATGTGAACATCAAGTATGAGCGATTGAAGGAGATTGAAGCTTTAGGTAAGGATTGGACATTCGTTCATGATTCCATTGCCAACAAGGAAGCTGTAGAGGAAATCTTCTCAAAAAACAAGATTTCTGTAGTGGTGAATCTTGCAGCTCAGGCAGGAGTACGTTATAGTATTACGAATCCAGATGCTTATATTCAGAGTAACCTCATAGGATTCTATAACATCCTGGAGGCTTGCCGCCATCATGAGGTAGAGCATTTGATTTATGCTTCTTCTTCGTCTGTATATGGTAGTAACAAGAAAGTTCCTTATTCCACTGATGATAAGGTAGATAACCCTGTAAGCCTTTATGCTGCAACCAAAAAGAGCAACGAGTTGATGGCTCATGCTTACTCTAAGCTTTATAATATTCCTAGCACAGGCTTACGTTTCTTTACAGTATATGGTCCTGCAGGTCGTCCTGATATGGCATACTTCGGTTTTACCAATAAACTGGTAAAGGGTGAAACCATCAAGATTTTCAACTATGGTAATTGCAAGCGTGATTTCACCTACATAGATGATATTGTTGAGGGTATCGTAAGAGTAATGCTGCATGCTCCGGAGAAGCAGAATGGTGAGGATGGTCTGCCTATTCCTCCATACAAGGTATACAATATAGGTAACAGCCATCCTGAGAATCTTTTAGATTTCGTTACGATTTTACAGGAAGAACTGATTCGTGCAGGTGTGTTGCCTAAGGATTATGACTTCGAGGCGCATAAGAAACTTGTACCAATGCAGCCAGGCGATGTGCCTGTGACCTATGCCGATACTACACCACTGGAGCAAGACTTTGGGTATAAGCCAGATACCTCGCTGAGGGTCGGGCTGAGAAAGTTTGCAGAATGGTATACGGGATATGCTTCTATCCTTGATTGAAGGAATCTTTCTAAATGTTAAAACGTAGACAAAATTTGGTGGTTTCAAGATATTTTCATATTTTTGCACAAAAACGTGAAGGTTATGGAATACCAAGATAAGGCAATGCCGATTGAGGCAAAGGATGTTGCTTCTGACAATGATGTAGTTGAACAGGAGAACTTGTTGGGTGATGGTTCTATAGAAGAAACTATCACCAAGCCTTTTGATCCCAATAGTATCGATGTAGATATCGCTACCGTAAATTTAGGATTGTTGATAGATCAGTTGAAAAATGATGAAATAGACTTAACTCCTGATTTCCAACGAGCTAGCGATATCTGGAGCCCGACAAAGAAAAGCCGTTTGATTGAGTCTGTGTTGTTAGGGCTTCCCCTTCCTTCTTTTTATTTTAGCGAGGATAGATATAGTCAGAAACTTTCTGTTATAGATGGTTTGCAAAGATTGTGTGCCATCAAGGACTTTGTGATATTTAAGACATTAAAGTTGGAAAACCTTCAGTTCTTGCATACTTTTGAGGGAAAGGGGTATGATGACTTGGGACGTCCTGAGATACGAAGGATCAATGCCCTTAAAATTACGATGAATACACTTCGAAAGACAACGCCTAATGAAGTCAAATTTATTATATTCCAAAGGGTAAATACAGCAGGTGAACCGCTTAAACCCCAAGAAATGAGACATGCCTTGAATCAAGGACCAGCCGCATTGTTTATCAAGAAGTTGGCGGAAAACGAATATTTCAGGAAGGCAACCAATTATAGCATCCAAAGTCTGCGTATGGAAGATCGTGATTTTGCCAATCGCTTTGTGGCATTCTATATAGGATATAAATGCTATTCTGGCGAGCTTGATAATTTCATGAATACTCAGATGGGTAGGCTAAACCAAATGACGGTAGATGAGAGAAACAAAATTTATATGGCTTTTGACAAGTCAATGAAATGTTGCTATCAAATTTTCCAAGAAGATGCTTTCCGTAAGCGTTTGGATATACATGATCGTAGAAAGCCAATTTCCAAATCTGTTTTCGACTCGTTGAGTGTGAATATAGCATGGTTGACTGATGATGAACGAAATGAGTTAGTGAAGTCAGCTTCTCAAGTCAAAGCAGAGTTTATAAAACTTTGTCATGAAGATAAGTTTATGAAAGCTGTTACGACAGGCACAGGTAAGAAATACAGTGTGGTGGCTCGTTTTAGCACAGTGAAAGAAATGTTGTTTGATATACTTAATAAGCAATGATAAAGAAAATTTCCTTGAGCAATTTTAAATTGCATGATGATACAGAAATAAATATGGGAGGTCTAACTGTTCTCACAGGCATGAATGGTATGGGTAAGTCTTCCATCATACAAGCATTGCTCTTGTTGCGACAGTCCTATTTCTCAAATGATTTGGAAAATGGATTGAATCTTCGAGGAGATTTTTGCGATTTGGGTATTTCGGGTGAGTTGGCTTGCCAAAGTTCTGATAAGCATGATTTAAAAATTGATATGGATTTTTCTAATCAAGCACCTTTGAGTTATAGCTTTTTATACCCAGATGACATTATGGATACGCTTCTTCCTGCAAGTGAAAAGAATGTTTCCTGCAGAGAAAAATTGGCAGGCTATTCTTTGTTTAATGAAAACTTTCAGTATATCAGTGCTTTTCGTTTTGGACCGAAGAAAAGCTATAATCGAGATACATCCTTGGTTGTTTCCAAAAAGCAAATATCCAAGATGATGGGGCAATGTGAATATACCATTCATTTCTTGGAGCAATATAAAAATCAACCCATTCAAACCAAAGAGTTAGCTATCCTTGACGAATCTGACATCACTCCAGACTTAAGATTGGGTGAGCAAGTTGGACGATGGTTGAGGGAGATTTCTCCATTTATCAAAATGGATGTAAAACAAGAAGGTGAAGATTTTAAGTTGAACTATAAGTATGATAGGCAGGACAACTTGATAACGGAGTCAATGAGTGCAATGAATACAGGCTTTGGAATTACCTATGTTTTACCTATTTTGGTGGCAGTGTTGAGTGCAAAGAAAGATGCCTTGATATTGATTGAAAATCCTGAAGCTCACATTCATCCCAAAGGACAAGCAGTATTGATGAAACTTATAGCCAAGGCTGTGCATGCGGGTATTCAAGTGGTGATAGAGACTCATAGTGATCATATTGTTAATGGAAGTTTGGTTGCCGTGAATCAAGACTTGATAAATAATGAAGAATTATCTCTTTATTTCTTCGACCGTGATGAGCATAAGCATGTAGCTAAAGCTCATCAGCTGCATGTAGAGGAAGACGGGCATATTCATCCGGCTCCCCCTATGAACTTCTTTGACCAGATAGAAATTGATTTGAGAACTTTAGCAGGATTCTGATATGGAACATGTGGAAATATTCTTGTTGCTTCCTGTATATGTGGAGGCTGAAGACCAACCCGGATACCTGAAAAGGTTAGAGCTCTTGGATAATGAGGAGTATCATGAGTATATTGATGCAATCAATAGGATCAAGTCTTTTTTCTGTTATGAGAGCTTCTGTGGTTATTATGACTCGCAGAATGTTAAGGCCTTCATGATTCCAATAGATGCATTGCAGGATTGTTATCCTCGTATGTCGGTATTGCTAAGGATGGCTATGGTGAACTGGGGAAGTGATTGGCGTAAAAAGAAGAACATAGCAGAATCTGACGAAGTGAGATATTTCCATGAGGTGATTAAGGGAGATACTTTATGTGAGATGGCAAAGCGTCAAGTTAAAGATACAGACTGTAGCTTTTTGCTTATGGATTGTAATGCTTTTTCTCATAAATCAGATAAGCGAGAAATCGAGTTTAATGGGAAAACTTTGATTGTCAGTACTTGTGAGATAAATGAAACGGACTTGGCGGAATGGTTTTCGCATAATCGTAAACCAGAACGTGTCTTCCATTTAAATCCAAAGCATGGAGAGAACGGAAAGGGTGCCCATCCAGAAAATAAAGGTGACGAAGTCTCTCTGTTACTATGCTCTAAAGATGAAGCAAGAGAGTTGCTGATGAAGGCTATTGGTGAAGATGAGGAGTGCAAGTCTCTTTATTATTATGATGAGAATAATGATAAGTTCATCGAGTTCAAGTGTGAGGGAGGAAAAGTCTATCACGGTTTTCACATCAAGGAGGAACAGGATGATTTTCGTGTTCCTGCTAAAGTCAAAGAGAAGATAGAGCTTTTACTAAGTAAAAAGTAAGCATTCAATCTAGCATTGCAAGGGATAATATAAACTTTCCCTTGCGATGTAGATAAAACCTATTTTATATTCAGAATTGTCCATTTTTTATTTGCACTGTATCCCCAGTAGTCACTGGGGAATGGAGGTGTTTTGTCATAGGGTTGGATGCCCATGAATGTTGTTGCCTTGATGTTTCCTATCATGAAAAGTTATCTTGAAAGGTATGTATATAAAAAAACAAATACTAATGGGAACGGTTAAAAAAATTTTTAATTTGATTTTTCATAAACCACGTGTGTTGGGCATAATTGGATTGCAGAAGATCTCTTTCCTAGTCCCAGATAAGCCATACCTACAGATGATGTATTGGCTGAATCTAGGCAAAAACCTGAATTTAAAGCATCCTGTAACCTTCAATGAGAAGTTGCAGTGGCTGAAGCTTTATAACCATAACCCTGCGTTTACGGTGATGGTGGATAAGGTGAAGGCAAAGGAATATGTGGCTGGCATCATCGGCGAGGAACACATTATCCCAACCCTTGGCGTATGGGATGATCCTGATGACATCGACTTTGATGCCCTGCCAGATAAATTTGTTCTGAAATGCAATCACAATTCTGGCACGGGTATGTGTATTTGCCGTGACAAGAGTAAATTGGATATACCAAAAGTAAAGGCTGAGCTCCGAAAAGGCTTGAAAGAAAATTATTTCTTGAAGTGGAGAGAATGGCCATATAAGAATGTGCCACGAAAGATATTGGCAGAGACGTTTATGCAGGATATGGGGGGACAAGCTCAATCAATATCTAAGGCGCAGCTTGAGGAACTTAACGATTATAAGATTTTCTGTTTCAATGGTGAACCTAAGGTCTTGTTTGTGGCGAGTGATAGAGCGAACAAAGTTTGTTTCGATTACTATGATATGCAGCTGCATCATCTCGATTTAAAGCAGGGCGGAGATAATTACAAGGGAGAAGTGAAACTTCCTCAGCATTTCGAGGAAATGAAGTCTTTGGCGGCTAAGATCTCGAAGGATATTCCCCATGTTCGCACCGATTTCTATGAAATCAATGGCAAGGTCTATTTTGGTGAACTGACCTTCTTTGATTCCACAGGTATGGCTAAGTTCTCGCCTGAGGAATGGGACGAAAAGTTAGGAAAACTCATTGTTTTACCTCCCCCATATCTAGGTTATCTCATTGTAAATGAGAACTATGTGCTGACTTTGCATATGGAAGCTAAACCTTGTAAAGATTTAAAAGATTACAAGTTTTTCTGTTTCAATGGTGAACCAAGATATTGTCAAGTGATATCAGATAGAAATACAGATGAAAAGATTGACTTTTATGATATGCATTGGAAGTGCTTGGTTGGCTTGGTTGGCTTGAATGATAAAGTGCATAACAGTGCGAATGTCATACCTTGTCCTGAAAGTTTCGAGAATATGAAACAAATGGCGAGCTTATTGGCAAAAGGCATCCCTTTCTCTAGAATAGACTTCTACGAGATTAACCATCTAGCTTATTTTGGTGAGATAACGTTTTATCCGGCTAGTGGTTTTGGGACATTTAGACCCAATGAATGGAATGTAAGGATGGGGAATATGATTAAAATTCCGTAAAAGTTAAGTGATAAAGATAGAGTGAGAAATATTAAAGAACAAATCGCAAGGGTGAGAAATAGTAAGGATGCAAAAAACTTGCTAGTCAATTTCTTCTCTCTCTCGGTGTTGCAAGTTGCAGGTTATGTATTCCCTTTGATAACCTTGCCTTATTTGGCAAGAGTCATTGGTGTGGTAAAGTTTGGTGAGATAGCTTTTGCCTCTGCAGTAATGATCTATTTTCAAACGTTGGTAGATTATGGGTTTATCTTTTCAGCCGTAAGAGACATTGCTCGTTGCCGGGAAGATAGAAACGCTGTTTCGGAAATCTATTCAAGGGTAATGTGGGCACGATTTTGTCTGACAGTTTTGGCATTCGTATTTCTGTGCTTCATGATACTTCTCGTCCCCAAATTTTACGAGATGCGAATTGTATTGTTATTGTCTTTTTTGTTGGTTCCAGGGCAAGCCATGTTTCCTGATTGGATGTTTCAAGCCTTGGAAAAGATGAAATATATAACTATTTTCAATGTCTTGATAAAATTGATTTTTACAGTAGCTATATTTCTATTTGTGAAAAAAGAGAGTGACTATATCTTGCAGCCAGTATTTAATGCCATGGGATTTATCGTTTCAGGAATAGGTTCTATGTATCTGATAAGCAAGTGGGGAATTAAACTGAAGTTGGTAACTTGGAGAGTTATATGGTCAACAATTAAGAGTAACACTGATTTGTTTTTTAATCAGTTAGTGCCAAATTTATATAATTCCTTGTCAGTGTTGCTTCTTGGTTTCTTCCATGGTTCCGCTGCCAATGGTATATATGATGCTGGCAATAAATTTAACACAATAGCTTCAAACTTGATCAGTGTAATTTCAAGAACATTTTTCCCATTTCTTTCTAGAAGAATAGATAAGCATTATATTTTGGTTCGCTTGAATTTTGTGTTATCTAGTTCTATGGCATTTGTTTTGTTTATGTTTGCTCCTCTTATCATTCACATATTCTTTACAGAAGATTTTAACACAGCTGTTGCCGTGTTACGCATTATGTCTCTATCTTTGGTATTTTTGGCAATGTCCAATGCTTATAGTACCAATTGGCTCATAGTGAAGGGATATGAGAAAGATGCTCGTAAGATAACGGTTATAGCTTCTTTGGTAGGTTTTGCAATGGCAATTCCATTGGTCTATTTGTATTCTTATATAGGTGCTGCAATAGTTATAACTTCCTCTCGGGGAATTATGGCTTTGTTAGCATATTGGAAGGTTAGAAAAATTAAAGTTAGCAGAATTTCTATATGAAACTATTGTCAAAAATTAATAGATGTGATATTTTTGTCTCACTTTATTGTTTATATTATTTGCAAGGAGCTTTGTATACCCCAGGAATAATAAATAAGTGTTTGCAATTTCTGATGATTTTTTGGGGAATTATATTAGCATACCCATATATACTAAATTTCAAGAATATTCCAACATTTTTGAAAGTTACAGTTTTATTGGTATTAATATATTCAATATATGGACTCATTTTAATGTTAGGAGAAGGATATGTAATAAAAGAAATGAATATAGGACATGTGGCAACTTATGTATATCTTCAAAATTCATTAAGATCATTGTTGCCTATATTTATTTTTTATAATTATGCCTGTAATGGTTATTTGTCAGAAAAGCGATTAATTAGTTATTCGTTTATTTTGTTTTTATTTGTTGTTGTTTTTTATAGTTATAATCATCAAAAATTAGCTGCACAAGCAATTATTCAAGGAACGAACTCGAAAGAATTTACTAACAATGTTGGGTATTCTTTTTTATCTTTAATGCCTTTTGCTTTTTTATATAAAAGAAAGGTATTAGCTTATATTTTAATAGTCTCTTGTTATTGTTTCGTTATTATGTCATTTAAACGAGGAGCTATATTGATAGGAACAATAAGTCTTGTTTATTTTCTTTATGTTAAAATTAAAGAAAGTGGATCTTTACTTGATTTGTTTAAAAAAAGTATTCTTGTATTTGTGTTATTATTTTCTTTAGTCACCTATATTTCTCAAACCTTTGATAATAGTAAATATTTTCAGAAAAGAATGGAACAAACTCAACAGGGAAATATGAGTGGTCGAGATCAAATTTATCCAAGGATTTGGCAAGCTATAGAACAAGATGAATCTGTTACACATCTGCTTTTTGGAAGAGGAGCAGATTCAACAATCGGAATAGCTGGAAATTATGCTCATCAAGATTGGCTAGAAACAGCTTGTGATACAGGTTTGCTTGGTATTATAATTTTATTATCTTTCTACATTACTTTTGGAGTAACAGCAATACGGTTAAATATATTCTCCAAAAAGTATAGTTCACTATTTACAATGCTGTTTATCATATGTTTATTAAAAACGGTATTTTCTATGTCTATTCAAAGCATGGAGGTTAGTGAAACAATTTTAATTGGATATATTATATATTACTATAATTTAGAGAAAAATAAATGTTAAAATCAATAGAACTTAATTTTTAATACAAGCCGAATTCTCTATTAATAAAGGTGGTATGGAAAAATAGATGGTTACTAAAAAATATATGAAATGAAAAAAGTTTTATGTTTAATAGATACTCTTAGCTTAGGAGGTGGAGCTGAGAGACAAATGGCAGGCTTGGCTGGTCTACTACATGAGAAAGGGGTGGATGTGTCTTTAGCTACGTATCATAGGCATGACAGTAATGACATCATTTATAAACGATATGGTATAAAGTCAACCCTTATAGAATCTGGTCCAAAATTTTATCAGAAGTTACTAGCTGTAAGAACTTTTATTAATGGTGGGCATTTTGATGTCGTTATAGCTTTTAAGGATGGTGCAACAATGATAGCTTCCCTCTGTAAACTCATGGGGGGAAATTTCAAACTCATAGTTTCTGAACGGAATACCACTCAGGTTTTATCAAGAAGGGAACGATTCAAATTTTGGTTATATAGAACTGCAGATGTAATTGTACCAAACTCTCATTCGCAAGGCTTTTTTATAAAAACGAATTTTAAAAAGTTAGCTTCAAGAGTTGTTGTAATCACTAATTTTGTGGATACTAATCTATTTAAATCTAAGACAGATTATTCTTACGGTAATAGACTTAAAATTTTAATTGTGGGACGTATAAATCCACAAAAGAATATAGAGCGTGTGATTCGTGTAGTAAGTCGTATTAAAAAAGAGAATCTTCCGGTCTCTATAGATTGGTATGGCGGTGTTTATGTAAACACAGCCAAATATGCTACCGAAATTAAAAAGGAATATGATGATGCTAGTATATCTGAATATCTTTCATTCAATGGTGATACTCTAGATATAGCAGATGTTTATAGAAAATATGATGTATTCTGTCTTCCGTCGCTTTTTGAAGGATTTCCTAATGTCCTTTGTGAGGCAATGAGTTGTGGATTGCCTGTTATTTGCAGTCGTGTATGTGATAACCCTCTTATAGTTGATGAAGGTGTCAATGGCCTTTTGTTTAATCCTTTGAATGAGAAAAGTATTTATGATGCCATAAAGACAGTATGTAGCATGGATAAAAACATGCTTACTTCCATGGGTAGAAAAAGTCGAGAAATGGCTGAAAAGATTTTTTCCGAAGAGGCTTTTGTAAATAAATACATTTCACTTTTTGATTAATTTGAACGAATTATAATTTATGTGATATGTCTTTAAAGAAAATTTTCGGATTTTGTGGAGCATGTATAGCTTTCTATATAGGAGCGGGATTTGCAACTATGCAGGAGGTGATGCAATATGAGGTATCCTATGGTACACAATTTTGGATAGTCATAGCAGTAGCTGCTTTAATTTATATTTATACTAATATCTCATTTGTTTGCAATGGACATCGGAACAGGATTAAAAATGGTGCTGATATATATGATGTTTATTGCGGAAAAATAATTGGAGCTTTATTTAAGTACTTTTCTGCAGTCTTTTGCTATATGAGCTTTGTCGTGATGTGTGGTGGAGCTAATTCTACTGCTATGGAACAATGGGGATTCTCTAATGGCTTTGGGGCTGTTCTGTTATCGGTATTGGTCATTGGTACCGCAATTTTTGGTCTTACAGGAATAGTTAAGACCCTAGCTGTCTTGGGTCCAGTTATTATTATGCTTATAATAGGAGTGGCACTCATATCTGTATTTAAAGGTTGGGATCACTTTACTGTAGGTTTAGATATGGTTAATGAGCATCGATTTAGTATCACTCAAGTTGGCAATGGAAATCCTTTGGCATCTGGTGCAAGTTATGGTGGCTTTGTAATCTTATGGTTTGCTTCATTTCTGGGAGGAATCGGAGCGCGCCATCATGTTAGAGAAGTAAATTTGGGTATGTTGCTTTCTACATTTTTGATCTTCGGTGTGGCTTGTTTATGTTGCGTTGCCCTTATTGCGAATATTGAACAAACATGGAATGCGGGAGTGCCAGCTTTGGTATTGGCAAAAAATATAAATCCTGTTTTAGCTCAATTATTTTCTATAATTATTTTTGTTGGTATTTATACTTCTGCTTGTCCCTTGCTTTGGACAAGTATCGGGAGAATTGCTATAGAGCGAACTCCTAAATATAAATGTTTTATCCTTATAGGAGGTGTGCTAGGTTGCTTAATCGCATGTTTCGTACCTTATCGTCCTTTACTTAATGTTATATATGGTATAAATGGCTATTTAGGGTTCGTTCTCATCGTCTTTATGATGGTTAATGACCTGAAAGCATGGATTAAAAACAATAACAATAATCATAAAAAAAATGAAAAATCAAAAAATAGAGAATCATAAGTGCATTGTATTTGGTCCAGACCATTACAATCCTTTAGGTGTGATAAGAAGTTTAGGGGAGGCGGGAGTTTATCCAATTGTTATCTTGTGGGCTAATTGCCCTGTCCTTGTAAATCATAGCAAGTACATTTCAAAACTATATGTTGTTGATAGCATAGAGTCTGGATATAAAATACTGACCACTATTTATGGCAATGAAGATGAAAAGCCTTTTTTGTTCTTGACAATGGACAAAATCGTTAGTTTTATTGATAGTCATTATAATGAAATAAAGAATAAATTCATTACTTACTAAAGTTTCCCACCCCAAATTAATGGGGTAAAAATAACAGTTTCTCAATA
>ERZ1026776.1509-NODE-1509-length-12862-cov-19.171391_pt1 | contig 12862 bp, 11 predicted proteins | sample MGYA00380125_ERZ1026776 | MGnify/ENA primary metagenome ERZ1026776 (study PRJEB33269, sample SAMEA4719761) | human gut metagenome | biome: human-associated habitat; feature: organic feature; material: feces | place: Cameroon | collected 2013-10 ...
GACTTGATGTGAACCCCCTGAGGAAGTGATTCTTCAGGGGGTTCGTTTTTGCGTGCGGGAAAATGCGGGGATTGGAAAGTGCGTAAGACGAGACTGTTGCGAGGAAACTTGGCGGCTGTGCAGTGGATTTTTCAAGCGAAAACGAAGAAGCGTGAGTGTAGCTTTCGGAGATAGAGCGTGGAAAGTAAAAGCGATAACATTCAGAACGATTGCGGGATGCGCGATTTGATGGTATCATAGAAGAAAACACAGAATATCCGGAGGTGTGCGAACATGCGCTTAGAAGAGGGAATGCTGTGCATCCGGGATGCCGAAGCGGACGACAGCGCACAGCTTGTAAAATGGTGGAACGATGGCAGCGTGATGGCACACGCAGGATTTCCGAAAGGGCTTGGCACGACCGAAGAACAGGTTCGCGAGAAACTGGCGCGGTGTGAGCAGGGACCAAAGAAAATTCTGATGATCCTTTTTCAGGGAACGGTCATCGGAGAGATGAATTACGATGTGTGGGATGCTCATACCGCCGAAATCGGGATCAAGATCTGTGAGAAAGAATATCAGAACAGAGGGCTGGGCCGGACCGTACTCAGAATGCTCCTTCGGGAACTGTTTTCGATGGGGTATGAAAAAATCGTTCTGGATACCAACCTGAAAAACCAGCGCGCTCAGCATGTGTATGAGCTGCTGGGATTCCAAAAGCTTCGGGTTCGTGAAAATTCTTGGGTCGATCAGGTCGGAGAGCTTCAGTCCTCGGTCGAATATGAGCTGACGCCGGGCCATTTTCGGGATTCGTCCGATTGATGGAAAGAGAGGGGCACATGGAAGTTTTGCCGATCGAAACGCCGCGCTTGCAGCTGCGGCAGTTTGCTGTGGAAGATGCAGAGGACGTCTTTGCGATTTTTTCGGACGAAGAAACAACGCTGGACTGCGGTGGATACCACGCCTTTGATGCAATGGATGAGGAATACGGCCGCTTGATGCAGAAATTTGCAGGACAGATGCGGTACAGCGTCGTTTTGAAGGAGACCGGGCACGTCGTCGGGGTGATCTCGATGATGGACGCAGAACGTGCGGTTCCGGGCTGGGAACTGGGCATTGAGATCGCGCCCAATGCCCGCCGGAACGGATATGCACAGGAAGCTCTTGCGGCTGTGGTGGAGACGTACTTCGCAAAAACGGACACGGTCCTGTTCACGGGCGGACACTATGCCTATCATACGCGGTCGGGGGAATTGCTGAAAAAGCTGGGGTTTGTCTATGAAGGCGTCGAGCACCTTGCGATGCATCATGCGGTGCGCGGGCCGACAGACTTGGTCTGCTACTATCGGGCGAAAGAGCAGGAGTGAGTTTCCCTGCATCTGGACTGAAAATCAGAAGAAAAAATGGGATCCGCTGCCTCGGAAAAAGGAGACGGCGGATTTTTTCTGCAAATCTCTTGCATCTGGCCCACCGGTGCGGTATGCTTAACCAATAGAGCACGCAGAGGGAGGGAACCCGAATGGACATGGAAGACATCCGATATCTGCTGGGAAGCACGATTTTCGCGCGGGCAAAGGCCTACATTGGCCGCATCCAGAAGTTCGACTGCGAGACAGCCGAAAACGGAGTGCGGCATCTCAGCGCGGAAGTGCGGGGAGGCGGACGCAACCTTTACCACACGCAGGTGTGGCTGCGCCAGAACGGCAGCTTCGTCAGCGCAAGCTGCTCCTGCCCTTACAACGAGAGCGGTGAGGGTCCCTGCTGTAAGCATATTGGTGCGCTTTTGATGTACGACAACGACGGGCATCCACAGGAGGCCGAAGCACCGAAACCGGTGGCACAGATCCCCGGTGTCGTGCGCGGAACGGCCAATCTGCCCGCCGAGGAGCCGGAAGCCGCCCGAAAGGACAGCTATGCTTCGGGATTGGAGATGCTGTTCGGTAAAAAATGGCGGGGCGACGAGCCGGAATCGGATGCGGCGGCCCGGGAGCTGCTTCGAACCTATCAGGAAGGTGCGCTGGCGGACATGGACGAAGCGGTCGTGGACCAGCGCACCGGCTTCGTGGAGCTGGAACCGGAACTGACCCTTCTGCCCGGAGAACGTCCATGGCTGCGTCTGCGCATCTCGGACGGCGGACGTCAGTATGTGGTCAAGAGCGTGCAGACTCTTTTGGAGGACATCGAGGCCGGGAAAACCGTCGGCTATGGCAAGGCGCTGAACTTCCAGCACCGCTGGGATGCCTTTACCCCCGAAGCGCAGCAGATCTTGAGCTTGCTGCGGCGTCAGGTGAGTGCCAAGCAGGAACTGGAAAGCGGGCGTCTGCGCAGTTATGGAAGCGCTGAAAAAGGCCCTGCAGGCGGCATTGCGCTGACCGGCGAAATTTTCGACGCACTGGTGGCGATGTACGCCGGACGTCATGAGCTGGGCGGCTACGTTCTGCGCGAGGGCATTCCTTCGCTGACCATGAAGGTGGAAAAACGGCGGGGAGGCGTGGAGATCGCGGTACATCCGGCGCTGGGCTGGGTGAGCGGTCTGGATGCCGATTACCTCTATAGTGAGGATACTCTTTGGCGGCTGGACCGGGCGGGTTCGGCCCGGATGCTGCCCGCACTGAAGGCCCTGAGCGGAAAGAGCCTGTTTTTTACCAGCAAGGATGCAACGGCATTTTGCAGCTATGTGCTGCCGGAACTGGGCCGAAAGGTGACCATCGAGGACCCGGAACGGCTTTTGCTGAACCAAATTCCGCTGGAACCGGTGACGCAGTTCTATTTGGATGCGCCCCAGATGGGGGCCGTGAGCGCCCATCTGGAATTTTTGTACGGCGAGGACCGCGTGACGCCGTTCGCGCCCCCGCCGCAGGGACTTGTGCGGGATGCCCGGGCCGAAAACCGGGCCGCAAAGCTGCTGGGCCGGTATCTCGAAGCCGGCGAGGGGCTGCAGTACAGCACCTACGATGAGGAAGCCGTTTATCGCTTTCTGGACGAGGGCGTTCCGGCCCTGATAAACGAGGGCGAGGTTTATCTGACGGACGCGTTCCGAAATCTGCAGGCTCCGCCGCCGAAAATCTCCGTGGGGGTGTCGGTGCATGGAAGCGTCCTCGACCTTGAGGTGGACACCGGCGAATTTCCGGTGGGCGAGCTGAAACAGCTGCTGAAATCGCTCCATCAGAAAAAGCGGTATCACCGTCTGAGGGACGGGCGGCTGCTCCGATTGGATGACAGTCTGGAAGGGCTGGACGAGCTGAACGAAACGCTGGAGCTTTCCGGTGCGAAGCTTGGAAAAAATCACGCAGAACTGCCGCTTTATCGCGCACCGAGTCTGGACTGGGCACTGTCGGGACAGAACGGCATCCGCTTCAACCGCGACGATGCGTTCCGGCGGATCAGCCGAAGCTTCCATGCGGTCAAGGACAGCGAATATACCCCGCCCCTCTCCCTGCAAAAGGTCCTGCGCAAATATCAGCGGGACGGCTACCGCTGGCTTCGGACGCTGGACGGCTACGGAATGGGCGGCATTCTGGCCGACGATATGGGACTTGGCAAGACGGTCCAGGTGCTGAGCTATCTGCTCTCCATCAAGGAGCTGGGCGAAAACACCCTGCCCAGCCTGATCGTCTGTCCGGCGTCGCTGCTGCTGAACTGGGCGGAGGAATGTCAGAAATTCACGCCGGAACTGCGCTGCATCGTCGTGGACGGCGGCGCGGCCCACCGCGCCGAACTGGCCGAACAGTGGGACAGCGCGGATGTGGTCGTGACGAGCTATGACCTGCTCCGCCGCGATGAAGCACTGTATCAGGACCGGAAATTCTACGCCTGTATCCTCGACGAAGCACAGGCCATCAAAAATCACACGACTCAGAAGTACAAGGCCGTGTGTCAGGTGAGCTGCCGGGTGCGGTTCGCACTGACCGGAACGCCGGTGGAGAACCGGCTGGGTGAGCTGTGGAGCATCTTCTCGTTCCTGATGCCCGGATATCTGCCGCCGTACAAAACCTTCTGCGCCCGGTTCGAAAAGCCCATCGTGCAGGAGAACGACCCGGCGGCGGTGCGGCGGCTGAATCAGCTGACCGGGCCGTTCATCCTCCGCCGGATGAAGGCGGACGTTCTGAAGGAACTGCCGCCCAAGACCGAGAATGTCTACCGCATCGAGATGGAAGCCGAGCAGCGGAAGCTGTATCTGGCGGCGGTGATGGATGCCCGCGAAAAACTGCGGGCGGCAAAACCTGAGGACAAGATGGCCGTGTTTGCGGTGCTCATGCGTCTGCGGGAGATCTGCTGCGACCCGCGGCTCATTGCCGACAACTGGGAGGGCGGAAGCGCCAAGCTGGACGCCTGTGTGGAGCTGGTGACCTCGGCCGTCGAGGGCGGCCACCGCATTTTGCTGTTCAGCCAGTTCACCTCGATGCTGGACCTGCTGGCAAGGCGTCTGGACGAAGAGGGTATCAGCCACTTTACCCTGCAAGGTTCGACCCCGAAGCCGGTCCGCGCCGAACTGGTGCGGCGGTTCAACGGGGGCGAGGTCAGCGTATTTCTGATCTCCCTGCGGGCGGGCGGAACCGGCCTGAACCTGACGGCGGCCGATATCGTCATCCACTACGACCCGTGGTGGAATGTCGCGGCCCAGAATCAGGCCACCGACCGCGCTTATCGCATCGGCCAGCAGAACCCGGTGCAGGTGTATAAGCTCATCGCGCAGGAGACCATTGAGGAAAAGATCATGGAATTGCAGCAAGCCAAGCAGTCGATGGCTGAGACGGTGACAGGAAGCGCCGATGGAGCCATCTTGTCTATGAAGCCGGAAGAGCTGCTGGAACTGTTGGAGGTGCCGGAAGGATGAAATTTGTACTCTTTGCACGGCCGGTCGTGACCATCTACGACCTGCCGACGACCACGAAGGAAAGCGAAGCGGGCATCGTCTCCACCATCGGGGACGAGGGCCTGTATGGACAGGCCTGTCAGGTGCGCACCGCACCCGGCGGCGTGACCGCAGAAGGGGAGAAGCTCCCGGACGGGGTGGCCGAAGTGGTCACTTTTTACGGCTATCACGGCTATGTGTTCGAGCCGGACCTCTATTTTATGGAGGAAGCCGACCTGCGGGCCTATCTCGGCGCGGAGCTGGTCATGGCGGGCCGCGCCACCGATGTGCTCAGTCTGCCGAAGGTGCAGGGCGTTCGGCTGTTGGAGCTGGAACGCGGCGCGGTGCTCCGCCGGTTACCGGAAGCCGAACCGCACGACGGCTGGGCGAAGGTCCAGCTCGTGGACGGGACGACCGGCTATGTCCGGGACGTGGCATTGGAACCGGTGCGCTATCCGATGACGGCGGTATTCACGCAGGAAGCGGGCCGCAGCTTCGACGAAGCGCTGGCGCTGGCCGAGGGCTGCAAGCCGGAAACACTGGTGCAGACCGCGCTGGACCGCTGGCACGGCGGGAGCGAAGCGGCGTTCCGGAACCAGCTCGTGGAACAGGCAAAAAAATACCTCGGCACGGAGTACCGCTGGGGTGGAAAATCCGGCCGCGGCATCGACTGTTCCGGGCTGGTCAGCAGCGCCTACATGCAATGCGGCGTCCTGATTTACCGGGACGCCAAGCTGGTGGAGGGCTGGCCGATGCATGAGATCTCGTTTGAAGAGAAAAAGCGGGGCGATGCGCTGTATTTCCCCGGCCATATCGCGCTGTATCTGGGCGAGGGGCGGTACATCCACTCCACCGGCGCGGCGAACAGCGGCGGTGTGGTCCTGAACAGCCTCGACCCGGCGGACCCGCTCTATCGGGAGGACTTGGTCAAGAGTTTGTATGCTGTTGGAAGTTTGTTTTAAACCCGCTCTGTTCCGCCTCTGGCAAGCCCGGATAGGCTGAAAGAATAGAGAGGTTTATGATAAGGGAAGGGATGTTGAACCTATGAAAGTTTTTGATCTGCACTGTGATACCCTGAGTGAACTGCGCCATGCTGAACAGCGGGGCGAACACAAGAGCTTCGCGCAAAACGATCTGCATATTGATCTGCAAAAATTACAGAAAGGCGATTACATGCTGCAATGCTTTGCCGCCTTTGTGAATCTGGCGGACCCGACTCCCGGAGCCGACCCGCTGGTGACGGCGCTGGAAGAGATCGATGTGTTCAAGCGCATTATGGCGAAGTATCCGGACCAGATCGCGCCGGTCTACCACCCCGAGGATATCCGCAAAAATGCCGAGGCGGGCAAGATCAGCGGGATGCTGACCATCGAGGAAGGCGGCTGCTGCAAGGGCAGCCTTGGCGTTCTGCGCCGGATGTACGAGCTGGGCGTCCGGATGATGACTCTGACGTGGAACCACGAAAACGAGCTGGCCAGCCCGAACGTGGTCCCGGGCGCGGGGGTGGATGCCATCTGGCCCTGCCAGCCCAACACCGAGACGGGCCTGAAGGAAAAGGGCTTCGAGTTCCTTGCCGAGATGGAGCGGCTGCACATCATCGCGGACGTGAGCCACCTGTCCGATAAGGGCTTCTGGGACATCGCCGAGCATAGTACCCGCCCCTTTGCGGCCAGCCATTCCAACTGCCGCGCACTGGCTCCCCATTGCCGCAATCTCACCGATGAGATGATCCGCGTCATGGCAGAGCGCGGCGGCTTGGTGGGCCTGAACTACTGCTCCGGTTTCCTCGATGACCAGCCCAGCCCGAAACTCTGCCGCAGCACCACGGCCCTGATGGCAAAACATGCGGCGCACTTCAAACAGGTGGGCGGCATCGAGATCATCGGTCTGGGCAGCGACTTTGACGGCATCGGCGGAAAGCTGGAGATGGACGATTGCTCCAAGCTGCCGCTGCTGGCCGATGCTCTGCGGAAGGAAGGCTTTACCGAGGACGAGGTAGAGCGCATCTTCTACCGGAACGCACAGCGCTTCTTTGAGGAAAATCTGTAAAAAGAGAGGAGAATATTCCAAAATGGACAAGAATATGACGCTGGAAAAGCGCATTGCGGCGGAACTGTACTCCTATCAGGGCAAGATGAGCGTGTTCGTGGACGACCTGCGCGGCCACACGGTGGAGATCGGCGCAGACGAGGAATTTGAAACGGCATCCACCATCAAGGCGTTCATTCTGGCGGTGCTGTATCTGCAGGTCAGCCGGGGCAAGGCCAGCTTGGACGATTTTATCACCTACGAGGAAAGCCAGTTCGTGGACGGCTCGGGAATGCTCCGCGCCTTGGGCGTGGGTGCGAAGCTCAAAGTCAAGGACACCGCGACCATGATGATCATTTGCTCGGACAACATCGCCACCAATATGGTCATCGACTATCTGGGGCTGGACACCATCAACGCCTGTATCAAGGAGTTGGGCTTCGAACATACGGTCCTCCATAATCCGCTCCACTTTGACCGCTACCGCGACCTCGGCACGACCACCCCGCGCGATTACGCGGCGCTGTTCGCACAGGTGGCAAAGGGCACGCTGGTCAGCCCGGAAGCCAGCGCGGAGATGCTGGCCATCTTCCGCCAGCAGCATTACAATACCATGCTGACCCACGACTTCCCGCAGTTCTATCTGGACTGCGAGGAGACGGGCGAGCCGGAACTGATCTGGGTCGCCAGCAAGAGCGGCAGCATGAATGCGTGCCGCAACGACGGCGGCATCATCCACACGCCCTACGGCGAATATGTCATCGTGCTCATGAATAAAGAGTTCCATGACATCATCGAGTACAACGACCATCCGTCGATGGTCTACGGCGCGCGGGTGTCGCGGATGATCTTGGACCAGATCTTGGCCTGTGAGGGAAAATTGTATCTTGATTGAGTGCTCTGTCTTGCTGCGCCCGCCAGCTCAACTTGGGGGAAGCGATGGACAGTCAAATGAGAGTGATTCCCCACGGGGAGCGTCAAAATCGGATATTTTTGGAAAGTAAAGTTGAAGGATAAGGAAATATGACAGAAAGTATAACAATCGCCCCCGGGATGCTGGTCTTTTTGATGTGCATGACCGGCTTTGCGGGGTTCGTGGATTCGGCAGCGGGCGGCGGCGGACTGATCAGTCTGCCTGCCTACCTGTTCGCAGGGCTGCCGGTGCACTATACCTATGGCACGAACAAATTCAGCGCCGCCTGCGGCACGACCTTTGCGACGGCGCAGTTCTTCCACAAGGGCGCGATGAACGTCAAAGTTGGGATTCTGGCGGCGGTGGGAAGCTTCGCGGGCAGCGCGCTGGGGTCGCATATCGTGCTGCTGCTCAGCGATACGACCCTGCGCACGATGATGTTCACCATCCTGCCCATCGCGGCGGTGCTGATCTTATGGCGGCGGAAGCTGCCGGATGAAAACCGCGACGATGGCACGATGAACCTGAAAAAAGCCGCGCTTGCGCTGGCCATCGGGTTGGGCATCGGCCTGTACGATGGCGTGTTCGGCCCGGGGACCGGGACCTTTGCCATCATCGCGTTCACCACCCTGATGGGCTTTGATCTGCGCACGGCGGGCGGAAACGCCAAGGTGCTCAACCTTGCCAGCAACTACGCCAGCCTTGTAACGTATCTGTCCAGCGGGCTGGTGGTGTTCTCGGTGGGCATCCCCTGCGCCATCAGCGGCATTCTGGGGAACCTGCTGGGGTCCCACTTTGCCCTGAAGAACGGCGCAAAGTTCATCCGGCCCATGATGCTGGTGGTGCTGGTGCTCCTGCTGGGAAAGCTGCTGTCGGACGCGGTGCTGTAAAAGAAAAACGGCTGCGGCACAGAGTGTGCCGCAGCCGTTTCGTTTTCGATTTACATTACAGTTCCAGCGTCAGGCTCTTGTCAAAGAACGCGATGCCGAACGCGCCGGGGCCGGCATGGGTCCCGATGACACAGCCGATCTGGCGGACGAGGGGGTCCTCGACCTGAAGGTTTTCGCTCAGGTAGTTCTGGATGGGGGCGACCTCGCGGGTCGAGACGGTATAACCGGCCAGCGCCGCAAAGGCGGGATTGATGCCGCCCAGCTCTTCGATCTTCTTGAAGAGAGCCACATAGGCTCCGGGCAGACCGCGCGCCTTGCCCGCCATGGCGACTTTGCCTTCCTTGATGGAGATGAGCGGCTTGATGCCCAGCATCCCGCCCGCGATCGCAACAGCGGCGGGCAGACGGCCGCCCTTGCGCAGATACTTCAGGTCGTCGATGGCGGCGACCAGATGCAGGTGCTCCTTGGCGTGCTCCAGTGCGGCGGAGATCTGGCCCGCCGTTTTGCCGCTGTCCCGCAAATGGACCGCCAGACGGACCAGCAGCGATTCGCCCAGACAGACGTTCTCGCTGTCCACGAACAGCACGTTGTCCACATTGGCCATGTCGGCGGCCAGCTTGGCGCACTGGTAAGTACCGGACAGCTCATGGGACAGGAAGATGCCGATGACCTCATCCCCGGCGGCTGCGGCTTCGAGGAAGAACGTCTCGAACAGCTCCGGGCTGGGCTGGCTGGTGGTGGGCAGCTTGCGGCACTGGGCCATCACGCCGTAATATTCGGTGGGCGTCATGTCCACGCCGTCCCGCAGAACAGTTCCATCTTCAAGGGTGACGTTCAAGGGGATCACGGTCACGCCCAGCTGCTCGGCTTCGGCGGGCAGGATGTCGGACGCAGAATCGGTGAGAATACGGATCATAGAATAAAACCTCCAAGGGCAGGGCCGTTAAACGACCAAAATCTCAAAAAAGTCGAGAAAAGTATACCAGATGCCCGGTAGAAATGTCAATTCTTTTAACAAGATTTCGTCGATTTTTCGCAAAACAGGCCGGAAGCTTGCGCGAAATGGGCCGGATATGGTACAATGTCCGCCGATGGGAGGTCTGTTCGTGAAGGAAAAACAGGAAAAGGCCGCGTTCTGGAAGGTCTGCGGCATCGCGGCGCTGCTGTGGGCGGCGCTGGCCGCGGGCTTCAGCGTTTTGTTTCCGGGCAGCGCGGGCGAGGCCCCGGCGGATGTGGCGGGCATCCTGCGGAGCTGTCTGCTTCTGCCCCTGATCGAAGAGATCATTTTTCGGGGCGCGGTGCTGCGGCTGCTGGAACCGCTGGGAGATCATGCGGCCCTTCTGCTTCAGGCGGTGCTGTTCGCAGCTCTGCACGGAAGCGGCATCGCCAAGCTGTATGCACTGGGCATGGGGCTGATCTTTGGCTGGGCCGCCCAGAAAAGCGGCAGCCTTCTGCCCGGGATGGGGCTGCATCTGTTGAACAACGGCATCGTCTTGGCGCAATGCCTGACAGAAAGGAGAACGGTATGACCGACCATGAATTGATGGGCGCGGCGCTCGAAGAAGCCGCCAAGGCGGCGGCGCTGGGTGAAGTGCCGGTGGGGGCCGTCATCGCGAAGGACGGCGAGATCATCGCCGCAGCGCACAACACCCGTGAGACCGAGAAAAACGCGCTGCACCATGCAGAACTGCTGGCCATCGACGCTGCGTGCAAAAAGCTGGGCGGCTGGCGGCTGTGGCAATGCGAGCTGTTCGTGACACTGGAACCCTGCCCGATGTGCAGCGGCGCGATCATCAACAGCCGGATCAAGCGGGTGGTCTATGGAGCCGCTGACACCAAGGCCGGGTGCTGCGGGTCGGTGACGGATCTGTTCGCGATGCCGTTCAACCATCACCCGGTCATCGAGCGAGGACTCCGCGCCGAAGAAGCACAAGCGCTCTTGCAGACGTTTTTCCTCCGTCTGCGGGAGCAGCGGGCGGCAAAACCCCGCTGGAAGCCGCCGGTGAAGGGGTAAAAGGACGAAAAAAGTGGGAACTGCGTGAAAAAGTCAGCAGTTCCCACTTTCTTTTTGGGGAAAATTGTGCTATATTATTCAATGGAAACTTGTCGAAACCACACGCATCGATCGGCGGGCACGCCGCAGGGCCGGACTTGACCGGAAGAGAGAAGCAGAGCGCTGCTCCGCCGAGCGTGGGAAGGGCAGGTTCCTCCTGTCTGTGGGAAAAATCGCGCAGACAGAGAACAAGCGACAGGAGGGCTGACTCTTGTACGATGACGAATTTGAGCTGACATTCAATCTGTCGGACGAGGACACCGCCCCGGTGGAACTGCCCAAAGCGGCAGAACCGGAAGCGCCGGAGCCGCCGCAGGTGGACCAGCCGGAGCAGAGCGAGCCGGAACCGGCTCCCCCCGAAGCGGAAGCGCCCAGACCGCGCCCTTCCAACGGACAATGCGTCCTGATCTCGGGCGGTGACCGCGGCATTGGCGCGGCAGCGGCCCGGGCATTCTATGCAGCGGGGGCGCAGGTGGCGGTGCTGTACCACACCAACGCCGACGCGGCAGCGGCTCTGGAACAGGAGCTTCCCGGCTGCATCGCGGTCCAGTGCGACGTGGCGTCCCGCGCCAGTTGTGAGGTCGCGTTCCACGCGGTGGAACAGGCGCTGGGCCGGATGGATGTGCTGGTCTGCAATGCGGGCATCGCACAGCAGAAGCTGTTCACCGATATCACCCCCGACGAATGGCAGCATATGCTGGACGTGAACCTGTCGGGCGCGTTCCATCTGTGCCAGCTGGCACTTCCCGGGATGATCCGCCGCAAGGCCGGACGCATCCTGACGGTCAGCAGCATGTGGGGCCAGACTGGCGGCAGCTGCGAGGTCCACTATTCCGCTGCAAAGGCGGGCCTGATCGGCCTGACCAAGGCCCTCGCCAAAGAGGAAGGACCCAGCGGCATCACCGTAAACTGTGTGGCCCCGGGTGTCATCGACACCGATATGATGGCCGCGTTCACCGCAGAGGACAAGGCGGCGCTGGCCGACGAGACCCCTGTGGGCCGTTTGGGCAGCGCCGACGAAGTGGCAAAGCTTCTGGTCTTTCTGGCCGGAGAGGATGCCGGGTACATCACCGGACAGGTGTTCGGCGTCAATGGCGGTTTGGTGATCTGAACGGCGGGCAAAACTATGATACAACGTCACTTCGGGCGGGAACTCCGCCCGGGTGAAAAGGAGAGAGCGAAATGGGCATGACTTTGAAGGAACTGTTGACGAAAGGCGAAGGCACCCTGAGCGCACAGGAGGCCAAAGCGCTGGCTTCTCAGTGTCGGATGGATGTGGAGACCCTCTACACCCTGTTGGAGGAGCGCGGCATCAAGGTTCTGGACAACGAGGCGGAAGAAGATACGGCGCTGGACGTGGACAGCATCATTGCCGAGGTGGAGAACGCCGAGGCCAACAGCGATGAGCTGGGTCTGGGCGGCGACGACGAGGATGATCAGGCAGAGGAGAACCCCGCAGACCTGAAGGCTGCTATGGACGAACTGCTGGACGACCCCGTCAAAAACTACCTCAAGCAGATCGGTCAGATCCCGCTGCTGAGCGCAGAACAGGAAGTGGAACTGAGCCGCCGCATCCATGCCGGTGCAGAGGCGGCACACATCCTGCAGGCCGACCGCGCAAAGTACGGCGCACCCGAGTACATCAAGAAGAACAGCGCCCGCTTCTCGTTCGAAGAGGACGAGAACAGCCGGAGTTACACCGAGGACCTCGACGAAGAAGGCAACGAAAAGTCCACCGAGGACGCCGAGGAAAAGGCCGCCGAAGAGGAAGCCATGGAAGCCGTCGAGAACGGTCCTTTGACCGACGAGCGCCGTCAGGAGCTGCTGAAGATCCGCCGCGACGGCCTGAATGCCCGCCGCAGCCTGAGCGAAGCCAACCTGCGTCTGGTCGTTTCCATCGCAAAGAAGCATGTCGGCCACAATCTGGCATTCCTCGACCTCATTCAGGAAGGCAACATCGGCCTGATCAAGGCGGCTGAGAAGTTCGACTGCGACCGCGGCTTCCGCTTCTCCACCTATGCAACGTGGTGGATCCGTCAGGCCATCACCCGCGCCATCGCGGATCAGGCCCGTACCATCCGCATCCCCGTGCATATGGTCGAGACCATCAACCGGATGCGTCAGGCCACCAACCAGCTGGTCTA
>ERZ1026776.1513-NODE-1513-length-12841-cov-7.272564_pt1 | contig 12841 bp, 15 predicted proteins | sample MGYA00380125_ERZ1026776 | MGnify/ENA primary metagenome ERZ1026776 (study PRJEB33269, sample SAMEA4719761) | human gut metagenome | biome: human-associated habitat; feature: organic feature; material: feces | place: Cameroon | collected 2013-10 ...
ACCGAGATTGTCCCAATCCTGTAATAAAGCATTTCGAGCATCTGCTGAGGAATTAATCATTTCTGATAAAACATCGGAAACGCTAGTCCACATTTCTCGAGCTTCCTCAAAGTCGCCAATCATAATCTGCCAAGATTTAGTCCAACCAGAGCCAAGAGCTTCTTTAAGCGTATCGATTAACTGCGAGAAAGTCTTTACTTTAGTCGCAGCGTCCTGGGCGTCATAAGCAAGAGACAAAGTTTCCTTGATAGCGTCTTTAGACTTTCCGGTCTGTTTTGCTAATGCTTCGGCGCATCCATCGATAGCATCTTTCTGCTTTCCCATAGAATCCGTAGCTTTTGAATTAGCGTAAGCCTGATCGTAGGCAGATTGGACAGCATCTTTAGAAATATCACAATAGTTAGCGACCCACTCCATAGCACCAGAAGTGGTGAATTTCTTAAGAGTTTCAGTAAGTACTTTGCTGGTCAACCAACCTGTCTGTAAAGATTCGCGGAATGAACCGTTGGCTTTGATCGCAGCTTCTGCGCCTGTTCCAAGCTCTTTGGACGTCTGTTTGAGAGCATCCTGAAATACCTGACCGCCCATACCAGCATTAACAACTGAGTTCCAGTCCATTAGCTTAACTGTGCCAGTAGCAAGAGCCTGAGAAAGCTGGTACATTGCTGTACTTGCTTGCTGGGAATTAGAACCGGATACAGCAGCAAGGTTAGCAATGCCCTGAATAGCATTTACCGAAGTATTTAGGTCTACGCCAGCAGCCGTAAACGTACCAATATTTCGAGTCATCTCGGTAAAGTTGTAAATAGTCATATCGGCATAATGATTAAGCTCATCTAATGCCGCATTAACCTGCTGAATATTAGTGCCCTCTGAACGAGTATTAGACAGAATCGTCTGAATAGCATTCATCTGAGTCTCGTACTCAGCAAAACCATCCATAATTGGCTGCAAAGTAAGCGACTTGGTTAATGTGTTTCCAACACTAATGGCCTTGTTGGCAATGTTTTGAAGAACCGTCATGCCAATAATACCAAGAGTTGAGAATCGATCTTTGATCGATTCAACCGCGCCGATAAGTGTCGACATGTCCACATTCTTCGAAACTGATCCCAAATTCTTAAGAGATTCTGCTGAATCTTTAAAATTAAGACCTTCTTTTAACTTCTTAACAGATGAAAGGGTTTTTGCTACGCCACTCTCAAATTGCTTATTTTCGAATTGCATCTCAACAACTCGATTATCAACACTACTCATGCTGACGTAACCTCCTTCCAAATTTCATCTACCATAGAATCAAAAATAGGTCTTATCGCCGGATTAATATAATCTCTTCCTTGAACATAACCGCCATTTCGGGTACCATGTCCATACTGTAAGATAACCGCAATATTAACACCTTTGTTAATGTTATCGTTTGTCCAATAAATAGATGTTCCATGAATCTCATAATTCCAAGAAGATGCAGTTTTTCCAGAATCTACTGGAGTAGCGCTAGAAAGAGCTTGCACTCCTTTTTGACCATACTTATTAAAGATCTGTAAATATTTTCTTTTAGACATAGCCTTAAGGAATTTCTCAGTTTTCTTAAAATCCCCTTTTTGCACAATTCGGATCATTGAAGACATAAGACTATCCCTTGGAATTCATTGCTGCTCTGCGCTTAGCGTTTAGTTCGGCATAACGACTACGAACATCATCTTTCGACATCTTCTTAGGAGGTGCACTCTTTTGTGAACATACGTTAATAAGAGTGAGTAACCGATTGAAATGCCACTTTTCGCATTCGAACGGTATGTTTAACGCCGTCATATAATAATAAATGACTTCGTTTGTAATAAAAGCAGAAGATCTATTAGTTGATCGAACATCTTTTATCACAGTCGCAGTCATTGGCGCATTTATGTATTCTACAATTTTGTTATAACTTTCGACATCAATAATATCGTACAAACAATTATCAACGTTCTTATTAATCGTCATACATTTTATGTATTCGATCATTTCGTCATATGGATGCTCGCCCTCAATAATAAATGGCTTGCAGAATTTTGATTCCCACTTAGATATGGAAAGAAGCGAATGCTCAAGGATTAATGTTCCACCATTAACGGTAAAGAATTCGTTAGTTTCCTCATCAAAAAACTCAGAATCCGGAATCTTTATTTCGAGCATTCGCTTCGCCTCCTTTAAGAAGTTGTATCAGCTACTCTACAACCTTAAACGAATCGATAAGGGCCTTCTTGTTCGGGTCCTTCTCAACGTCTGCGACAACGGCATTTACAAACTTAGCGTTAGCATCACCACTGCTAGACATTAGCTCAATCATAAGATTGTTGTAGGCCTCAGTCTGCATAAACGCCTCAGAAAGTTCCTTAGACTTAATAAAACGTCGACCATCAGAAGACTTTTCACCGTAACACCTAAGGATAAAGTCGGACCAAATATCCCAAAGCTTCTTTACGTCTTCTTCCTTTACAACTTTCGTGATGAAACTATCGATGCCGCCCTCAAAACCAATAGCATACCCGAGACGCTCTGCTTTACTCATATGAAAGTAGAAATCCTCGGTACGCTCGCAGCCGTTATAGTCGACATAGGTAATAGACTTCTTAAGCATAGTAATAACTCCTTAAAAGATTACTTCCATTTTGATTAAATTACAGACTTCTCAGTGTTCTTGGTAGACATGTCCGAAAGTGACACAGCCTCGGCCGCACCGAGAGTAGTAATGATGGTCTGCGGATCGGGAAGAGATGCATTAGCGGTCTCGGAACCATAAAGGATCTTCTCGAGAGCGGCAAGCTTCTCAGCATCAGCGTAACGAGAGTCGATCATGATGCTAGCGGTAGGCTTAAAGCCGGCGATGGATACCGGAGTAGTCGTGCACTCCCAAGAAAGAGACATAGCGTCGGGAGAATCGTTAACCGTCTCATAAGCCTTCTCGGAAGGAGAAGCCGTGCAGCCATAGTAGATGTGAAGTCGATAAGCAAGCTCAGAATCAACATCATTACCGATACGAGTACGATAGCAGAAACCGAAAGAATTACGAGTCTGCTGACCGATATAGGCACCCTTAGCCACCTGACGAGTACCGTCACAAGCGGCAAACTCATCAGGGTAAGTATATGCCTCGATGGTAAAGCCAAGGGTCTCGGCAGAACGCATAACAGCATACTTACCATTATCGGCATACAGATCTGTTGGCTCTGCACCATCAGGAGACTCGGTAACAGCCGTTAAGCCATTCCAAGCGACACCATCCTTATAATCGGAAGCGTCCTTAAGATAAAGAACGCCTCGATCGGTACCGTTCTCAAAGAAACGCTTACCATCTTCATCCCAAGTAAGGGTCTTAGAAGCCATGTGTTTCCTCCTTAATAATAAAGATTAAAAATGTCATGATGCAAATTGTCAGACGTATAATGACGATCATACGTACACATAGGCAACTTTGCAAGTTTATCCATTATTCGCGAACTAACGTCAGGATCTTTAGAAATCACAGTTAGCTGATAGCGCTTTGTGAAACGATAACCAATGTTATTGGCAAAATCAGTATCACCACTAGATCGCTGATATATGATGCATGGATAATGGATGTGTTGGGACTCTGGCGGATCATGGTATACGTAATCGGAACCGAGAATCTCGTGTAAGATCTTACTTAGCTTATTTCGATCGCTACTCATTATAGACACCACCAAGAGTCAAAATAAGACGGGGAGGCTGGACTTCGACAGATGTCACTTTCCAGTTACTCCCCATCCAGGAAGCATATCGAATGGCAAAGAAATTCTCATTAGCGTAAGCATCTGCAACAATGCTAATTGAGTTATTAACGACAACATTATCGTTGATAAACTCGGTTCCGTCGAGACGACGAACGTTACGAGTAACATCCCCGTAATAATTGCGTTCGACAATCTTTTCCGTCCAAACATCCGGAGAAGTCTCAATGCTAGAAGCGAAACCTACAGCTCCATAATACTTTGTCATTCGTTACTCCCATTTTGATTAATTCTACGCGGCAACGGTAGAATCAAACGTCTCAACAGAGATAGCCGCATAAGGCTTGATCAGAGCGCCAGAGCAACGGGTCTCGATCAGGTACTTCTGCTGGTTGTAGTCGATGTCGAAGTCGTCAAACATGGACACAGCGCCACCCTTGTCGGCGCCAACGTTGTAGTCCTTGAGGTTGACGATAAGACCGACCAGGTTAAGATCCTTGGTAGCGGAAGCCGCCACGTCGCCCTTGCTAGCATCACCCTTACGAGTCTGACCCTCCATGACCTCGACGGTCACAATGTCAGAAACGCGCAGACGGTTGGCCAGCTCCTGCTTCGTCTTGTACTTAACGTCGCCGATCTGGTTCTCAAGGAGAAGCATGTCGGTAAGAGTATCCTCAGTGGTGTAGAACACGGGATTACCGGAACCCTTGTAGTTCTTACGGGCACGGATGATAGCCTTGATGATGGCCTCAGCCTTAGCCTCCTCGGTCATACCCTTAGAGTCGACCTGAGCGCGAATGGTATAGAAAGTATCATCCTGCCAAATCGGTCGAATGTTGGTCGGGAAGATGCGATCGTCAGAAGAGTCAGAACGACCGTCACCAATGAGAATAGCGCGAGCAATTTCCTCATCCAGCATCATGCGCATCTCGCCCTTAATCCATGCCACGACATCGAAATCGGTAATATCGATGACGTCGTCACGATCAAGCTTCTGCTTCTTGTAAATGGTCTGAGGGGTGGTGGTGCGCTTAAGCAGGGTAAAGACTTCCTCAAGCTTCTTCTTACCCTTGGTATAGCCTCGAGCACGCGCCTCGTCAGCAGTAATATTGGCGAATACCGACTTGATTCGAGAGAACGGAGTATGAGAGACGCCATTCATGACGCCAGCAACCCAGTCCATATTGCGAGAAACCCACGCGGGAGGCGTATTAAGGCTCTTGAAATCCGGGAACAGGGTATCGATCTGGTCAATGCCGTAAGTTGCCTTACCATGCTCGAGATAATCAGCATAGCTGACATCCTCAAGACCGTGCTCAATTACAGCGTCGCGCATAGAACCGCAGCGCTTCGCATCTCGAAGAATCTCGTCAAAATCAATAGAATGAGCCAGAGTCTCATCCTCATCCTCAAAAGCGTTATGCTTCATATTGGCCCCACTTTCGTCTAAAGAACCGTCGGCAGCCATGCCGACAAGAGTATACAATACATTCTTCTGCTCGTCAGTCATAGAATCGATAACGTCCTGAACAGTCTTACCATCGGATCCGGTGTTATTGTCAGCCATGTCTTTTTCCTTTTCTTCCTTTTCATTATTTTCGTCAGCATGAACGATGGTATCATCCGAGTCATCAACAGAATCCCCCGAATCCTCAGGATTTTCTACCTCTTCAGAATGATAAATTACAGGATTGCTGTTAAGATTGAAACAAATCTCAGCATCCTCTGTCTCTTCATTCTCGTCAGAATGAACCATTACTGTATCGATATATGCTCCGGGATTAGCTCCGGCAAGAACCAAACTCACTTCACGAATGGCACCATGAATAACGTTAGCGCCATCCTGCTTAAGCTTGTTAGCATAAATGGAAAGTGCCTTAACATCGCCATTCTTAACAAGCTCTTTGGCGTTCAAACCAGAAGGAGTGTTATTAAACAAGCCATAAGCGTATACGCCATCGTCTCGGTTCTCGAGCATAGCATGACCTAAAACATTGTCGGGAGACATGTGATCATGCTGCCACACCAAAGGTACTTTCTTATGGTCATTATCCTTAAACGCATCACGCATAATAATACGACCGTCAGAACACTTAATGTTATTACGAGTAGCATAGCCAGAAAAATCATACTTCATACGGTTCCTCCTTTACATTTGTAGTTTCTTTACAGTGCATATAAATAGAATTATCAAGCAAGTATTATATCTTTACTGATAACTTCCATTTTGATTTTGAACATCTGACGACTCGTCGGGATAATAATTTTCATCGTATCCATCGTCAGACTCCGACCCATAATCGGCATTGGGATCAATAAGATTCTTATTGCGAAGTTCATCAGCACTAGGCTCTTCGGAAGGTTTGAATCCGAGAGCTGTACGGAACTCATTACCAGTAAGAACCTCGTTACGACTCAAAGAATCCACCATCTGAGAGATTTGTGTTACTGTCATGTACTTGAACGGATCTTGGAACGTCATAATTTGCTGATTCCGAGTTCGAGCAGTCTTAGTCAAAAACTTACAATTCATTGCATCGCGAATTGCTTTTACTACCGGAGCAACAGTTCGCTGATAATAGTTATTCATCGTAGAATCAGTAGCAGTACCGTTAAGCACCGTGACGTCAAGACTCAACTGAGAATACAATTGATCCGTAAGCGTCTTAATTTGTTCAGGAAGAGTGTTCTCTACCGAACGATTAAGCTGAGTAAACTTCTCAGTAGCATCAATGTAAGCAATTCCATACTTTGAATTCTCAAGTTGGTCCTCGAGAGACTGTTTGCGATCTTCGGCACGCTTCTTCTGGGATTCATTACGAATCGTATATGGCAACTGTACAATTGCGTCTAACTTAGACGAATTAGCCTTTGCATCAGCATCATCAAGAAGTTTAAGCTTATAAATAAGTCGTTTCAAAGTAGAATTAGGCTCATTCATAACAGCATAAAACGGATTCTCGATAATTGCTACAGCAGACTTAGGCATAGTAATCTGTTGTTTGATTCCCGCATTATCGTTATAAACTTCGAGATCAACATACTTAGGATGCCATCCGACAATCTTTCCGCGTCGCATGGAATTGATATCATAGGATCCTGTAACAAACGGATCCAAGGATGTATCAATCGGAACAATTGCAATACAACCTTCTTCGAGAAGAGAATAAGCAATATCTGCCATAAAGGCAGTTGCTGTCTGATCAATGTTAGCCTCTTCATTGAGACAATAATTTAGACCAGAATTAATCTCTTCTTCGTAACGTTTGTTCTCATCCACGCGAACATGCATAAAAGTCGTAGCGGCTACGTCAACAGCTATTCGATTGTAAATAGCGTTAATGATAGTTCGCTCAGACCCAATAGATATCCCAACGCGATCCGGCCGATAACCATAAGAAGACCCCACAGACGTAGAATAACGATAATCGGTCGTCTCTTGACCGCTAAAAGCGTTCCACGCATGTTGAAGTCTTGTCCTAAAAGATTCAGCCATAAAAATAATCCTTAACGACGTTTGCGTTTATGGGACTTATAATAAGTCGCGGTATTCTTTACTGCTTGTGGGAAAGAATCGGTACCTTGCTTCTCAAATTCGCGTAACCAAATCTCATGTTTCTTTTTATTAGCTTTGCTAGATAAAGCATCAGCAGCATCAAACAATCGTTGGTCCCTAGACGCAAAACGATAACCATTTCCAGTAGCAAACTTTCGGGCAGTATATTGACGATCAATTTCCTTAAGGTTGTTGTAGTATTGCCCAGCAGTATTTCGTCTTGTTTTTAGTTTGCTAAATTCTGTGTTATAATCACGATCTCGCTGCTTATCAATTAATCGATCATACCTTTCGGTAAATTCCTTAACTTTTTTTTGACCAAGTTCGTCGTGATATTTCCAGTTAGTATCATTAACAAAATTTTTAAACTTGTATGCGCCATAAGTGGCCAGCGCTACACCGACAACGCCGGCGGCGATCTTAGCATTACGACGACGCCTAGCCTTCTTATCGGCCTCAGACATAGAGTTCTTAGCAGAGCGACGATTCGTCTTACCGCTAGTTACTCGTTGCTTACGCACACCCCATTTCATACCTGGGATGCCGTAGTGCATTAAATAATCAGGATATTGATACATAAACACCACCAACTTTTTTACTCATCGACCAGTTCCTAATTGCTTTTGTCCACGAATCTTGAGATTAATTATAGATTTGCCAAGTTGAGTTAAAGGCGCATTACGCAAAGCGTAAACACTTCCTGCTGTACCCAAAATGCCAATACCATAAGAAACCATTCGTTTTCCTTTTTCGACGCCCTTAGGGTTTAGTCGCTTATAGTTTGATTCTAATTCAAGTCGCTTATTAAGACTTTTGAGTTCAGAATTAGATAACTGTTTGTAATTCTTCTTGCGAAGTTTTTCAGTATCTGTATAATCTTGCGAATATGATGAACGACGCTTTTTTACAGCTTTCGAGATATAATTCTTCTTACGAGCTTTACGTACGCCCCATTTCATACCAGGAACGCCATAATGCATAAGATAATCTGGATACACATAAATCACCTCCTAAAAACTAAACGACAGAAAATCCTCCACGATTAGATTTTCGAGAGGCATTACGAAGCATGTCATCAACAATTTTCTTAGAACGACGTCTAGCTTCTACATCAGAAGTAAAGCTCTTAACAGTTCGTGTTGCGTATTTTGAAATTTTGTCATTGATACCCGTATACTTACCGACAGTATACAAAGCAATACCAGCAGCGGAAGCCCTAGCGGCATTACCCATAGCAGTATTAATAACGCCTCTAGTAGTTTTGCCTACAGACTTCTTAACATCTTTACGACGACGTTCTGCACGTGCTTTATCGGCATGTTTGGCCATATCCTGTTTGGCTAATTCTTTATCAAATTCTTGCTTATAAACAGAATCCTTAGAACGCTCTTTCACTTTGGCTTTGATAAGTTTTCGACGATTTCCAGCCCCTTCGCCATAAAACATCTTAGCACGAGCGTACTCTTTTGCATCTTTACGAGCATTATTCTTAGCCTTACGTACGCCCCATTTCATACCTGGGACGCCGTAGTGCATAAGATAGTCTGGATATTGGTACATTTGTAGTTACCCCCCCCATGAGAGTTATAATTTATTCAAAAGAATCACGATTAAGCTTAAATGCTACATATGCGTCAAGCATCGCAGCTACTGAGTCAATCTTGTCTTGATGTCGCTTCTTATATAACTTTCGATTACCGTTAGTATCTTCCAGAGCAATAGCATTACCCATACAGAATTCCATCAAAGACTCATCAAATAGCAGAGCTCGATTTTCAGCAAGCTTCTTCAACTCTCCGAGAGGAACCGACTCGGTCTTAACACCTTGAATGACTTTCTCAATACCAAATGGACCATTTTCGGTCGCCCATCGATTAACAAATTCTTTTGCATTATAAGGGTCGTATCCAAATGATGTAACATCATACTCGTTATCAGCAATATACTGATCAAGATCGTTGTAAACTTCGTTCATATCCAAAGCTACACAATCGAGCACCATTAGAGAACCCTCTCGTAAGAAGTCCTCATACTTGATCCTTGTTGCTGGAGTAAGTTTGGCCATTGTGTCTGAGGAAATATAGCATCGAGTCTTAATTCCGTACTTTTCTCTAGGGAGTGGGAATAAGAAAGTAAACGCACAGAAGTCGTCACCCTGCGAAAGGTCTGCTCCCATGGAGCATTGCATCTGCCAGAAATTTCTTGGTTTATGAGGAAGAGTCTCTTCATAAGTGAAGAAATACGTGTAACCCTCCATCGGGATGCCAAAGCGCTTGGCAAGAATATCGTTACGAGTAGACGGAGCTTTCTCTGCACGCTCGACATCAAGTTGATATGTTTCATAGGAAACGGTCTTACCAATATTAGGGGCAGCCTTCATCCACATAGAAGGATCGGCAACTTCTTCAATGCTATCAAGCTTGTAATACCAAATAGACACGTGAGGATTCTCATACTCACCTTTGAGTATGTCCATCAATTCCATTTTGATTGTATCGCCAGCGCCGTTACGGACAGTACCCTCAGAGGAGATGGCGAGAATCAAGTAATCATCATTCTTCGATGCACCCTGCTCCAGAGCACCAATAACATCTTCTCGAACATCACAGGAAAGCCACTCGTCGATTGATGAAAACTTAGGCTTAGCTCCCTGAACCTTCTCGATTGACATCGGTCGAGCTTCAATGATGGAATTTGTTAAGAAATTCTCAATACCCTTCTTAGTAGACGAGAGCTTCTTACGATCTGCTAAACTACCAGCCGTATTTGCCAGGTTACCATCAGTAAGAAATTGAAACAAAGGACCTTTGGCTCGAGTTATTGCCGTTCGAATCGGACTAAGTGTCTCTTCAGTCTGCGTGATGGTAGGAGCCATAACAATCTGCTGAGTAGTAGATGTATCAACTGTAAGGTAATAGCCTTGCATACAAGCCGCGTACATCGACTTTGCTGAACCACGAGAAACGATCAAATACTGTTTGTTAACAAGTCGTTTCTTTATTCGCTTCTTAACATACACTCCACCATGATTATCGGGGCCAGGTTGATAAACCGTTCGATCTACAAAATAAAACCAACTAAGGGCATCTTCCGCCCAAAGTTTAAAGGTGTCCAACAATTTGAGGTCACTGCCATCTGTGAGAGTTAGTTCGTTCTCACAAAAATGCACAAAACCGTTGATAGCTTTGTCGTCATAGTATAAACCGGGATCTCGAATCATGTTGTCGATTCGGTTCATCTGCATTGAGATCTCTCGGCAAACAGGAATCTCTCCTCGAATTACAGCATCTCGAAATTTACCGTAATAAATCGGAGTGGCCGAATTAGAAAGACTCATGCAGAATCACCTCCATAAACAAGTATCATTGGGTCTGCGTATAACTGGATCGGACGGAAGTAGATTTACATTCCCATAATGAATGGCTTCGTGAGTATTAAGTGAACAACAAATAAGATTATTTAAATCGAAGATTAATGGAGAACCGGTTTCTATGTCTTCGGCAGTTATCGGATTGATGTGATGAATCAAAAGTCTATTTTGAATTTCAAAACCATCTACAGCCAAATCGCATCCGTTATCACGAAGTATGACCTGACGTCGTGTTTGTTTCCATTCATCCGAGGTATACAGTGCTTGGTTTAAGTATCGACTTCAACCAAAAGTATCTTCTCCAACTTTGCCATCGAGTCTTAGATACTCGTAGCGTTCTTTAAAGGATGGAATCTCGATAAGTTCCGAGTAAGTTCTAATACTCATCGATTATCTCGCCATCATCAACGCCAGAATAATCGCGCATAGCATCGAGAACCTTCTGATAGAATTCCTCCGAACGCTTTTGAGATTCAAGATTCGCTGTCTTAGCCTTAAGAAGTCGATTCTCTTCTTGAAGCTTCTCATTCTCGAGCTTTGCCTTGGCTGTTCCAAGCTTTAAGTAATGAACCACGATCTGAGGAGACGCCGTGCCGTCAAGAATCTTGCGTTCTGCCAAATCGGTAGCTTCGGCTATCAAACGATTCTCTTGCTCTTCAGGAGTCAAGGCTGGTTTTACTTGCCTTTTACTCTTTGCCACGTAACTCACCTCATACTTTCTTAGTTAATCATAAGCTTACTCATGGAGAACCTCTAGAGTTTCCAGATACTTTTCAGTACCCTCTTGAAAGGAGCCAGGGGTCACCACATCCCTGTTTAGTTATGAAAGACCAGAGGCCCTCTGTGAGTAAGCTTAGGAACAATTAAGACCTTGCGGGAGTTGGTCCATTTTGATTGTTATAATGCGAGCCGAGACCCTCAGATCCATACGGACGCCTTGCTCGGCCATTCATTTTGAAGAAGCAGATTTGTCCGATCTTCATTCCTCGCTTAATCCAAATCGGGAAGCGATTCTCGTTCTTCATCTCGAGTGTAATCTGACCGGAGAAACCGGCGTCAATGAAACCTGCCGTAACATGGGTGGTGAGTCCAAGACGACCGAGAGAAGACTTTCCTTCGAAGCGACCAGCAATGTCATCCGGCATATTTACTGTCTCTTGAGTAGAGGCAATAATAAACTGGTTAGGCTGGAGAACATAGATTTCATCTTTGAGAGTAGAGAGGTCAATCGATTGATAATCAATACCATGAACTTGCTTGTCGTAAGCAGTGATAAACGCATCGGGAGGACATGACTCCGACGCAAACTCGAACGTTAGTAGATCCTTATCGAGTGTCAAATCATAACTGCAAGGTTGAAGTTGATTCTCGTTAAAAGGAACGATCAAATTCTTGTACTGAGACTTGAACTTGATCGCAGTATCCTCAAGTAGCATTTGGTTTACTCCTTATAAAATTAACGACGCTTAATTGCATCTTTATATGCCTGCTTTGCTAACTCTCGATCGTTAACATACTGCTGACCACTCTTCTTTAAAGCAGACTTCTTTTCGGCAGAAGCTTTCTCGTAAGAATCAGCGTACTTAGCAATGATTTTAGCTTCAGAGTTTGTGAACGATTCTGAATTTTTAGCCAAAGCGCTATCTCTAGCAGAAGCTAAACCTCGAGCTGTACTTTCATGCTTCTCGGCTTTGCTAATATACTCTTTGCCAAAATAGGTATCACGACCCCAGAAATCAGCAGTATCGTAATGCTCTTTTGCTTTATCGTTGTGTTTCTCGATTTGCTTGTTATAGTATTCATTCGTTTGATCTGCAATACGTTTATATTTCGCTTTGTTCGAACTCAAAGCGGTATCTCGCTCTGCAACCTGAGATTTGAATTTCTTCTTAATCGCTCGATCTCGAGCATCTCGATCAGACGATGCTTTACGATAAGCTGCTTTACGAGTCTTACGAGCAGCTTTCTTCTGAGCGTGTCGTACACCCCACTTCATACCGGGGATGCCGTAGTGCATAAGATAATCTGGATATTGGTACATTTGTGGTTACCCCCCCCCCTGAATTATTCAGGAGAATGCTAAGAATAATGGTGCCGGAAGTGGGATTCGAACCCACAAGTCAAATATGACGAGAGATTTTAAGTCTCCTGCGTATGCCAATTCCGCCACGCCCCCGTAAGACT
>ERZ1026776.1516-NODE-1516-length-12804-cov-19.358224_pt1 | contig 12804 bp, 10 predicted proteins | sample MGYA00380125_ERZ1026776 | MGnify/ENA primary metagenome ERZ1026776 (study PRJEB33269, sample SAMEA4719761) | human gut metagenome | biome: human-associated habitat; feature: organic feature; material: feces | place: Cameroon | collected 2013-10 ...
CGTAGCACGAAGCAATCCGTAGGCATCAAAGTCGGGGGCTTTTGACCCCGACATCATAAATAAAACGGAAGCGAAAGGAGATTATTCCAACATGAAACAGATCCAGGGCGGTGTGACCGCAGCAAAAGGCTTTGAGGCAGCAGGTGTGGAGGCTGCCATTAAATATCAGAATCGTAAGGATATGGCACTGATCGTAAGTAAGGTTCCCTGCACCGTGGCAGGTACTTTTACCTCCAATGTGGTAAAGGCGGCTCCCGTGCTGTGGGATAAGCAGATCGTGGAACATTCCGCATATGCACAGGCAGTGGTAGTTAATTCCGGAATCGCCAATGCCTGCACCGGCAGACAGGGACTGGACTGCTGCGAGGCTGAAGCAAAATGTGCCGGAGAATTGTTAGGAGTGCCCACGGATGCAGTACTGGTAGCATCCACCGGTGTCATCGGTATGCAGATTCCCGTAGATAAGATTACCGTTGGAATCAAAAAGCTGGTGGCAGCGAAGGCGGACACCTTAGAGGCCGGTTCCGATGCGGCTCATGCCATCATGACCACCGATACCATTTCAAAGGAGATTGCCATTGAGACCGAGATCGGCGGCAAGACCGTGACATTAGGCGGTATGTGCAAGGGCTCCGGAATGATTCATCCGAACATGTGCACCATGTTAGGCTTTGTAACCACCGATGTGAACATTTCCAAAGAGATGTTACAGAAGTGCGTCAGCGCAGATGTAGTAGATTCCTTTAACATGATCTCCGTGGACGGCGATACTTCCACCAACGATACACTGTTAGTACTGGCGAACGGTATGGCTGGTAATGAGGAGATCACCGCAGAGGGCGAAGATTACGACAATTTCTGCAAAGCATTGCATGAGATCACCACTTTCCTGGCAAAGAAAATGGCAGGAGACGGCGAAGGGGCAACCGCCTTGTTTGAAACAAAAGTGATCCATGCAGCCAGCAAGGAAGATGCCAGAATTCTGGCGAAATCCGTGATCTGTTCTTCCCTGACCAAGGCAGCTATCTTCGGACATGATGCCAACTGGGGACGTATCCTCTGTGCACTGGGCTATTCCGGAGCCGGATTCGATCCGGAAAATGTAGATCTGTATTTCGAGAGCAAGAGCGGCAAAATCCATATTTTCGGTAATGGCGTGGCATGTGATTACAGCGAGGAAGAGGCTACGAAGATTCTTTCCGATCCGGAAGTTACCGCCCTGGTGGATATGCATATGGGTGATGCGGAAGCAACTGCATGGGGCTGTGATCTAAGCTATGACTATGTGAAAATCAATGCAGACTATCGTTCCTAAGACAGTGCGCGGCATACGGAAGAAATAAGTGACGGGCGGACCAAAATATCTGCGGAAAGGCATGGACAAAATAATGGAAAAAGATATGGAACAGGTAATGAAAAAAGCAGAAGTGCTGATTGAGGCGCTTCCTTACATACAGAAATTCAATCGCAAGATCATTGTGGTAAAATACGGCGGCAGTGCCATGAGCAACGAAGAACTGCAGAAGAATGTCATCAAGGACGTGACACTGTTGAAACTGGTAGGTTTCAAACCCATCATCGTGCACGGCGGCGGCAAGGAGATCAGCCGCTGGGTCGGAAAGGTCGGCAAAGAAGCGAAGTTCATCAACGGTCTGCGTGTCACCGATGAGGAGACCATGGAAATCGCCGAAATGGTACTGAACAAGGTGAATAAGAGCCTGGTGACCATGGTGGAAGAACTCGGCGTCAAGGCAGTCGGTGTCAGCGGTAAGGACGGCGGACTGCTTCAGGTAGAGAAAAAATATTCCGACGGTCAGGACATCGGTTATGTGGGTGAGATCACCGGAGTGAATCCCGATATCCTCTTCGATATGCTGGAGAAGGATTACCTGCCCATCATCGCCCCCATCGGACTGGACAAAGATTATCACACCTACAATATCAATGCGGATGATGCAGCCTGCGCGATCGCAAAGGCAGTACATGCGGAGAAGCTGGCATTCCTGACAGATATCGAAGGCCTGTACAAGGATATCAACGACAAGTCTACCTTTATCTCCAGACTGACCGCCTCCGAGGCAGAGGGACTGATCCACGACGGTTACATCGGCGGTGGCATGCTGCCGAAGTTAAACAACTGTACTTCCGCTATCCGTAACGGCGTAAACCGTGTGCATATTTTGGACGGACGCCTGGCACACTGCCTGCTGCTGGAGATCTTCACCAATCAGGGTATCGGTACCGCGATCGTATCCGATGAGGAGGAATAGAAAAATGAGTGACACCATGAAAGAATATATCGCAGAGGCGGAAGCCGACCTGCTGCATACCTATAACCGGTACCAGATCGTTCTGGATAAGGGCGATGGTGTGTATCTGTATGATATTGGCGGTAAAAAATATCTGGATTTTGTAGCGGGTATTGCCGTATTTGCGCTGGGATATCAGAACAAAGCATACAACGATGCACTGAAAGCACAGATCGACAAGGTGATCCACACTTCCAACTATTATTACAATGTGCCTGCCATCGAAGCAGCAAGAAAGATCAAAAAAGTATCCGGCATGGATCGTGTCTTTTTCACAAATTCCGGTGCGGAAGCGGTGGAGGGTGCTATCAAGGCAGCCAGAAAATACGCCTATCTGAAAGACGGTTGTACCGATCACGAGATCATTGCCATGAACCATTCTTTCCACGGCAGAACCATGGGTGCTTTGTCCGTAACAGGCAACCCCAAGTACCGTGAGGCATTCCAGCCGATGATCGGTCATATCAAATTTGCCGATCTGAATGATTTTCAGAGTGTTCTGGATCAGGTGACGGACAAGACCTGCGCTATTATCATGGAGACCGTGCAGGGTGAGGGCGGACTGTATCCCGCTACCGAGGAATTCTTAAAGCAGGTACGTGATCTGTGCAATGAACGGGATATCCTGCTGATCTTAGATGAGATCCAGTGTGGCATGGGCCGTACCGGCTACATGTATGCATGGCAGCGTTTCGGTGTGAAGCCGGATATCATGACCTCAGCCAAGGCATTAGGCTGCGGCGTGCCGGTAGGAGCTTTTATGATGACAGAAAAGGTTGCACAACATTCTCTGACCGCCGGAGATCACGGAACTACCTATGGTGGCAACCCGTTGGCCTGCGCCGCTGTGGAAAAAGTGCTTGATTTATTCGAAGAGGACCATATAATAGAACATGTGAGAGAGGTGGCTCCTTATCTGGAACAGCGCCTGAACGAACTGGCAGACAAGTACGACTGCATTAAGGAACGCCGTGGCGTGGGACTGATGCAGGGACTGGTATTTGACCATCCGGTAGGAGACATTATTAATAAGGCATTGGAGAAGGGATTGATCCTGATCAATGCCGGTGCGGATATTATTCGTTTTGTACCTCCTCTCGTAATTACCAGAGAAAATGTGGACGAAATGATCACTATTTTGGACACCTGTATCGAATAAGAGGTTTAAGTTAAGTATGTTTTTGAAAAAAAGAATTATTGCAACAGCAGCTGTGATCGCCATGGCTGCTGCAGCTGTTTACGGAAGTACGCAGGAAATGAGTCAGACGCTGGATACCGGAGATCGTCTGCAGCTATTTCGCGGGAAGGAGACCATCTACTGCTGGTATTCGGATGAATCTCTGTCCGGCTATATCAATGCGGCAGCGGTGTCTTTCGGAGAACAGAATAAGGTCCGCGTGATCCCGGTGGTGACTTCCGACAGTGAATATCTGGAGGTAATCAATCAGGTGACACTGCATTCCGATCAGATACCGGATATCTATCTGTTAAGCAGTGACTCCCTGGAGAAGGCTTATCTTGCGGGACTGGCATCGAAAGTGCCGGATACAGAGGGAATCTGCGATACGGATCATTTTTCCCAGGCAGCGCTGGCAGCGGTGACCTATCATGATAAGATCATAGGATATCCCGTGTATTTTGACACCAGTGCACTGGTATATAATGAAGACTATCTTAAGACCTGGGCGACGCAACAGGCGGAAAAAGAGCTGGCCGGCAGCAGTGACAATGATGAACCGGTAGGAGAAGGTGAGGAGATCATCGAGGAAGATTCTCTTCCGGAGGATCAGACCACAGAGCAGGCTACCGCGGACGAGGCAGCGGTAAACGCGCTGGCGGAACAGTATTTCGCCAAGGCACTTCCTTCTACGGTGGACGATCTGTTGAACATTGCAGATACTTTTGATGCACCGGAAGGTGTGGAAGGTGTCATGAAATGGGATGTGAATAATATTTTCTATAATTACTGGATCGTGGGTAATTACATGATCGTAGGCGGTGACCCCGGTGATGATAGAAATGACATCAATATTAATAATCCGGAGACCATACAGTGTCTGGAAGTATACAAGGCACTGAACCAGTTCTTCTTCATCGAGTCCGACACTGTGACCTATGATTCCGTGATTCAGGACTTTATTGATGGAAAGACCATGTTTACCATCGGCACCACGGATGTGGTAAAGCGGCTGGAGGATGCAAAAGCGGACGGCAGTCTTACCTTCAATTACGGAATTGCCCGTATGCCGGATGTCAGTGCCGGGCTTTCGAGCAGATCCCTGTCTGTTACGGGAGCGGCAGTTATCAACGGTTATTCGGAGCACAAGGAACTGGCGGATCGTTTTGCGGCGTATCTGGCGGAAGGATATTCCGACGGATTATATGAACGTTCCGGTAAAATGCCGGCAAGCCTTCATGCGGCAGAGAATGAGGACAACGGAGCACTCACCGTATTTGCCGACGAGTATGCGGACAGCGTATCCCTTCCGAAAATGCTGGAGACAGGGAACTTCTGGATGCAGCTGGAGGTATTGTTCTCCAAGGTATGGAATGGTGAGGATGTGACAACGCTGGTAGAGCAGCTTGCGGGAACAATAGCTGAACAGGTGGGAAGTACAGAGAATTAGATTAGTACAGTAAAATATGAATGAAGGAACCGGTCACAGGATAGACTACTACTAAAAAGAAAAGGTGGTAGAATTCTATGATCGGTTTTTTGATTGCATTATTATCCGGAGCACTGATGAGCATTCAGGGTGTGTTCAATACCCAGGTGACGAAAAACTCAGGCATCTGGACCGCCAGTGCTTTTGTGCAATTTACGGCACTGTTGGTATGTCTGGGCGCATGGCTGTGCACGGAGCGCACTTCTTTTCTTAAGGTATGGCAGGTGGAGCCGAAATACATGCTTTTAGGAGGCGCCATCGGTGCATTTATTACGTATACCGTAATTCGCAGCATGGATGCCCTGGGGCCGGCGAAAGCGGTCATGCTGATCGTGACCGCACAACTGGCAGTGGCGTATATTATCGAACTGTTCGGGTGGTTTGGCGTGGAGAAGCAGCCATGGGAGTGGCGCAAGGCGGTCGGCATGGTGGTGGCAATTGTGGGAATCATAATTTTCAAGTGGTAACTATTATGAAAAGCTATCAATTAATTATCACAAATGCGAAAACAGCTTGTAAATTCCGCGTGATTCCAGTACAATAAAAGTTAACAGCATAGAGAGGCAATCCCCTGAAAAGAACGACAGGAAGGGGACTATGATGTTTTTTAAAGTAATTTCTAAAATAAAATATAGGTGTCTGATCACTCTGTTGGGATGCATTGCACTTCTCATGGCAGGCTGTGGGGGGAAGGACGAGGCAATTATTTTGCTCCCGTCTGGAGAGTCTGCAACAGAATATCCGGAGCTGGAAGCCGTGGAACAGGACGCGGAGACTGTGGATAACAATGTGGCGTTATCGGCAGCGGAGACGATAAACAGAACGCAGATGGTGTATGTCTATGTCTGTGGGGCCGTGTATTCACCGGGAGTCGTGGAGATCGCGGAGGGCAGCAGAGCAGAAGAAGCCCTGCGCCTGGCGGGCGGTATGACACAGGAAGCGGATCCCTTTTATGTGAATCTGGCGGAGACGGTGACGGATGGACAGAAGTTGTATTTTCCCACGACAGAGGAAGCGGAGAGCCTGGAGACTGCGGCAAAAGCGGCGGAAGAGGGACTGGTGAATATCAATACGGCATCCGAGGAGGAATTGTGTACCCTTCCCGGAATCGGAGCTTCCAGGGCAGCGGACATTGTGCGTTACCGGGAGAAAAACGGTAGTTTTCAGACCAAAGAAGATATTATGAAGGTATCCGGGATCAAACAGAATGCCTATGATAAGTTATGTGATAAAATTACGGTGCAGTGAGAGTGTATAGCACCGGGAAGAGAAAAGTAAGATAGAGAGGTTAAGGAAGATGGCAGGCAAGAAAGTGCTGGTAGTGGATGATGAGAAGCTGATCGTGAAGGGAATCCGTTTCAGCCTGGAGCAGGACAATATGGAAGTGGACTGTGCCTATGACGGAGAGGAAGCCCTTGAGATGGCGCGTAATAAGGAATATGACATTATATTACTGGATGTCATGTTGCCGAAGCTGACCGGTTTTGAGGTCTGCCAGCAGATCCGCGAATTTTCCAATGTGCCGGTGATCATGCTGACCGCCAAGGGAGACGATATGGATAAGATCCTGGGGTTGGAATACGGTGCTGACGATTACATAACGAAACCTTTCAATATTCTGGAAGTAAAGGCGAGAATCAAAGCAATCTTCCGCCGCATGGAGCCGAAGAAGGGAACCGCGGAGAATACCGTTATCTTAGAGAGCGGCGATCTGAAGCTGGATCGCGAGGGCAGAAGAGCCTACATCCAGGGAAGAGAGATCGGTCTGACGGCCAAAGAATTCGAAGTACTGGAGCTCCTGATGCTGAATCCGGACAAGGTATACAGCAGAGAGAATCTGTTAAAACTTGTGTGGGGCACGGACTATCCCGGAGATGTGCGTACCGTGGATGTACATATCCGGAGACTGCGCGAGAAGATCGAATTGAGTCCCAGCGAACCCAGGTATGTCCATACCAAGTGGGGCGTCGGGTATTACTTTAATGATAAACTCAGCCATGGACAGAATGCGTGACTGCTTGCAGGCAAAGCATTCTGTCCATGAGCGGAGTGAACGAACATGAGCAAGTAGGACGAAAGTCCGGAATGCGAATGGGCGTTACGATTTTGAGAGTGCGCAGCACGAAGAAATCGTATATCATGTCAAGGAGTCGGATGAGCGTGACTGCTTGCAGGCAAAGCATTCTATCTATGGGCGGAGTGAACGAACTGAGGTTTTTATATTGTGAAGAAATGGAATAAAGAACGATTCATAACTATATGGGAAAAAATAGAGAGCATGATCGAAATTCGAAGCCTTCGTGCTCGTATTTTTCTGTTGATCCTGGTGATCGGTCTAGTGCCCTGCATTGCCATGCGTCACGGCATTGTGAACAATTATGAGGATATGGCAGTGGAACAGCGGATCACAGTGGTGCAGAACCAGCTGATGATCCTGGCGAACCACCTGGTCAGCAACAATTATTTGAGCAGCCACGGCGTCAGAGAGGATACCGGCAATTCCAGAGAAGTCATCAACGCGGAGCTGGAGATGCTGTCCAATCTGTACGAAGGCCGCGTGATGATCATTAACAAGAACTTCAAGGTTGAGAAGGATACCTACGGCATCAGTGAAGGGAAGACGATCATTTCCGAGGAAGTTATTAAGTGTTTTCAGGGGGAAAATGTTTCTCACTACGACCCGGAGCACGGTTATATAGAGATGACGACTCCCATCATGGATACCACAGCCAATACCACGGACGAGAACGGCAAAAGAAATCCCGATGCGATCCGTGGTGTCATGCTGACCAGTATTTCCAATGACAGTATTGTAAATGCCAAGGAAGTGTTGAACCGTAAGGCATATATCATGGAAGTGATCATGATCGTGGCAATCCTGGCACTGGCAATCGTGTTGTCCCAGGTGCTGACGAAGCCGTTCAACCGGGTTACCCAGGCGATCAATGCGGTACGGGAAGGCTTCAGCGATGAGACCATATCAGTCCCGGATTATGTGGAGACCGTACATATTGTAGATGCGTTTAACCAACTGTTAAAACGAATGAAGGCACTGGATGATTCCAGACAGGAGTTCGTGGCAAATGTGTCCCATGAACTGAAAACTCCCATGACATCTATAAAAGTTCTGGCAGATTCCCTGCTGGCACAGGAAGATGCCCCGGCGGAACTGTATCGTGAATTCATGGAGGATATTGCTTCAGAAATCGACAGAGAGAATCAGATCATCACAGATCTGCTGGCTTTGGTAAAAATGGACAAGAAGGTGCAGGATCTGAACATTGTATCACTAAATATCAATGATCTGACAGAACTGATCCTGAAGAGACTGCGCCCTATCGCCAGAAAAAAAGATGTGGAAGTCGTATTTGAGAGCGTTCGCCCCGTAGTGGCGGAGGTTGATGAAGTCAAGATGACGCTGATCATGACGAATCTGGTGGAAAATGCTATCAAATACAACAAGGATCATGGCTGGGTAAAGGTGGTACTGGATGCGGATCACCAGTATTTTACTTTTGAAGTCAGCGATTCTGGTATCGGCATCCCGGAGGAATCCCTGGCACACATCTGCGAACGTTTTTATCGTGTGGACAAGTCCCATTCCAGAGAGATCGGAGGAACCGGACTGGGGCTGGCGATCACCAAAAGTGCCGTCCTGATGCACAAGGGATCTCTTACGGTGACCAGTACCGAGGGGCAGGGTTCCTGTTTCCTTGTGAAGATCCCCCTGACATACATCGCTTCTTAAATGGATTTGCATTATGAAAGATTGTGTAGTTATGAAGAAAATAATGAATTATATGATGACCGGCATACTGCTGTTGGCGTTTCTGTTGACCGGATGTGGTAAGACAGAACCCCAGACCGGGAAGAAAATGTCCATGTATTATATCAATACAGCGGAGACGAAGGTTGAGGTACATGAACAATATCTGAACACCAAGACACCGGAAGAACAGGTGGATGAGACCATGAGGTATCTATCCACAACTCCGGAAAAGCTGGAATATAAGGCCCCTTTGGATATGGGATTCCAGGTTCTGGATTATGAAGTGGAGGACGGGAAACTTCTGATCAACGTTAACAAGGCGTATTCAGAACTGTCTCCCACCACGGAGGTGCTGGTGCGCGCAGCCATCGTAAGAACGCTTACGCAGCTGCCCAATGTGAAGTATGTGGGCATTACCGTAGAGGATAGTCAGCTGTACGATAATGCCGGGGAACTGGTAGGCTGGATGAATGCCGATCAGTTTATCAATAATGACGGTAACGAGATCAATACCTATGAACTGGTGAAGGTAAAGCTGTATTTTGCCAATGCGGACGGTGACAAACTGATCGCTGCATACAGAGAAAAGCATTATTCCACCAACACGCCCCTGGAGCGTTTTGTTGTGGAAGAACTGATCGCCGGTCCCAGCGGACAGATCGAGGGCTTATATCCGGTGATTAATCCGGAGACGAAGATCGTCAATATTCTTACTAAGGACGGCATCTGTTATGTGAATCTGGATTCGAATTTCCTGACGGTGGTAAATAACGTATCTACGGAAGTGGCAGTTTACGCTATCGTGAATTCGCTGGTAGAACTGGACAATATCAATAAAGTACAGATCCTGGTCAATGGCGAAGTGCCGACTACCTTCAGTAATTCCACTTTTGAGAGAAACCTGGATTATGTAACAACTTTGGAACAGTAAATATAGGTATTTATAAGGGCTGGATTGTTTTGCCTCTGGCTGGCGGAACGATCCGGTTTATGGGGCAGGCGTGTGAGGCGTTTGCGGAAGGGAGCTTAAATGAGAAGACCGCTTTTTCTGGCGTGTCTGTGTCTCGTGATAGCGCTCGCCATAGGGAAAATACTGACAGGGGCGGACACCGGGGATACCGGTGGACTGCCGCCTGACGGAAGTCCGGTGAGAATCACGGGACGGATAGACACGAGAACTTCTGAAGTAATTATTCTGCAATGTATTTCTTTGATCCACGAGGATCAGACCTATTCCTATTCTGGAAAATTACAATGTGAACTGGACAATATGAAAACGGCAATGATCACTGCTAGTGCTGTGACCGGAGAAGAGGAAAGCCTTAAGATCGGGCAGCAGATTATCCTGGAGGGGACATTTTCGCATTTTGCCACGGCAACGAACCCCGGTGAATTTGATGTGCAGCGTTACTATGCGGCGAAAGGCATTGGCGGCAGAGTGCGAAAGTCACAGATCCTGGCAGTTGGGGAGAAGTATAGTTTTTTGAAGGAAAAACTGTATGGATTCCGGCAGGTATTGCATGACAGGCTAGCAGAAGTTTTTCCTGCGAAAGAAGCCTCCGTTATGCAGACATTGCTGCTTGGGGAGAAGGAGGAACTGGACGCGGAGGTAAAGGCGCTGTATCAGAAAAACGGAATTGCCCATATATTAAGTATTTCGGGATTACATATTACTTTGCTTGGAATGGGGGTATACCGGTTACTTAAGAGACTGGGGTTACCTGTCAGGGCGGCAGCAGTGGGTGGTGCAATGCTGCTTCTTATATATGGTGTGATGGTGGGCATGAGTGTGTCTGCCAGCCGTGCCATCGGAATGTATCTATTGCAGATGCTTGGGATCTTTGTGGGCAGGACTTATGACATGCTGACAGGGCTGGGACTGATGGCACTATTGCTTGTCATACAGGAACCGGAGCGGCTTTTTGATGTGAGCTTTTTAATGTCCTTCGGTGCGGTGCTGGGGATCTGTATTCTGACACCGGTGCTTTCCGGGGACAGCAGGGAAAGGGATGCAGGGCAGAGGGAAATGGATACAGGGCAGAGGGAAAGGGATACAGATGAGGAGTTAGAAGGCAAGGGGATATCGGCATGGCCGGTATGGCTTCGGACTGTGGCAGATATTCTGGGTGATTCCGCCTATGCGAGAAACAAGTACCGGGAAGGATGGAGAAAGGTGGTGTATGAAGGAATTCAGCGTATGATGTCGGCGGTCAAAGGAGGTTTTGCCGCCAGCGTGGGAGTCATCCTGTTTACACTGCCCGTACAGTTATGGTTTTTCTATGAGATCCCGGTCTATTCGGTGTTGTTGAATCTGTTGGTGCTGCCATTTATGAGTGCGGTAGTGGCGGGAGGAATCCTGTCGATGATTCCGGGCCTTGGACTTGTCGGAACAGTGGATTGTCTGATTTTGTGGTGGTATGAATGGATCTGTGGGCGGTTCGCCCAACTGCCGGGAGCAATATGGTGCGTGGGACGCCCTGAGGTATGGCAGATCGTTTGTTATTATGTCGGGATATTTCTACTCGTCTTTGGCAGAAAATATGTGGAAGCATGGAAGAGGCGGGGAACGTATGGGGAGAAAAATGCTCCGGGAGACAGGTTGCATTCTGCGAGAATCCCGCATCTGATTGCAACTGTGATGATCTTAGGAGTGTTGATCGGTTTGCTCACAGGAAATTTTGACCGTGGGAGTCGAGTGACTTTCCTGGACGTGGGGCAGGGCGACGGCATTGTGGTGGAGACTGGGCAGGACGCATATCTTTTTGACTGTGGCAGCACCAGCCGGAAGAACATCGGAGAATATGTGCTGAAGCCTTATCTCAAGAGCCGTGGGATCCGATCCCTACGTGGCGTGTTCGTATCTCATCCTGATGAAGATCACATGAATGGGGTAATCGAATTGCTGGAGAATGGTGCGGACTGGGGGATAGTCGTGGAACAGCTATTCCTACCGGCGATTGCGGAAGAAAAGCGTACAGAGTCTTTTGCTACGTTGCTGGCTGCGGCGGAAGCAGCAGAAGTACCGGTAAGTTACATAAAATGCGGCGATGAGATCAGAGACAGTCAACTTTGGTTGTTGTGTCTGCACCCGGAGGAGAATACGACTCTTGCAGATGCCAACGCCTATTCGGAATGCTTCTATGTGGAGGTATTTGCGAAGAAGATAAAGCAGGAAGCAATAGCCGACAGGAAAGCAATAGACGACAGAAAAGCAATAGCCGACAGGCAAGCCAAGGACGCGAGTGAGGGATCTGCCATGGAAGGTTCCGGTGAAAATGGTAATTTTGCTGGCAACGGTAGTTTTGTTGGTAACGGTGAAAGGAAGGATTTCAGAATGAACGATGGGAAGATAAACATACTCCTGACTGGGGATGTGGAAGGAGAAGGGGAACGGCAATTGACGCAGGAATTACAGGAACTACTGGGTCCCCGGCCGCTGCAGGAATCCCAGGCATTGCAGACAACCCGGAGATTGCAGGAACAGTGCGGACAGAGGGCGCTTAGGGTAGATATACTGAAGGTGGCTCATCACGGTTCCGGATATTCTACCGGCACCGAGTTCCTTGCTACCGCCAGTCCTGCCACCGCGATCATATCCTGTGGTCGCAACAATTCCTATGGACATCCCCATGCTGAGACTCTGCAGCGTTTAGAGGACGCCCAGGTTCCCTGGTATGGGACCATGGACTACGGAGCTCTGACAGTGACTGTCGATTCTCATGGAAATCGTCTGCGTGGGTATTTGAGTGGAAAATAAGCCATGATACCCACGACGCTTGAAAAGTGTGGGTATGAGAGGCAGGAAGAAGCCCAGATACCCACGTCACTTGAAAAGTGTGAGTATGAGAGGCAGAAATAAGCCCAGATACCCAAGGCATTTGAAAAATGTGGGTATGAGAGGCAGGCAGAAGCTGAAATACCCTCGCCGTTTAGTAAACGTGGGTATGAGAGGCAGGCAGAAGCCATGATACCCACGGCATTTGAAAAGTGTGGGTATGAGAGGCAGGAAGAAGCCATGATACCCAAGGCATTTGAAAAATGTGGGTATGAGAGGCAGGAA
>ERZ1026776.1520-NODE-1520-length-12758-cov-8.101000_pt1 | contig 12758 bp, 10 predicted proteins | sample MGYA00380125_ERZ1026776 | MGnify/ENA primary metagenome ERZ1026776 (study PRJEB33269, sample SAMEA4719761) | human gut metagenome | biome: human-associated habitat; feature: organic feature; material: feces | place: Cameroon | collected 2013-10 ...
AAGAATTTGCAAATTCCTGATATATGGTTATAATGTAACTGTTTCAGGCGTTATGCAACGCTTTGTTATAAAATGAGGAAGTTTTTCATAAACTTTTTCATCAACAATCAACGAAAAAACAGGCAGGTATCCATAATATGTATAAAATTAATTTTCAGGAACCAATACACATTCACTTTATCGGAATCGGCGGAATCAGCATGAGCGGTCTCGCTGAGATTCTTTTTGAGGAACATTTTACGATTTCCGGTTCTGACTCCAAAGAATCTGAACTCACCAGACACTTAGAGCATATGGGAATGCAGATTTTCTATGGTCAGAAAGCTTCCAATATTATAGAAGGTATCGATCTTATCGTGTACACCGCAGCGATCCGTGAAGATAACCCGGAATTTGCCGCTGCAAAAGAAAAAGGTATTCCGATGTTAAGCCGCGCAGAACTGCTCGGTCAGATTATGGATAACTATCAGAATTCCATCGCAGTATCCGGTACCCATGGAAAAACAACCACAACTTCCATGATCTCCCAGATTCTGCTCGCCGCTAAAAAAGATCCAACCATCACAGTCGGCGGTATCTTAAAAGCGATCGATGGAAATCTCCGCGTCGGAAAATCTGACGTATTTATCTCCGAGGCCTGTGAATATACAAACAGCTTTTTGAATTTCCGTCCAAAATACAGCATTATTTTAAATATAGAAGCGGAACATCTTGACTTCTTTAAAGATATTCATGATATCCGCAATTCTTTCCACTTATTTGCAAAAAATACAAAAGAAAATGGTGCCATTATCATCAACGGCGAAATTGAGAACTATCAGGAGATCGTAGAGGGACTCGCTCCACAGGTCATTACCTACGGTATGAGTGATGCCTGCGATTTTTATCCTGCTGATATCACTTTTAACGAAAAAGCATGTGCATGCTTCACTGCCATGTACCACGGCGAGAAAGTCATGGATGTCGCCCTGAATGTACCCGGACTGCACAATGTTTCGAATGCACTTGCTGCCATTGCGCTTGCCCTTGACTTAAAGATCTCAAAAGAAGACATTCTTGCAGGTCTTTCTGCTTTCGGCGGTGCAGACAGACGTTTCCAGTATAAAGGATGCGTAGATGGCGTCACGGTCATTGATGATTATGCACATCATCCGACAGAGATCCGCGCTACGTTGACCGCGGCGGAAAAATATCCACACAAACGTCTGGTGCTTGTATTCCAGCCACATACTTACTCCAGAACAAAGGCATTTTTAAATGATTTTGCAGAGGTTCTCTCCATGGCAGATGTTGTGGTATTAGCTGATATTTATGCAGCCCGCGAAAAGAATACTTTCGGCATCAGTTCCAGAGATATCGAAGCAAAATTAAAGGAAAAAGGCACGGATGTCCATTATTTTCCTTCCTTTACAGAAATTGAAAACTTTTTATTGAAAAATTGTATAAACGGTGATTTGTTGATAACTATGGGCGCCGGAGACATTGTAAATGTTGGCGAACACCTGCTTGGCAGATAACTTATCCACATTATCCACATTCAATTGGGGAAAACTTCAACTTTTGAATGTGGATTTTTTTGTTTACATAAAGTTATCCACATTTTTATGTCAAAAAGCTGTGAGTCCTTGTATTTCCTCACTTTCGTACTTTTTTCACAAAATGAGGTTTTCCCGGAACTCTTTTTTATCCACATTATCCACATTTTTGAAAACCCTTGATTTTACTGGGTTTGTGGGCAATTTTTTTCTTCTCTTTTTTACATTCCTGTGCTATAATTTGGGACGGGCTGATGGATAGGATATTCCATCCGGCTTTGTATGAAAGGAAGGAACACAATGGCAAATATAACACTTCATAGTGACAGTCAGACCTCTGCCACCAGTGTATCGAATATTTTCATTGATGAATATATGTCTGATGCCAATGGAGAGTTTGTAAAAATATATCTTTATCTGTTACGGCAGTTAAACGCGCCGGATGCTGCGTTTTCCATTTCTGCCATGGCAGATAAATTCGAACATACCGAAAAGGACATTAAGCGTGCCTTAAGTTACTGGGAGCGTATGCATCTGCTCCGCCTGGAATATGACTCCAGTGAGAATCTGACCGGTGTCTGTTTTTTAGACACCAAGCGCAGACCATCTGAGAACGAAGACCCTATGACAGTATCCACACAGGAAACTGCTTCTTCTGAATATTCCGTAGCCGTATCCCCGGAAGAATCTTCTTTGAAGCCATCTGTTCCGGAACCGAAGAACTACTCTGCTGAGGATATCTCCATGTTCCGCAAACAGGAATCCGTTGCAGAACTTTTATTTATTGCTGAGCGTTACCTGGGACGTATTTTAACCCCAACGGATATGAACAGCATTTTATACTGGTACGACGGTCTTGGTTTTTCCACAGATCTCATTGAGTATCTGGTGGAGTACTGCGTGAGCAAAGGACACACCAGTATCCGCTACATAGAAAAGGTTGCCCTTGCCTGGGCAGATAATCACATTACAACTGTAGAACAGGCAAAGCTGACTGCCGGTCTTCACAGCCAGCTTTATTTTTCCGTTATGAAGGCACTGGGGATCAATGGACGTTCCCTTGTTCCGGCAGAGACTGCCTATATTGATAAATGGCGGTCTGAATATGGATTTTCATCTGAGGTCATCACGACTGCCTGTGAACGCACCATACAGGCGATACATCAGCCAAAGTTTGAATATATTGACTCTATTCTGACCAGCTGGAAGAAGAATAACGTAAGCACTTTGGAAGATATTGCAAGACTGGATGAAGCTCACCAGAAGAAGAAAAAAACTGCGGTTCCAAACACCGCACAGACATCCCAGCCGAAAAACCGTTTTAATAATTTTGAACAGCGTTCCTACGATTACGATCAGCTGGAAAAAATGCTGCTCACAACTTCTGCACAGCACTAGATGATGCAGTATCCTTATCTTACAGGACAACAGGGAGAATCCAATGGCATTGAATAATTCGCAGTATGACGAAATTTTTCGTTCTTACGACGCAAAACAGCTAAAAGCACAACATCAGTTAGAAGAGCGCACAAAAGCTGCCTATGAACGTTCCCCGGAACTGAAGGCATTAGATGCCTCTATTGCGGAGATTTCCGTGGCATCCGCAAGACGTCTCTTAGATGGGGACAGTTCTGCTCTCACCGAATTAAAAGCGGAACTGAAAAATCTCCGCACAAGAAAGAAAGCTCTCATGAAAGAACTCTCTCTCCCGGAAAATTATTTCGAGCCGGTTTATGAGTGTCCGGACTGTAAAGATACAGGCTATATCGATGGTAAACCATGCCACTGCTTCAAACAGCAGGCGATCGATCTGATCTATACCCAGTCCAATATTAAGGACATTCTTGCAAGGGAGAATTTCAGTACGCTGTCTCTGGATTATTATTCAGATTCCAACGTCAACCCTGCGACAGGACTTACATCCCTTGCCACTGCCAAAGCCGCGGTTGCAAGATGCCATGAATTTGTAGATCAGTTTGATGCCACTTTTGCTAATCTTTACTTTTTTGGAGATACTGGAATTGGGAAGACGTTCCTCTCAAACTGCATTGCAAAAGAATTATTAGATTCAGGACATTCCGTAATCTACTTTACGGCGTTCCAATTATTTGATATATTAAGCAAAGGTGTGTTTGAAAAAGATGCAGATGCCATCGCCACACACCAGAATATTTTTGACTGCGATCTGCTCATCATTGATGATCTTGGTACTGAGCTTTCGAACTCTTTTACCACATCGCAGCTGTTTCTATGTTTAAATGAACGTATCCTAAGACAGAAGTCCACGATCATTTCCACCAACCTGAATATGAACCAGGTTGCTGATATTTATTCAGAACGTGTGCTTTCAAGGATATCCAACAGCTATACCATCATCAAGCTGTTCGGTGATGATATCCGCTTGAAAAAACGTATTCACTAGATGCTCTGAATATCCCCTTATTCAGCATCTATTGAAATAAATTGTTAATGTTTAATTTTTATGGAGGAAAACCACTCATGCCAAACGATGAAAGAATTCTAGAAACCATGCCAGACGGCGCCCTCGGCTTAATTCCCTTAAAGAGCTGTGAAGAATTAGGTGCCAAAGTTGACCAGTACTTAGTAGGCTGGAGAGAGAAAAGAGAACATGCACATAAGAACGAAGCTGCATTCAAAGGATACCACCGTGACTCTTACATCATCTCCACATCTGTACCTCGTTTCGGAACAGGTGAAGCAAAAGGTGTGATCAAAGAATCTGTCCGTGGATATGATCTTTATCTGATGGTAGACGTAACCAACTACAGCCTCACTTACTCTGTATCCGGTCACGAAAACCACATGTCCCCAGATGACCATTACGCTGATTTAAAACGTATTATTGCTGCTGTCGGCGGTAAAGCAAGACGTATCACAGCAATCATTCCTTTCTTATATGAAAGCCGTCAGCACAAGCGTACTGCACGTGAGTCCTTAGACTGTGCACTTGCATTACAGGAACTGACTGCTATGGGTGTTGACAATATCATCACTTTTGATGCTCATGATCCTCGTGTCCAGAATGCGATCCCGCTCAAAGGATTTGAGACGGTTCAGCCAGCTTACCAGTTCATCAAAGGTATCTTAAAGAACTGTGATGACTTAAAACTTGACAATGACCATTTAATGATCATCTCCCCAGACGAAGGTGGTACAAACCGTGCTGTTTACCTTGCAAATGTACTTGGTGTTGATATGGGTATGTTCTACAAACGTCGTGATTACAGCAAGATCGTAGATGGACGTAACCCAATCGTCGCCCATGAGTTCTTGGGAACTTCTGTAGAAGGAAAAGATGTTATCATTATCGATGATATGATCTCCTCCGGTGAGAGTATGATCGATGTTGCAACAGAGTTAAAGAAGAGAAAAGCAAACCGTATCTTCGTAGTCGCTACATTTGGTCTCTTCACCAACGGTCTTGACCGTTTCGACAAGGCAGTGGAAGATGGTACTATTTACAAAGTAGTTACCACAAACCTCACTTACCAGACACCGGAACTTCTTTCCAGACCATACTACATTAACTGTGATATGAGTAAATACATCGCTTACATCATTGATACTTTGAATCATGATTCATCCATCAGCGATCTGTTAAACCCATATGACAGAATCCAGAAACTGGTATCCAAATACAAAAAAGAACATAAATAATATCGTTTCCAGAGGAACTGTTCCGTACAGTTTCTCTGAAACACACAAAAAAGGAATTGCAAGATGCAATTCCTTTTTTGTGTTTATAACTACTTTGTTGTTTTCTGATCTTATGTATTAAAATAAGTCTACTCTTCCAGCATGTTTCTGGTTGATCACATAATATGCTGCATACTCTTCCGGTTTTAAGTATACCTGAATGCTCTTAATGGAAGATGCTCTGTGACCTTCTGCTTCGAACTGTTTCTTTGCTTTCTCGATCACGTCAGCAACAACTGCTTCCTGTCCCTGGAACTGGATAAATACTTCCGGTTTCAGTTCTTCTTTCTTAGGAACTGCTTTCTTTGCTGCGGCTTTTTTCACTACCGTTTTTGTTGCTGCTTCTACTTTTTCTGTTGCTTTCTTTGCAGTATCTTTTACTGTTTCTTTGGTCTCAGCGACTTTTTTCTCAACTTCTTTGGCAACCGTTGCTGCCTTTGTCTCTGCTGCTGTCGCTTTCACAGATTCTTTTGCCGGTGCAGGTTTTACTGCTGCTGTCTCTTTTACAGCACTCTTAGATGCTTCTTTTTCTGTTGTTTTTACTACTGGTTTTGCTGCTGTTGTCTTCTTTTCCATAATTGGTTCCTCCTTCAGACAAAAACTACTCACAAATTAAAAACTTCTCCATTGCTACTAATGCTTCCTGCTCATCTTCACCGTTTGCCTCGATATTAACTGTCATTCCTTTTGATGGGTTGAATGCCATAATTCCCATGATACTCTTGGCGTTGATCCTGCGATTATCACTTTCTAAAATAATCTCGCTATCAAAACGACAGGCAACCTGAACTAATTCAGCGATTGGGTTATTATGTTCTTCTGAAACATTGGATACAATAATCTCTTTTTTGCTCATGCCATTCACTTCCTCTTTCACAGTACTTCGATATCTGTTTTTCCCTTCACAGATACATCAACTTTTTCATACTCTTCAAAATATATACTATTACCCTTGAATTTGCAAGGCATCCCACGGAAAACTGTTAAAGTTCAACGAAGGAACCGTAGAACTGCCTGAAATTTTATGCACTTTTATGTATAGTTTACTTTTGATATGTGAAGAAAATATTTCCCGCATTGAAAAACATCTCATCTGCATCCGCAGTCGTCCGCTTATAAGTCTGTCCCACTGCCGGGTCATAAAGCACAACATTATTTGCATCATATCCCACCACAAGAACCGCATCATTACTTCCTGTCATTGCAAATACCGGATACCCGTTGCTCACATAGTACAGGATTTCATCTACCGTACAACCGGTAAGATCTAAAACAGTTGCATCCTTTAAGGTGTTAAGAAGAATCTGCTTCGGTGTCTCGCCCTGGGAGATCAGCGCACTGACGCTGATGTTGATTTCCTCTTTTTCCAGGATTGCATTCACACACTGGGCAATGCTTCCTGCTCCACTGTCCTCCTCGCCAACTACAATATCATTAAAGGCCGCCTGAGCCGTCTTTCTGGAACGTTTCCATACATACTGCTGATTTTCACCGATCACGACACCCATCTGGCTGTTTGCCGCAATAATCGCGTCAGAGACACTGTCTGTTGTCAGCACGACATCTCCCTTTACATAAACATAATAACGGTTATTGTCCTTTTCTTCTTTCAGAGAGACTTCACGTTTCTGCTCTAAGATCGTCTCTTTCGGTGTCAGAATCTTCGGTGTCTTTTTCTTCGCCTCATCCTGCAGTGTGATCAGAACCTGTGTCTCTTTTTCATCCGTATTTTTTGTTGCAATATCTACCACTTTCAGGCTGTCACCCTCACGGTTCATGATCATGTCCTGATCTGCATCCACATAGGCAGTTCCATTGTTCTGAATACGGTTTAAGTATATGGTGTAACCACTGATGGTAATGTTCTGTACATAGTATCCCGGTTTCTCATAAGTCTTTAAGATCTCATGTTCCTCTGAGGATGTATCCATGATTTTTACCTGATACATAGGAAATAGCGTATTACCTGCAGCATCTACCACGACATCGGCCGATTTTGCCACACCATACACAAAATCCTCCTGCATAAAGCCCAATGGTTTTACATAATCAGAAGTACTCTCGGTCACATCTGTCACTTTCTCCGTGACGAAGTCGATTATATGAATCGTATCGCTGCCACGGATTGCGGAAGGATCTACCCATGCCAGGAAACGGTTTGACTCAGAAATTGCGACCGCTTCATCGGAAAGTCCTTCTACCAGCACTTTCGTATCCAATGAATTCAGATCAATGCCGTAGACATTTCCGTCCACCATAATATAAAATGCGCCGCTCTCAGTCACGTACATCAGTTGTCCTAATTCCGATTTCATTACCTCATAGGACTGGCTGGATGGGATAAACACCTGCTCCTCATTCGTATTTGCAAGGCTGTCATAATGGTAAACTGCAATTCCCACTGTACCCTCATGGATTCCACGGTTCATATAGCCATACACAATATAGTCAATACTTCCCGCCTCATCAATGTTTACAATCTTAATGTCATGCTCACCATAGTTTTCCCGGTCATCTACCCCTTCATAGCCACGGAAACTGAATACTTTTGCAAGTGTATTTGCCTCCTGATTGTAACTCCAGAGTTCTCCCTCCTGTACAAATGCGACCACTTTGCCGGACTCATTGGTCTGATACTCCACATCTTTGGAGCGGATTCCAAGCAGAATGTCGTTTCCTGAGATGCTGTCATTTTCCCCTCGGAAAATCTCTTCCATCGTCCGTTCAAAATTTAACAGATACATTCTTGTATTGGTATACCGCACTCTGTAGTATTCCTCAACGTTATAGTATTCGCTCTGTCCATTCTGTCCTACCCGTGTCACAACATAGTCCAGTACAATCACGTTATAAGTGGAAGTGATCTCCTTGACAGACGGAACCGGTGTCGTCAGCCTTGTGCCGTGAAACTCTGCCCAACTCACCTGATTCAGTGAATTGTTTAATGTCACATACTGCAAAGTCGTGTTATCGCCGATCGTTTTTTCCATATAAGTGCTGAGAGATGCTGCTTTCTCACTGTCAAAAGTCGTATCATTGAACTGTTTGACAAAATCAATACACTCCGATACATAACTGTTCTGAGATTCTATAATACGTGTGTAGTAGTAGATCATGCGATCCCCACTCTCCAACTGGATCACAAGCAGATATTCCTCATTTTTCTCCAACAGATTCTGGATTGGAAGCTCCATAGAGATCATTCCCTTATTCTCCGTGTAGGAAGTGACATCTGCATTTGCGATCAGCCTCTGTGCATCCAGACTCCTGATCTCATAAGAAATCTTATCCACTGCGGTCTGATAGGTCTGCACAGTCACCGGAAGAAGTCTGTTTTCCCCGACCGGCGTGATCGTATCGCGCATATAGGCTGCATCCATTTTTTCGGTGTAACCATATAATTCATTGATCGCCGTGTTCCCATCATATAAGGTAAGAACCGGCAATGTTGCCTCCGACATCTCTGTCGTCAGATCTTCATTTGTCTGATTTGTCATAAAACTGAATATCATCACTGCCAGAACAAAAATGACTGGCAGAACAATTGCTTTGATTGTACCCTTCTGCACTGTAAGCCTCCAAAATCATCCATACGACTGTTTCCCTCTTCTGTGTGCCTCAAACTGCACACAAAAATAGCTACCGCCAGAACGGCGATAGCTATATTGTATGCAGTTTTTGCTTTTTCCGCAATATTTTCTTTGGCTTCTTTTTAAATTCTTAAGAAAATTGCTGGTGAAGAATAACGAAAATCACCACCATCTTCTGCAACGGCGGTGGCGGCATCTTCTGCGGTACATCTCGTTGTTTAACATGACACCGATCAGACTGCGCCACGGATCATTTGGCCGGGGCGGAGGTGGCGGTGGCATCATTCCTGGCCGCCCCGGTGGTGGCATGCTTCCCGGTCTGCCCGGAGGTGGTGGCGGAGGTGGATTGTTTCCTCCCCAGAATTCCTCTGCCATCACGCTGTCTGTTCCATTTTTCACGGTCTGATAAATGCGCTCTGTCACCTGCTCTAACATAAGCCGGTCCGGATATTCATCGAACATGAGGCTTCCCTCGTACTCCATTTTATCGCACTCATCCTCGATCACATCCATAATACGGGCAACATCCTTTGGATACAACTCTTTCATCCGGTCCATATCCTTTTCATATTCCATCTCTGTGAGATACAGATTCTGCATCGGATAGCTCATATAAAAAGGCACTTTCGGAGTGTCAAACTGCTGCATGCGGAAAAACTGTTCCTCTCTATAGTCCACGCGATACTCCTTATTTCCATCACATCACTATAAGATATGCAGCAATTTTTTCCCGTGTTCCTGCTTCTGCCTTATTTGCCGACAAAAATGTATTCAATCTTTTTGTAAGGTTTCTCATAACCTTCTTTTCCCATCTTCATGGTCACTTCCCCATTTTCCTGCTGTGTGAATGCGTACTCATTATAGGCGCCATCCTGATAAGCAAAATCGCTTCCGTTATCCTGATAATGCACATAGGTGCCCTCGCCCGGAAATACGAGCATATTTAGCGTATCATATGGCTTTTCCCCTACATACTGCATCACTTCATAAGCCGGGATCATACTTCCTGCTTTGGCAAACATCGGACAGGTATCAAGCGGTGCATCCACAAGGTAATACTGTTTTCCCTCGTAGCGTTTTCCGGTATTGAAATCATACCAGATTCCTTCCGGCAGATAGACCATCTTTTTCGTCTGTCCCTGCTCTAATACCGGCGCCACAAGAAGATGTTCTCCAACTAAAAATTCATCATTTAAGTTCCACGTATTTTCATCCTTTTCATAATGAAGCACCAGTGGACGCATGATCGGAAGTCCTGTTTTCTCACACTCTGCAAACAGATCGTACAGGTATGGAAGCAGGCGGTAACGCAGCTCCACAAATTTGCGGTATATATTGACCGTCTTCTCCCCGAACTGCCACGGCTCCTGATAAATGCTTCCATTGGATGAATGATTCCGGAACAATGGAGAAAATGCTCCGACCTGTACCCAGCGGCATAAAAGTTCTGCCGTACAGTCCGCACCAAATCCACCGACATCCGTTCCTGCAAATGCCATTCCACTCAGTCCAAGATTGCACAACTGTGGCACTGCCATCTGAAGATGTGACCATAAACTCTGGTTGTCCCCGGTCCAGACTGTTGTATACTTCTGGCTTCCTGCATAGCATGCGCGGGTGATCACAAATGGTCTTTTTCCGGTCTGTTCCTTAAGTCCCTCATAGGTTGCCCTGGACATCAGATGTCCGTATACATTGTGCATGGCTGCGTGGGTAGATTTCTGATCTTCATCAGTAAACACGACATCTGATGGCAGTTCTCCGTGAAAACTTGCCGGTTCATTCATGTCATTCCAGACTCCGGCAACGCCTATATCGGTCAGGAACTTCTGATTTTCTGCCCACCATTTACGCACCTTTGGCTGTCCGAAATCCGGGTATACAGAATCTCCCGGCCATACCGCATTCACATAGACTTCACCTTCCGGTGTCTTTGCAAAATAATCTCCGGCAATTCCCTCATCGTATTTCTCATAACCCGGATCTAATTTCACACCCGGATCGATAATGCAGACTGCCTTGAATCCATCGTCTGCCAGCTCCTGAATGGTTCCTGCCGGATCGCCGTAATCTTTCTCATTCCATGTAAAGACACGGTAGCCATCCATATAGTCAATATCAAAATGCATCGTATCGCATGGGATATCAAGCTCTCGGTATTTCCCTGCTACTTTTTTAATGCAGTCTGCGGAATCATATCCCCAGCGGGACTGATGATAACCGAGTGTCCACAGCTGTGGAAGCGGAGTCCTTCCGGTCAGATAGGTATAACCGCCCACAATGTCCGGCATCGTATCCCCTGCGATAAAATAGTAATCAAGGTTTCCGGCGTCCGCACCATAGTAAAAATATGCCTGATTTTCTTTTCCAAGGTTTACATAAGATCTGTATGTATTGTCAAAGAAAATACCGTAAACACTTTCTTTTTTCAGGGTGATCAGAAACGGAATGGACTTGTACAGTGCGCGGTAAGAATCCGTGTGTGCCTGTGGGATATCGGAGTTCCAGTTTTCGTACTCATAATCCCGCTTATTCAAAAATCCGGTCTTGTCCCCAAGTCCGTAAAACTTCTCATCCCCGTCCATTTTTTTGACAGTCTGCACCGGATAGCTGCCGCTTGCACCTGCGGACACATCATGTCCCTCTGCCTTTAACACTTCGAGAGATTTTTCACTTAACAGCGGTCTTAAAATACGCCCGCCGCGGTAATCTTCACAAATGCTCTTTCCATCCCGGTAAAAGTCCACATAAAATCCGTCATAAACTCTCGCTTCCAACTGTTTTGTTGCAACTGAAACATAACTGCCGCAGTCTTTTACCTCAAAATCTGTCCGGACCGCCTTCTCTCCTTCGATCGCCTTGGAGCGGTGTCCTTTTGTCTCATAAGGAACAAAGACATTCATAATACTCTCAGTAATGACCTCTAAAAATGCCTCTTCTTTTTCAAAGAAAAAATGGATTTTATTTTCTTCCACCTGATAATCCAAACGTTTACCCAACATATGTGCACCCTTTCTTGCGTATAAATTTTCGTATTTTTTCGTAAGAATATTTTAGCATGTGCAGACGTTTTTTTCCATAGATATTTACTGATTTTTTGCCATGTCCTGAAGTTCACGCATCAGATCCAGATCCGACTGCTGGATCTTCATATTGGTCGTCATCGGCTCCTCACCCGGTCTGGTGAGTGTGATCTCGATCACAGTACCCTCCTCCATCTCTCTGGAGAATACCGCACTTAAAAATGCCACAAACTTCGGATGGTTTGCAGTAAATTTATTTTTTGCATTCATAATCTTCATAATATTTGCCGGGTTCATCATAATCTTTTGTCCTTCTCTTTCCAGATGCCTAAAGCATCTTCTTTTTCTTAAAATAAATAATTTCCAAAATGATCACTAAGATACTCACTATTATAACTGCCGGATACGCATATTTCCACCCAAACTCCGGCATATTTGGAAAATTCATTCCATACCAGCCGGCGATCAGCGTGAGCGGCAGAAAAATCGTTGTCACAACCGTCAAAATGCTCATCACCTGATTCTGCTGCACCGCAATGAGTGACTGGTAAAGTTCCCGGATCTGCACGAGATATTCCCGCAGCATTTCCACATGGTCATGCAGCCGCTCCGCCCGGTTGGAAAATAACTGCCACTGTGCTTTTTCCTCCTCCGACAGACCGCCGTTCACAGAGGTCTGCATGACATCTCCCATATTCATCAGCTGTTCATAATAGGCATGAAAAATATTGAACCGTTTCCGGTATTTCATGATCATCTCATAAAAATAATCCGGTATTTTCTTTAACAGTTCCTCCTCCAGACCAGCCAGATGTTCCTCCTGTTTCTGCAGATACAGCACTTCATCCTGCAGCAGTTCCTCGAACAATGCCAGAAGAATCTGCCGGAAGCTG
>ERZ1026776.1527-NODE-1527-length-12741-cov-93.129749_pt1 | contig 12741 bp, 8 predicted proteins | sample MGYA00380125_ERZ1026776 | MGnify/ENA primary metagenome ERZ1026776 (study PRJEB33269, sample SAMEA4719761) | human gut metagenome | biome: human-associated habitat; feature: organic feature; material: feces | place: Cameroon | collected 2013-10 ...
CTTGCAACAAATCAAGATAACTTTTGATGGTATCTTGGCTTAAGTTGCTCTGCTTTCGATTTTTTTATGTAATGTATGAAAAATCTCAAGTACGCTTAAATAGAATCAATCGTTGTGATTATCATATAAATAAGGTTAGACCTCGGCTGTAGTGATTACAGTCGGGGCTTTTTCTTTTTGCCCTATGCTGAAATTTTATCGGAAATGTTTGGCGGTTACGATAAATAGTCGTAAATTTGCAAGCGAATTAAAATAATTAAGGAGGTTTAGAAAATGGAAGAATTAAGAGATAGATTTATACGCTTTGATTGGGCTATAAAACGACTGTTGCGCCAAAAGGCTAATTTTGGCGTTTTGGAGGGCTTTCTTACCGTATTTATAGGAGAGCCAATCAAAATCGTTGATATATTGGAAAGTGAAGGTAACCAACAGACTGAAGATGACAAGTTCAATAGAGTTGACATCAAGGCAAAAAACAGCAAGGGCGATATCATTATAGTAGAAATCCAGAATACAAGTGAATTGTATTATCTGGAACGTGTACTTTATGGTGTGGCTAAGGCTATTACGGAACATATCAATCTTGGAAATACCTACAAGGAAGTGAAGAAGGTATATTCTATCAGCATCTTGTACTTTGACCTTGGCAAAGGTTCTGACTACATCTATGTAGGACAGAATAATTTTGTGGGTTTGCATACGAAAGATAATCTTATTATCAGCACAAAGGAGAAGGATACTATCGTAAGAAAATCTCCAGCCGAAATCTTCCCAACTTATATGTTGGTAAGAGTGAATGAGTTTAACAAGGTTGCTGTGTCACCAATTGAGGAATGGGTGGATTATCTGAAAAATGGCGTTATCAAACCAGATACCACAGCTCCAGGTTTGCAGGAGGCGCGTGAGAAGTTGAGATATTATTCTATGTCGGATGCAGAACGTCATGCTTATGATGAGCATGTCAATGCCATCATGATTCAGAATGACGTCTTGGGAAATGCAAAGCTGGAAGGTCGTGCTGAAGGTCGTGCTGAAGGTCGTGCTGAAGGTCGTGCTGAAGAAAGAATAGAAAATGCCAAACGTTTCCTTGCTATGGGACTTTCTCCACAACAAGTCGCAGATGGTACTATGCTCCCTCTAGAGGAAGTTGAAAAATTGGTAGATGAAATAAAACATAAATAAGGCTAAGCCCCGACTGCAGGACGGCAGTCGGGGCTTTTCTTTTTGATATGCTGAATGCTGTTCTTATTTGTCTGTTTTAACCTGCTGTGAATTGGTAATAAACAGGCTGTTTAATACAGACAGTTAACTGGCAAACCACAGACAGCCTACTGGCGCAATAGCCGCTAGTGGGCTGTTTGCCTAGAACAGCCATCCCAAATGGCTTTGTTTCGTTTTAATGCAAGGCTTATGTAGAAATACTCTTCACTCTTCACCTTTCGCTTGGAATCCCCTGTGTTTATTGGCATTCCGAGTGGTGAAGAGTGGGTGAAGAGTCGCTGATAACTCTTCACCCCTTGAAACGCCCTGTTTATGGGCGTTTCAGGGCATAAGGTGAAGAGTGAAGAGTTTTTGGCGGAATAAGGCTGAGTGGGTGTGGCATAACCTCTTTTCGTAGCATTATGTTAGCTGGATTTGACTTTTATTGCTTTTCTTCTGTACTATCTTGTTGAATTGCATAATTTTGTTTGGAAGTTACAATATTTTATTGTAACTTTGTACGGGTATAAGGAAAGTCCTAAATCGTCCACGGACGTTGTGGAAAGAACATGAATTTAAAATATAATCTCATGAAGAATTTGATGATAAAATCTTGGAAACCGCTGCTGTCGCTGCTCTTCGGAGTGGCGGTAGTGATATTCTGGGCAGTGCCATACGTTGGCGGACTCTGCTTTCAGGAGCAGTATCAGATGTTTCTCTTTGATACTGGCTATTTCGCGGAGCGCATAGTGCTGCCGGGTGGGTTGGCAGACTATATCAGTGAGTTTCTGGTACAGTTCTATCATATTCCAGTCTTGGGCGGAGCCATCATCGCTTTGCTGCTGATGGGCATTCAGGCTGTTGTATGGGGACTGATGAAACAATATGGAGCAAGGCACGATTTCCCGGGCTATCTCCTGAGCTTCCTTCCAAGTATCGCCTTGTGGTGTGCTATGGGCGACCAGAATGTGCTGCTCTCTTTTGTGGTTGCACTTTTCGGAGCTTTGGTAATGGGATGGATTCATAACCGATTCCACAACCGGTTGGTAAAGGTGGTGTTCGAACTGGTGAGCACGGCTTTGATTTATTGGTTCCTAGGGCCGGTGGTTTTCCTTTATGCCGTCCTGATGATAGGCGATACGTTGAAGAATGCGCTTCAGAAGGGTAGTATCCTTTCCGGAATGGGCTATTCTGCCTGCATCCTGATTCTTACTATCGCCTGGATATTACTGACCACGCAGACTTTGCAATATCCTTTGTATCGCATCTTTGCCGGATTGAATTATTATCGCTATCCAGGTGCCATATCTCCGTTGCCTTTTATTGTGATGGTATGGGCTGTTGTGATTCCTTTCCTAGGGATGATTCCGTGCCGCCTGAAATCCTTGCAGAAGTTGCAGCATTCCAAGGTGGTCATGGTCTTGAGCTATGTATTGGTGATTGTGGTCTCATGGATCGGCATCAAGGCATCTTTTGACGAGATGACCTACGACCTGATAGACTATGACTTCCTGGTTCGCACCGAACAATGGGATAAGATTATAGAGAAGGCTGAGAAGAAACCGGCTACTACACCGCTCAGTGTTTCGTGTGTGAATCTCGCCTTGAGCCAGAAAGGTGTTCTTGCCGATCGCCTTTTCGAGTTCTATCAGAATGGAGGCGAGGGCTTGTTCCCTACCTTTACACGTGATATGATTTCGCCGGTATCTACTGCTGAAATCTTCTTCCGTCTGGGAATGGTGAATGATGCAGAAAGATATATGTTCGAGGCGCAGGAGGCAATACCGAATTATCGCAAGAGTGCCCGTTTGACCCGCAGAATTGTAGAGTGCGAAATCATCAACGGCAACTATCAGGTGGCAGCCAAGCTGCTCCACCGTCTGCAGAAGACGCTCTTCTATCGCAACTGGGCGAACCAGATGATGGCGCTGCTGGGTAATGAGAAGGCTATCAACCAGCATCCTATTTATGGCAAGCTGCGCAAGTATCGTGAGAAGAAGCAGGACTTCCTCTTCAGCGACCGCGAGATGGACCAGATGCTTGGCTTGCTCTTCCTGAACGATAACCATAACAAGATGGCATACGAATACCTGATGTGCTACGAACTCCTGCAGCGTGATATGGAGAAGTTCGTGCAGTACTATCCGTTGGGCAGATTCGTGGGCTATGACCATATTCCACGCTCCTTCCAGGAGATTCTTATCGGCAACTGGATGAAGACGCATAGCGATCCACGTACCATCCCATATAGTGTGGATGCACAGAACGTGAACAATACGCTCAACTTCATCCAGCTCTATATGCAGAATCCGAAGAATCCTCAGCTTAATCAGCAGCCGTATGTATCCAATGCCTGGCACTATGTGATGGTGCAGGGAGCTGATGAGGCTGCCGGGAAGAAGGAGGGAATGAAAGAGGTTTATTGATAATGTTAAGTGTTAAATGTTAAGTGTTGAATTGGCATTCTTGCTGATTGGGCATCTGGCATGATAATAATATAGACTAATGATGAATATCAAACAATATTTCGTTGGGGTATGGCTCATGGGTGCCATGTTGGGACTTGGCTCTTGTATGTCCAAACCGGGAATTCTTGTGCCCACCAATCCCATCCAAGCAAATCAACTTCCAAAGATTTATCCTGATTATATCGGAGTAACTGTGCCCGCAACGATTGCTCCTCTCAACTTCCATGTGGAGGATATAGATGCGGAATCTGTTAATGTCGTGGTAGAAGGATCAAAGATAGGTGAACTTCAAAGTGAAGGGGACTACGCAAACTTTGACATCGATGAATGGCATCATCTGCTTGCTCAAAATAAGGGAGGAGATTTGAAAGTTACCGTTTATGTGGAAAAGAATGGTAACTGGACGCAGTATCAGGATTTCGATATCCATGTAAGCCCATACGAACTGAACGACTGGGGCTTGACCTATCGTCGCATCGCTCCTGGTTATGAGGTGTATGGCAAGTTGGGCATCTATCAGCGCAACTTGAGTAACTTTGAGGAGACTGCTATCCTTGAGAATACTGCAGCACCGGGTGCCTGTCTCAATTGTCATACGGCAAATAGGACTAATCCTGATCAGTTTACCTTCCACGTGCGTGGTGACCATGGTGCAACCTTGGTTTCGCAGAACGGCAAGCGGGAGTGGCTGAAGGCGAAGAATGATTCACTGAAGGGTTCAATGGTTTATCCTTACTGGCATCCATCGGGCAAGTATTGCGCCTACAGTACCAATACCACCCATCAGAGTTTCCATGCCGTAAAGGATGAACGCATCGAAGTCTTCGACCAGGCTTCGGATGTCTTCGTTTATCAGCCTGCAACCCATGAACTGATATTGGATTCGCTCCTGATGACGAAAGATCATTACGAGACTTATCCGGTATTCTCGCCTGATGGCAAGACGCTCTACTTCTGTTCTTCTACGGCAGAGCCTATCCCAAGCGGTTATAAGGATATCAAGTATAATATCTGCAAGATTGGTTTTGATGCGGCTACGGGTAAGTTTGGCAACAAGGTGGATACCATCTTCAATGCCCGTGAACTGGGCAAGAGTGCTACCCATCCCCGTCCTTCGTATGATGGCAAATACATCATGTTTACGATGAGCGATTATGGCTGTTTCCCTATCTGGCATAAGGAAGCGGACAACTGGTTGCTGGATTTGAAGACGGGGCAGGCTAAGCCTCTGGCTGCAGCAAACAGTAAGAATACGGATAGCTGGCACAATTGGAGCAGGGATTCCCATTGGTTTGTCTTTACATCCCGTCGTGGCGACGGCCTCTATACCCGTCTTTATCTCGCCTGCGTTGACGATAAGGGCAATGTGAGCAAACCGTTCCTCTTGCCTCAGCGCAATCCGAAGAAGTTTTACGATGAGTTGCTGGATTCCTATAATACCCCTGATTTTACATCGAAACCAGTAGAGCTTGATGCCCGTGCGGCAGGAAATGAAATCATGAGTGACAAGAGGATTCCGACGAAAATAAAGTGAAGAGTGAAGAACGAAGAGTGAAGAATTCAAATGTATATTTATAGAAAACGAGGGTGCGTCATAAACTTTTGACACACCCTCGTTTTCTTATTTGAACTTTTCTGCTTCTTGCTTCATCACATTCTCTACATCGATGGCATCGAATGGAACGGGGCCGCGGCTCAGCTCCGGTATGTTGAAACTCTTGAGACAATCATCGTAGAAGGTCGGTTCCCTCTGCGGAAGAACGAAAGGCTTATGGGCCTTGCCCTGGCGGTCTACATAACAGAAGTATGGCTTGCCGTAAAGTCCGTCATCGCGCTTGCTGGCAAAGACAAACCATCTGCCGGTATGCGACCAGCTGTGATAGGTATCGCTCTTGTTGCTGTTTACCACGCTGAGGCTGTCCACTTTTCCAGTCTGTAAGTCCAGCATATAGAGATCTGCCTCGGGATGCCAGATAGGGAAGGTGCCGTAATCGGCTACTGTAAAGAGACAATATCTGCCGTCAGGACTTATCTTAGGATGGCAAACTGAACGCTCCTTATAAAGAGTATCAACCTCGGTTCCGAAACTCCCCGTCTTTTCATCGAACGGGATGCGGACCAGCGAATATTTCAAACCCTTCAGGTTCGTACTTTCAAGTGCCTTCCTGTCGGCTGCACAGTAATAAACGTATTTTCCGTCTGGCGAGAAAGTAGGAAATGTCTCCAGATGTGTACTGTCAGAGGTAAGTGGCGATGAGATGATGCGGTTGTTGTCTAAATCGGCTACATATACATCACTCTTCGAATCATATACTTCCAGTCGCTTTTCGGCGTTGGCATGAAAGGCTGGAATGATGACGTTGGTAGAGAAGGTGACGTATTTGCCCGAAGGACTGAAACCATAATATACGCTTGAAGAAATCATGTTGGCGTTCTTCAGGTTCAGCTTGCGCAGCTTGCCATTGCGGTTAAGGATGGCTCCTCCGCCTTCACCTCTTATATATACCATGCTGAGGTTGGGATCCTGATTGCCAAAAGCATGGCAGTTCATACAGCGGTTTTCCTGCAGATTGTGGTCGGCGAGGATCTTCTCCTGCCAATTCTCTATGCAGCGCTGTTTAATCTGTGTCTTGTTCCATACTTCGTAATCGGGTTCTATCAGTCGGTAGGTGAGGTAGGCATCCAGACTGTCGCCCACCACCTGCCAGGTGAAGGGTTTGAACGCAGTCCATTCTCCCTCGTTGCTCTTGGAATATATCTGAACCTTAATATTCTTGCCCACAGCCTTTTGCAGGAAAACCTTCCAGTCATCCATATCAAACTTCAGGTTCTGGCTGTTGCTGGTTGCCGTCAATGTGTTGTCAGCATCATTGGCATCTGCTCCCTCAATCGTGAGTGTGGTTTCGATGTTGGTAAGGTTCTTGTCGCGTATCTCAAAGTTGAGAGGGGCGATATTCACCGGAATCGTTACATCGGCATAGTCGGGATACATGTTGGGCAGATGGTCTACCTGCTCGGCATTCTCATGAGTCTGGGCACATGATGCGAGCAGCAGTATGCCCGCCATGGCACTATATAGGATATTCTTGTATTTCATCTTTCTTCTTTTATAAACAGTTTGCGTCAATTATTACCTCAGTTGATGTTCAGCTTAGGCACCGCTGCCTTGTCGAAGTAATACCAGTAGGTATCGCTGAATGCCTGGTTGCCCCGCTCTTCATTATACTGATAGAAACGTTGCAGAATATCTTGACGCTTGATATATTTAGCCCATTCTTGCGGCTTTGCCTTTGTACCCGCCAGATAAATCATGAGTGCCTCCTGATATAGGCGTTCATAGGAAACGTTTTTCTGTTTGAGATAATAAGTATCATAATCCCGTTTGAAGGTTTCCATGTCTTTCAGGAGAAGATCGCTACAGAGCATGTAGTCGATGGCGATTTTGTTGTTCGGATTACTTTCTGCCAGTTCACACATGATGGTGTGGCAATTTTCGTTTAGTCGTAGTGTATCCTTCCTGTTGATGAACGGGCGCTTTTCTATGTATTGTTGCAAGAGGGCTTTTTCATCAGTTGTTGCTTTTCTGTCAAGTGAGGAGAAAGCACGGTTTGCCCATCTGCTCCATACGAAGGTCTTTTGCAGAATACGGAGATATTTGCGGGTAGCAGCGTAGTCGCCCTTCACCAGATTGATTTCGGCAAGTCGCTTCACCATTCTGATATTCCGGTTGTTCGGAGAGCAGACATTGGCGAGCATTGTGGCACGTTCGCAGAAAGTCATATCGCCCAGAACCCAATACAGTTCGTTCTGGGTCTTGATGGTAAGGGTTGGGGTGCCTGGAGCCAGTCTCTCGAATGTACCCAGGTTGTTGTTCTGGAATCTCAGCAGGTTGTCTGGAAGATATCCGTTTTGTGCCACCACGAGGTTATAGTAGAACTTCATGTATTGGTCTGGCTCTTCGGTCTTTTCTACGATGTTGATAACCTTATTATAATTACCGAAGTAATATTCGCAGTCTACCGCGAAAGTCTTCTCCAGATCCATTTGCGGTTTTACCAGCTTTCCGATACCCGGATAGGTATAAAGGGTCTGGAAATCGCAGAAGTAGAGGCGCTTGAACAGCATCAGCAGAAAGAAAGGAATCACAAGGGCTGCCAGGCGATAGTAGGTTCCCACTTTCATGATGTTGGAAAGACATCCTGTAAATACCAGCGCTCCGTAAATCCATACACCGTTTCCAAAGAACCAGTGGCATACGAATACGGAAACAATGATGCTGAAGGCGGTAATCCAATGAGCTGCTCCCAAACCTGCTGCGGCAGAAGGGTTGTCGTCCATCTTCTCTATCTTCTTGAGGAACATTCGGGTGGAAGTGAGCAACTTGGTGCTGACATGGAACACACTGGCACCACCAGCTACTGCCAGGATGCTGCAAAGCCGGTAGTCGTAATGAAAACTGAAACATACCAGTAAGGTCATCATGATAAAGGCTACGATGTGTGCCGTCTTTTTCCCTTGGATGTCGGCATCTCTTACCGCACATTTTACATTATATCCCGTAAGAAGAATGCAGAGGGTAAGGATGATTGGACCAGCAAAGCGGAAATAATAAAACTGGGTCAGAAAATCGCCAGCCAGGCAAGCCAGCCATCCTGGCTTGTCAAGATAGGTTTTCAGATAATCCCATGATGACAGAAACAATTGATTCTGTTCCTGATAAAACAGATGGTAGGGATAGAAGAATTGGAAGAACACAAAGCATGCGATGGCTCCCAATACATATAATGAATATATGCCAAAACTAGATTGGCTTGTTTGCTGTTTACTCATTTTTGTCGGTTTATAAGTTTTTATATCTGCAAAGGTAGTAAAAATATATTGGAATGAATCATAAAAAATGCAGAAACTTACTCTTTGAAAGTAAATTTCTGCATTTATCTGTATCATTTATTACAGTTATTGCTTTTCGGCAATACATTCCATTTCTATCAGCCAGCCCGGTCTGCATACTTTAGCTTCTACTATGATATGCGGTATCTGTGGATAAAACTGATTCATCAGATGCTCTACGGTATGATAATCAGAGATGTCGCGCAGATAGATGATAAAGTATCGGATATCGTTCATGGTGGCATCGCCATCCTTTAATAATGCACCGATGTTCTCGAGCAATCTGCCGGTCTGTCTCACAATATCGCCTTCGTATACAACCGCTCCGTCTTTGTCTATACTGGCTGTACCTGATATGAAATATTGTTTCTTTTGGGACAGAGAAAGACAGGTTCCTCGCTCAAAGGCTACTCCGTAGTCATGAGTTGGATTCAGATGGTTGAGCGCCTGGAGATATTTCTTGTCTTCTTCCCTAATGTCTGGAACGGTCAGAAAGTCGATGGCTACAGAGGCATGACGGACGGATGTTGCTCCGCCGATGCCCGTACTGGCTATATAATGAGTTTCTGCCGTCAGACCTTGCTGGTCGAAAACATCATTGCGTGCTTCTACTACGCCCTGGTAATTTACATCGATGTTGGTTACGTATATCCATGTTCTTATCAGATTGCGCTTCATCGTCATCTCTGTACCGGCGATAAGTTGCAGGTATTTATCGAATAGCATTCGGGTCTGTTCGTACGAATCCTTTCCCTTTGCTTCTTCCTCTGTCAGTCGGAGGCTATGGAACAGGATAGGGGTCTTATCGTCTGTGGTCTTGATCAGGAGTGAAATCTTGCTCCCGTTGAGCGGAGGTTGTTCTACAACCGTAAGATGGGTATCTTTGAGATACTCCTGATAAAGGAGTGACTCTTCTAAATCCTTGCTTTGATTTTGGGAGTCGCTGAGGAATACCTTACAATACTGCAAAGTACGTTTTTCTAGTTTCTCGGTGTCGAGATAGTTACCTAGTTTCAGATACAGAAAGTTCAAGCGGTCGTTGAACGTCCCCTTGGCTTCTGGTGATAATATTATGTATTTGTCCATCTTGTTTTTCTTTTTTCGGCGGCAAAGGTACGGATAATATCTGAAATATAAGAATATAAAAGGATGAAAAGAAAAAAATACCGAGAAATGGGGATAGGATTGTGCAGGGTAGAACAAAAAAAGGGAAGTAAAGGCTTGTTTTCCTTTGCTTCCCCTATCTCTTGCTTATTTCCTGTTTAGAGTGATTCGAGCATACGCTTGATGACAACTTCGGCTGAAATCTCACGGTTGGCTGCCTCTGGGATTACCAGACTGTTCTTGCTTTCGATGACATCATCGGTAACAATCAGACCACGGCGCACTGGCAGACAGTGCATGAAGCAGCCGTCATTGGTCCAGCTCATGTGCTCCTCGTCGATGGTCCAGCTCATATCCTTGCTCAGGATTTCACCATACTGTGCTGGGTCTTTCACGCCCGGACAACTCCAGTTCTTGGCATAAACGAAGTCTGCACCTTCCAGAGCCTTCTTCTGGTCGTACTCTACCTTGGCATTGCCAACGAACTTAGGGTCGAGTTCATAACCCTCAGGATGAGTAACCACGAAATCAACATCGGCTGCGTTCATCCACTGAGCGAATGAGTTTGGCACAGCCTGAGGCAAGGCACGGCAATGAGGAGCCCAGGTCAGGACTACCTTAGGACGAGCCACCTTCTTATGCTCCTCGATGGTGATGAGGTCGGCGAATGCCTGGAGTGGGTGAACGGTTGCTGTCTCCATAGCGAAGACTGGACGACCGCTGTACTTTACAAACTGGTTGACGATGGTTTCGGCATAATCATACTCTCGGTCTTTCAAACCGGCAAAGCTACGAACACCGATAAGGTCGCAGAAGCTTCCCATCACTGGGATAGCCTCCAGCAGATGTTCGCTCTTGTCGCCATCCATGATAACGCCACGCTCAGTCTCCAGTTTCCATGCACCGGCATTAACGTCGAGCACGATAACATTCATGCCCAGGTTCATCGCAGCCTTCTGTGTACTCAAACGGGTACGGAGGCTGTTATTGAAGAATATCATCAGCAAGGTCTTATTCTTGCCCAACTCCTGATAACCGAAACGGTTTGCTTTTACTTCCTGTGCCTCGGCGAGCGCTGCTTTCAAGTCGCCAAGGTCTTCAACATTAAAGAATGTCTTCATTGTTATTTCGTTTTTTATTTGTTATATCTGATATTTATTGTTCTTGGATCTTTCTTTTTGAATCTTGATGTTTGCAAAGTTTGCATGCAAATCTTGCAAACATGGCAGAAACTAAGACTTGGTACGGAGCGGGTACGGAGCAGGTACGGAGCGGGTCCTGTTAGGCTCTTGTCTGTCCATTTCCTGTAATCAACCACTTGTAGGTGGTAATTTCTTCAAGTGCCATTGGTCCGCGGGCTCCGAGTTTCTGGGTACTGATGCCAATCTCTGCGCCCAGTCCGAACTGTGCGCCATCGGTAAAGCTGGTTGGAGCATTCACATAAAGGCAGGCTGCATCTACCATCGCCTGGAACTTCTTCTGGGCAGCTTCATCGTTGGAAACAATGCTCTCGCTATGTCCGCTTCCGTAAGTAGCGATATGGTCGAGTGCTTCATCTTCTGAAGCCACGGTCTTGATACCCATCTGCATGCTGAGCCATTCGGTGTTCCAGATGCTCTTCACGTTGGCATCATCCTCCTTCATCTTCGTCTCGCTTTCCTCTGCCTTATATAAAAAGGTGTCAGGATAGTGACCCTTTAAAGCTTCGTAAGCCTTGGCATCAGCGTGAATCTTGGTTTGTTTTTCTGCGAGACCTTCGCATAGGGCAGGGAGGTCGCTTAATCTGCTTTCGTGAATCAGCAGACAGTCGAGTGCATTGCATACGCTCACTCTTCGGCACTTGGCATTGGTGATGATGCGCTTGCCCATCTCCAGGTCGCCATCCTTGTCGAAGTAACAATGTACCACACCGGCTCCTGTTTCGATAACCGGCACTTTGGCAGTATCGCGAACGAAGTTGATAAGCTTCTTTCCTCCACGAGGAATACAGAGGTCGATATAGCCCACAGCATTCAGCATTTCGCCGGTAGCCTCATGGGTGGCAGGAAGGAGAGTGACTACATTCGGATCAATGCCGAAAGTTATCAACACCCTGTGGATAAGTCCGACACCCGCTGAGTTTGAGGCGTTTGCATCCTTTCCTCCTTTCAGAACGCACGCATTTCCACTCTTGAAACAGAGTGAGAAAACATCGTAGGTCACATTAGGACGGGCTTCATAAATCATACCAATAACTCCGAATGGAACGGCAACTCGCTGCAGGTGTAAACCATTTTCGAGTGTCTTGTCTTTGAGAACTCTTCCTAGCGGTGAGGGCAGGGTACTTACGTGTCTCATATCCGAAGCAATATCCTGGAGTCGTTGTTCTGTGAGTTGTAATCGGTCGTAGAGCGGGTTCGCCTTGTCCATCTTCGCCAAGTCTTCTGCATTCGCTTTAAGGAGCGCAGGAGTCTCTGCGATGATAGCATCAGCCACCGCCTGCAGTATTTCATTACGTTGTTCGTCGCTGAGCAAGCCCAAAGTCTTGCTAGCTGCCTTCACTTTTTGGAAAGTCTCTTTCAGTTCCATTCGCTATTTCCTTTCTTATTTATATGATAAGATATTCTTCCAGAACTTTCGCAAGTAAGCCCCGCACGCCCTGAAAGGGCAGAAACTCTTAGCCCAGGGCAACGCCCTGGGTATTGATGGACGTAAACCTGTCGCCCTGTAAGGGCAAAAGCTTTCAGGTACCAAGCAATTTATAAGGCTTTTGCCCTTACAGGGCGCCTTGTTGACTGCTAATATACCCAGGGCGTTGCCCTGGGCTAGGAGCTTTTGGGCCTTCAGCCCGTTCTTGAACCACATGTGGAAGTTCTGTTACTTCGTTGCAAAGGTAAGCATAAATATTGAAAATTACAAACTTTATGCAAGAAAAAGTAATGATTTTATAGATAAATGGATAGTTATACGGAAAATGAGATTGAAAAAGGTCAGGCAGCGCCTGACCTTTTTGTAATGGTGCCTCCTTGTCTTCTACTTGTATATGACGCTCGTAATGAGACCAAGGAAGAAGGCGTAGTTCGAATTGGGCAGGCGGTGT
>ERZ1026776.1533-NODE-1533-length-12704-cov-5.814373_pt1 | contig 12704 bp, 8 predicted proteins | sample MGYA00380125_ERZ1026776 | MGnify/ENA primary metagenome ERZ1026776 (study PRJEB33269, sample SAMEA4719761) | human gut metagenome | biome: human-associated habitat; feature: organic feature; material: feces | place: Cameroon | collected 2013-10 ...
TGTATAAGAGACAGATATATTAGATAACGATTTATAAAACGGAGGAAAAATAAATATGAACGTACTTGTGTATGATAACGAAGAGCAAATCGGTATTGCGGCAGGCAATTATATGTGCGGACAGGTTCTTGCAAAGCCTGACAGCATACTTGGTCTTGCTACAGGCTCAACGCCGCTTAAGCCTTACGGTCATATGATTAAACTTTACGAGCAGGGCGCAGTTGATTTCAGTAAGGTAACGACCTTTAACCTTGATGAATATTGCAAGCTTGACGTAAACGATATAAATTCATATCATCGCTTTATGCATGATAATCTTTTCAATCACATTAACATTCCCGAGGAAAACATTAATTTCCTCGATGGCAATGCCAAAGATCCCGAAGAGGAATGCAAAGCTTATGAAGAAAAAATCAAAAAAGCCGGCGGAATTGATATTCAGCTTTTAGGCATCGGTTCAAACGGTCACATTGCATTTAACGAGCCGTCTGACAGCTTCCAAAGATGGAGTCACGTTGTAGCACTTAAAGAAAGCACAATTAAGGACAACAGCCGTTTCTTCAAATCAATTGATGAGGTTCCTACTCACGCAGTAACAATGGGTATCGGCTCAATTATGCAGGCTAAGAGAATACTTATCATTGCTATCGGAGAAAATAAGGCTAAGGCAATCAAGCAGCTTATTGACGGCAATGTTACGCCTCAATGCCCTGCTTCGGTTCTTCAATTCCATACAGATGTAACTCTTATGCTTGATAAGGGTGCAGCATCACTTCTTTAATATAAATTTTAAGGAGAAATCAAAATGGCTGAAAAAGAAAAGTTTTATATAACAACAGCAATTGCATATACCTCAAGAAAGCCGCATATCGGCAACAGCTATGAAATTGTTTTGACAGACGCTATTGCAAGATATAAAAGGCTTCAGGGATATGACGTATTTATGCTTACGGGCACTGATGAGCACGGTCAAAAAATCGAAGAATATGCCCAAAAGGCAGGCGTTACTCCTAAGGAGTATGTTGACAAGGTATCGGGCGAAATCCGTGAAATTTGCGACCTTTTAAACACAAGCTATGACAAGTTTATCAGGACTACAGATACTTATCACGAAAAGACTGTTCAAAAAATCTTCAAGAAATTATATGACCAGGGCGATATTTACAAGGGCCATTACGAGGGTATGTATTGCACCCCTTGCGAATCATTCTGGACTGAGAGCCAGCTTGTTGACGGCAAGTGCCCTGATTGCGGCAGAGAAGTAAAGCCTGCTAAGGAGGAGGCTTATTTCTTAAGGCTTTCAAAATATCAAAAGCAGCTTGAGGAATTTATTGAAAACAATAAAAACTTCATTTATCCTGAGGCTCGTAAAAAGGAAATGCTTAATAACTTTATTAAGCCCGGCTTGCAGGACCTTTGCGTAAGCCGTACAAGTTTTAAGTGGGGTATTCCCGTAACTTTTGACGATAAGCACGTAATTTATGTTTGGATTGACGCACTTTCAAACTATATCACTGCTCTCGGCTACGACCCTGACGGCTCATCTGAGCTTTATAAAAAATATTGGCCTGCCGACGTTCATATTATCGGCAAGGATATCGTAAGATTCCATACAATTTATTGGCCTATTATGCTTATGGCACTCGGCGAACCGCTTCCTAAGCAGGTATTCGGTCACCCTTGGCTTTTATTTGGCGAGGACAAGATGTCAAAGTCACGTGGCAACGTTATTTATGCAGACGACCTTGTTAAGCTTCTCGGTGTTGACGCAGTAAGATATTATCTTGTATCGGAAATGCCTTATGCAAACGACGGCTCAATCACTTATGAAACGATTATCGAGCGCTACAACAGCGACCTTGCTAACACTTTCGGCAATCTTGTAAACAGAACAATTGCAATGCAAAACAAGTATTTTGACGGTGTTGTTCAAAGCCCTTGCTATGAGCCTGAATGTAAATATATTGAGGACGAGGAGCTTAAAACCTTTGCTCTTGATACAGTTGCAAAAGTTGAAAAATGCTTTGAAACTTACAGAGTTGCAGACGCTGTTGAGGCTGTATTAAACCTTGCAAAGCGCTCTAACAAATATATTGACGAAACCGCTCCTTGGGCACTTGCAAAGGACGAAAGCCAAAAGTCAAGACTCGGTACGGTTCTTTACAATCTTCTTGAAGCTATCAGGTATATTGCGATACTTCTTTCACCGTTTATGCCTGAAACAAGCGAAAAAATCTTTGAGCAGATGAACTGCGACATTAAGGATTACGATTCACTTAAGGAGTTTGGAGCACTTAAGCCGGGTACTAAGGTAGGAGAAGCTAAGGCACTCTTTGCAAGAATTGACGCTGAAAAGATGCTTGCTGAGATTGCTGAAAAGCAAAAGGAAAACGCTAAGCAAGAGGCTGCGGCTAAGCCTGAAATTGAAGGTCTTGCTCAAATTCAATTTGACGATTTTGCAAAGGTTGAGCTTAGGGTTGCAAAGATTGAGCAATGTGAGCCGATAAAGAAAGCTAAAAAGCTTCTCAAATTACAGGTTAATGACGGCTCAGGCGAACTTAGGCAGATTGTTTCGGGTATTGCTCCTTGGTACAAGCCTGAAGATTTAATCGGCAAGAGCGTTATTATTGTTGCAAACCTTAAGCCTGCAAAGCTTTGCGGTGAAATGAGCAACGGTATGCTTCTTGCAGGTGATGTAAGCGAAAATGACGTCAAGGTGCTTTTCGTTGACGGTATGCCGGCAGGTACTAAAATAAGATAAGAAACGGTAGGAATATAAATGTATCACAATATTTTTGATACACATTCCCACTATGACGACAGTAAATTTGACCCTGACAGAGAGGAATTATTAAATAATCTTCAAAGTCAGGGTGTTTCTTTAGTTGTCAGCTGCGGATGTGACATAGATTCAACTCAATTTAATTTTGACCTTGCGCAAAAATACGATTATATGTATTTTGCCGCAGGCTTTCACCCCGAAAATTTAAAGGGTGCAACGCTTGATGATTTAAAAGTTATCGAAAGATTTGCAAAAAACGACAAATGCGTTGCAATCGGCGAAATAGGACTTGATTATTACTGGATGGATTCAAGCAAAGAGGAGCAGAAAAAGTTTTTTAAGTCGCAAATTGAACTTGCAAAAAAGCTTGATATGCCGATAATTGTTCACGACAGGGACGCTCACGGCGATACGCTCGATATCCTTAGGGAAACGAAGCCTAAGGGCGTTGTTCATTGCTTTTCAGGCTCAAAGGAAATGGCAAGAGAAATTATTAAGCTTGGTATGTATATCGGTTTAAACGGAGTTGTCACCTTTAACAATGCAAGAAAAAGCCTTGAGGTTGCAAAGGAAATCCCGATTGAGCGCCTTGTGCTTGAAACCGATTGCCCGTACCTTGCCCCTACCCCGATGAGAGGCAAGCGCAACGATTCGCATTATATTCCGTATATTGCAGAAAAAATCGCTTCACTTTTGGGCATAGACGCACAAGAACTTTTAAATATCACAAACGAAAACGCAAAGAAATTATACAATATATAATTTGCAATTGAATCAACATTTGTCAAAAAGATAAATGTTGATTTTTTTCTTGATATACACATAATAATATGATATTATATATATTATTTTTATTAAAAAGGGTGGCGCTAAATGGATAAATTTACTGAGATTGTAAACAAAGTAAACGACTTTGTTTGGGGACCTGTAATGCTTGTTTTTCTTGTAGGCACAGGTATATTTTTGACATTAAGGCTCAGATTTTTGCCTTGGAGAAATCTTGGCTCTTCACTTAAAAAGCTTTTAAGCAAGGAGTCAAGGAAAAAGGACGGCGAGGGCGATATTTCACCGTTCTCAGCACTTATGACGGCTCTTGCGGCTACTGTAGGCACGGGTAACATTGTCGGTGTTGCAACGGCTATGGTGCTCGGCGGACCGGGTGCTCTTGTATGGATGTGGATTTCAGCGGCTTTCGGCATTTCAACAAAATATGCGGAATGTGCGCTTGCAGGAAAATACAGGAGAGTAAATGAAAAAGGCGAAATGTGCGGCGGACCGATGTATACGCTCAAATACGGTCTTAAAAACAAAAAAATCGGCTCATTTCTTGCAGTAATGTTTGCTATATTTACTCTTATGGCTTCATTTGGCATAGGCAACTCTGCGCAGGGTAACTCAATCACTACAGCGGTAAGCTCCACGTTTAATGTACCTAAATGGATTGTGGGAATTATACTCGTTATATGTGTCGGTGCTGTTGTTTTAGGCGGCATCAAATCAATTTCCAAGGTATCAAGCGTACTTGTTCCTGCCATGGCGGTATTTTATATGATTGCAGGCATACTTGTAGTTTGCATTAATTACAAGAATGTTCCTGACGGAATTGCAAATATCTTTTCGATGGCATTCGGTGCTAAACCAATTGCAGGCGGTCTTGTAGGTACAGTTACGGCAAGCATGATGAACTCCATGCGCTACGGTATTGCAAGAGGTGTTTTTTCAAACGAAGCAGGTCTTGGCAGTGCGGCAATTTCAGCTGCATCGGCTACATCCGACCACCACGTAAAGCAGGGCTTTATAAATATGTGTGGCACATTTATTGATACAATTATTGTTTGCACAATCACAGGTCTTGCAATTGCATCAAGCGGTGTACTCGGCACAACAAATGCTGACGGCAAAATGCTTGAGGGTGCAGAACTTACTATTGCCGCATTTGAAACAGCACTTGGCAAAGCAGGGGCTGTATTTGTAACAATCAGCATTATTCTTTTTGCTTTTTCAACTATCTTAGGCTGGGAATACAACGGAGAAAAGGCACTTGAATTCCTTTTCAAAAAACCTATTTTCTGCTATATATACAGAGTTGTATTTTCGCTTTTAACTTATGTAGGCGCAACGGCAACATTAGGTGTTGTTTGGAGCTTTTCGGATATTGCAAACGGACTTATGGCAATACCAAACCTTATAGGATTGATTGCACTTTCCGGCTCACTTGCTAAGGAAACAAAGGATTATCACAACAAGTTAAAAGACGAAAAGGTTAAAACAAAATAAAATTTACAAAGGGTTACTTCACAAATTTGAAGTAACCCATTATTTTTTTATGGCTTATTAATTTTCCATATATTTTTTGAATAATCCTCTATTGTTCTGTCAGACGAAAAGAACCCTGCGGCGCAGGTATTTCTAAAGCATTTTTGGGCGAAGGCATATTTATCCTTATAATCAAGATTAAGTCTAAGCTTAGCCTGCAAAAACGGCTCAAAATCAAGCAAAAGATAATAATTATCAGCCTTATGCCACGATGCACCATCTAAAAGCGAGTTATACAGCTCTCTAAAGATACCCGTATTATTATCACTTAACGTTCCGTCAATAAGAGCGTCAAGGCATCGCTTAATTTTTTTATCGCTTTCATAAAAAGATTTAGGCTCATAGCTATCTTTAATTTTATTAATTTCCTCTACCCTTGCGCCGAAAATATAATTGTTTTCTTCCCCTGCTCTTTCAACTATTTCGATATTTGCACCATCAAAAGTACCAAGGGTAACAGCACCATTTAGCATAAATTTCATATTGCCCGTGCCTGATGCTTCTGTGCCTGCCGTTGAAATTTGCTCTGACACGTCGGAGGCAGGAATTATTTTTTCTGCATAAGATACGCTGTAATCGCTTACAAAAATAATTTTAATAAATCGGCTTACGTATTCGTCAGCTTCAACAAGCCTTTTAACCTCGTTAATAAGCTTAATTATCCCCTTTGCCCTGTCATAACCCGGCGCCGCCTTTGCGCCGAAAATAAATACGGTCGGGGTGAAATCATTTAAGCTTTTTTCCTTAATTTCAAAATAAAGTTCAAGAATAACAAGAATATTCAAAAGCTGACGTTTATACTCGTGAAGCCTTTTAATTTGGGAGTCAACAATAAAATCGGGTGAAAAAGAGTCGCCGTCTTTTAAACGAATATAGCTTGCAAGTTTCTTTTTATTTTCTTTTTTAATTTCGATAAATCTTTCTAAAACATCTTTATTTTGAGCAAATTTTTCAAGCTCTTTTAAACGTGACAAATCGTTAATCCACTCATCACTTCCCAAAAGTTCGGTAATCAGGGCACTGTATTTAGGATTGCAAAGGCAAAGAAACCTTCGTTGGGTAATTCCGTTTGTTTTATTCTGAAATTTATCGGGATAGATTTCAGAAAATGACGGTAAAACGCTTTCCTTCAAAAGCTTTGTGTGAAGTTCGGCTACTCCGTTGATATATTTGCATACATAGCAGGCAAGATACGCCATATTAACAGTACCGTCTTGAATGATTTGCATATTCAGTTTACCAAAATTGCCTTTTGAAAGCTCCTCTGACTGCCTTTTATCAATACCAATGATAATTCTCGCAATATCAGGGCAAACGCTGTCAATAAGCTTTAAATCCCATTTTTCAAGAGCTTCGGGCATAATTGTATGATTTGTATAATTAAAAACATCACGGCAAATATTAAGTGCGTAGTCAAAGTTGCAACCGTCAAGAGTAAGAAGTCTTATAAGTTCGGGGATTGCGACAACAGGATGAGTATCATTAAGCTGAATTGTAATATATTGCGAAAAATGATTATAATCGTCACATTGGTATTTTTTATATTTCTTAATAATATCCTGCAAGGAAGCGCTTGTGAAAAAATACTGCTGTTTAAATCTGAGTTTTTTGCCTTCTAATGTTGAATCGTTTGGATATAGGAGTCTTGAAATATTCTCTGCATTATTTTTTTCTTCAAGCGATTTTGTATACTTTTGCTCACTAAACAGTGCAAAATCAAATTCATTTATGCTTTCGCACTGCCAAAGGCGCAGAGTTGAAAATTTACGAGTTTTAAAAGATATAATAGGCATATCATAAGGCACTGCCCAGACGTCACCGTCGGCAAAACCGACCTTAACCTTATCACCTCTGCAAGGTACGCACCAAGGGTCATTATATTCAAAAGAATTATATATCTTTTCAATTTGAAAACCGTTTTCAATTTCCTGCTTAAAAAGACCGAAACGATACTTAATACCGTAGCCGTCAAGCGCAACGTTAAGATTTGCGGCACTGTCCAAAAAACAAGCGGCAAGCCTGCCTAAACCTCCGTTACCGAGAGGCTCGTCGGGCAATGCTTCAAATTCCTTAAGCGAACGTTCAAAGCCTGATAGTGCATCTTCGATTTTTGATTCGATATCAAGGCACATCAAGTTTTTATAAACAGGTTGCCCTACAAGAAATTCGGCGCTGAAATAATAGGCACGTCGAGAATTAATATGTTCTGCCATACTTTTTTGCCAATCGGGTGAAACGTTTGATATCACAAGCGTTCCCACAACGTCATAAAGTTCGCCGACTGTGAGATTATTAACATTTTTATTATATTTTCCAAAAGCCAAAAGTTCTAATTTTTCCTTAATATTATCCATTAACACACCTTCCGCTTTTCTTAGTAATATCTAAAAGTTTGTTTGCAAGAGACGGGGTTAAATCATCTTTACTCATTCGCCATTTCCAATTTTCTCCCATTGTTGACGGGGTGTTCATACGTGCCTCGCTGCCTAAACAAAGCAAATCCTGCATAGTCAAAATACAAGTATTTGCATTTGAATTCATAGCGCACTCGTTCATTTTATCGACTAAATCAAACTTATCCTTTGCTCCAAGATAACGCATAGCATAAGCCACGTCTTTTTTATCGGCAGTATTGCACCAACCCAAAACAGTATCATTGTCGTGAGTGCCTGTATATACAACGTTATTTTTTTCAAAATCATCAGGCAATGATTTACCGTTATCATCCCTTGAATCAAAGGAAAACTGAAGCACCTTCATACCCGGAAAGCCTGTATATTTAAGAAGTTCATCAACCTCTTTCGTTAAAAATCCAAGATTTTCAGCGATAATCTTATTCTTAAATTCCTTAGGCAAAGCGTCAAAAAATGATTTTCCGCCACCCTTGCGCCACAAGCCCTTGCGTGCCGTATTGCTGCCTGCTTTTACGCTGTAATATGATTCAAAGCCTCGAAAGTGGTCAAGACGAACTATATCGTAAATCTTGAAACTTCGATTAAGTCTTTCAATCCACCAAGAATACTTTTGCTTTTTAAGCTTTTTCCAATCATATACGGGATTACCCCAAAGTTGTCCGTCAGGTGAAAAGCAGTCCGGCGGACATCCTGCAAGTTCGCTTGCTTTTAATTCCGGATTAAGTTTAAATATTTCCTTATTTGCCCATACATCTGCACTGTCATTTGCAACATAAATGGGCATATCCCCTATTATTGATATTCCTCGTTTATTAGCATATTTCTTAATTGCCTGCCACTGCGAAAAAAGAAAATACTGAATCATTTTATAATAAAGAATCCTGTCTTTGCATATCTCTTTAAATTCCTCTACGGCAAGTATTTCACGATACTTAATATCATCATTCCAATAATAAAAAGGTTCTGCGCCGAAATAATCTTTAACAGCACAAAAAAGCGAATAATCACCGAGCCAAGAAAGATTTTCTTTGCAAAACAAATTAAAATCGTTTGGAATATTGCGTTTAAATCTGTCAAATGCTTTATAAAGTACCCTGTGCCTGTTTGTATATAATAAAGAGTAATCCACCTTGTTTTTATCTTTAAACCATTCTATATCTTCAAACTCTTCTTTTTTCAGCAATTCAAGACGGCACAGGGCATCTAAATCAATAAAATATTCGTTTAGTGCAAAGGTGGAAATACTCTGATAAGGCGAGTCACCTATTGTTGTCGGGCAAAGCGGCAAAATTTGCCAATAGGTTTGCCCTGCTGCTTGCAAAAAATCGACAAAGTCATAAGCGCATTTATCAAAGCAACCTATTCCGTATTTTGACGGCAGAGATGAAATATGAAGCAGCACGCCGCTTGCTCTTTCATTAAGCATTTAGTTCAGTCCTTTTCAGTCACAAATCAGAAGTTCGCTTTCAGGGTCGAACAAATGAATTTTTTCCGTGTCGATATAAAGTTTAACGCTGTCGCCTGAGGAAATATTTGTGTCACTTCTGACCTTGGCAATTATTTCTTTATCGTTAATTGATGAATATATATAGACCTCACTGCCCATCATTTCCGCCAAATCGGCTTTTAGTGTGATTTCATTTTGCTTGTTTTCAAGTGCATAACTTGAATTTATATGCATATCCTCACACCTTATACCGTAAACAATAGGCTTACCGACATATTTTTTTACATTCTCGTTTTCCTGCATTCGCAAAGGAAGAGGAACGGTAATATCGTCAACAAGTGCGCAAAGCTCTCCCGAACAGGTAATGATTGTTGCGTCGATAAAATTCATTTGAGGCGTACCTATAAAACCTGCTACGAACATATTACAAGGGTGATTATACAAATTTGACGGAGTATCAAATTGTTGAACAACGCCGTCTTTCATTACAACTATTCTGTCTGCCATAGTCATAGCTTCCGTTTGGTCGTGGGTTACATAAATAAATGTTGTTTCAAGCCTTTTATGAAGCAGTGCAATTTGAGAACGCATTTGGGTACGAAGCTTTGCGTCAAGATTAGAAAGCGGTTCATCAAGTAGAAATACGCAAGGATTTCTTACCATTGCCCTGCCGAGTGCGACTCTTTGCCTTTGACCGCCGGAAAGTGCCTTTGGCTTGCGATTTAAATACGGCTCAAGTTCGAGAATTTTTGCCGCTTGCCTGACTTTTTTATCTATAATATCTTTAGGCTCTTTGCGAAGCTTGAGCGCAAATGCCATATTTTTATAAACAGTCATATGAGGATACAGCGCATAGCTTTGAAAAACCATTGCAATATCTCTGTCCTTCGGCGGAATATTATTTACCGTTTTACCGCCTATAATAAGTTCACCCGAAGAAATATCCTCAAGCCCGGCTATCATACGAAGTGTTGTTGATTTGCCGCAGCCGGACGGACCTACAAATATAACAAATTCCTTGTCTTTAATTTCAAGATTTAAGTCAGGAATAACGGTTACACCGTCATCAAAGGTTTTAACTATATGATTTAAAGTAATTGACGCCACTGAAAAAACTCCTTTAAATTATCCTTTAACTGCGCCTGCTACAACGCCCTTTATAATATATTTTTGGCAGAAAATATAGAAAATAATTATCGGCACAATCGCAAGCACAAGCATTGCCATAAAGCCGCCGTAATCGGTTGAGCCGTAAGCACCCTGCATTGCAAGCTGAATGGCAACGGGGATTGTTTTTTTATCAGAGCCTAAAACAAGATAAGGCAATAGATAATCGTTCCAAATCCACATAGTATTGAGTATTGCAACAGTAATTGCCGTGGGTTTAAGCATAGGAAAAACAACGGTAAAAAAAGCTTGAATGGGAGATGCACCGTCTATCATTGCCGCTTCTTCTATTTCCAGGGGAATACTTTTAATAAAGCCGCAAAGCATAAAGACGGAAAGTCCTGCGCCAAAACCAAGATAGACAAAGGTTATGCCGAAAACATTATCAAGATTTGCACGGTTTGTAACATACGTCATTGTATACATAACCATTTGGAAAGGAACAATCATACTGAAAACAAGCATATAATAAATCCCTTTTGTTATTTTTGAATTTGACCTGACAATATACCAAGCCGCCATTGAAGCAAAGAGAACTATTAATATAACGCTTACAACAGTAATAAAAAGAGAGCGTAAAAAAGCCGAGAAAAAATCAGACGATGTAACGCCGTTAATATAGTTTTCAAGAGCAACAAAAGTTTCGGCGTTTGGCAATTTAAGCGGTTGACTTGAAATATAAATCCGAGATTTGAACGAATTAACAATCACAATAATTATCGGCACTAAAAACAGCACGCTTAATGTAAGCAAAACGAAAAAAATAACGTTATTTTCTACTCTTTTAGATTTTTTCATCAAGCGTTCACCTCTTTACTGCTTGTGATTTTAAGCTGCAAAAATGCCAATATACCGACAATTACAAAAAATATAACCGCCTTTGCCTGACCTACACCCTGCCAACCTACTCTGCCGTAAAATGTATTATAAATATTAAGGGCAATCATTTCCGTTTCCCTTTCGGGTGCGCCGGCTGTCAGAGCCAGATTTTGGTCAAACATTTTAAATGAATTTGTAAGTGTTAAAAACATACAAATAGTGACAGACGGCATAACCATAGGAATTTTAACCGAGAAAAGAGTTTTTAGCGGTGATGCACCGTCGATTTGAGCGGCTTCAATCAAATCATTAGGAACATTTTGAAGCCCTGCAACATAAATTACCATCATATATCCGATAAGCTGCCAATTCGTAAGAATAACAAGTCCCCAAAAGCCGTATTCAGCCTTATATGTTATATCAACTCCAAAAGTGGAAAGAACAGCATTAATAAGCAAATTCCAAATATAGCCGAGAACTATTCCGCCGATAAGATTAGGCATAAAAAAAACAGAGCGAAAAAGATTAGTACCTCTTATACCACGAGTTAAAAGAAGTGCCAAAATAAATGAGAAAACATTGACCGTTATAACGCTTACTACTGTAAACAAAGCTGTAAAACCTAATGAATGAAGAAAATCACTTGATGATGTAAAAGCGTTAATATAATTTTGAAAGCCTACCCATTTTGCATCAGTTACGGTTGTAAAATCCGCAAAAGAAAGACCGACGCCCATAACAAACGGAACGGCAAAAGAAAACAAAAAAGCTATTGTTATAGGCAATAAAAATATGGGAGCGTATTTTTTAATACTTCGTTTCATAACAGACCTCTTTTCACTTGATATGTACGGCAGGAAACCCTGCCTAAAGGAGTAATATTTTATGATTTTGAAGCATTTGCTTCCTTTTCCCAATCTTTAACTACGTCAGATTTAACTTCATCCCATGATTTATTACCCTGAGCATATTTTAAAAGCGATGAGCCGAAATTATCCTTAAAAGTTTGGGACGGAAAAACGGTGAAATACCAGGGAATTGTAGTAATGCTTTGTTTATTCATCCAATAGCTTACTTCTTTTGCAAGCGGGTCGTTTGGCACTTCGTCGTCATTAAAAGTATCAAAAGGAGCAATAAAGCCGAGGTCATCAGTCACAAATTTCTTACCCTTTTCGCTTGAATAAAGCCAATAGATAAAGTCATTCGCCGCCTTTTGCTCAGCCTCGCTTGCTTTTGAATTGACTGCATAGTAATTTTCCGTGCCAATGCAAAGGCCTTGTGTTTCTTCGCCTTTAACGCCTGTATAAATCGGCAAGAACTTAACATTGTTTTCTTTAACCTTATTGCCCGACACCTTGCTTATTTGGCTCCAAGCCCAATTGCCATTTTGCACCATAGCGCATTTTTCAAGGGCAAATTCAGCCATAGAATCTGTGACTGTTTTAGTGCCTGTTTTTCCTTTTTCTATAGTTGAATTATCAAGGTAGAGGTCAAAGATATTTTTATAATTTTGAGCATATTCAAAAGTGATTTTTGAGGTATCGTTTGATGTTAAATCAACCTTATTTTTAGTAAATTCATAATAAATCGGTATATTTGCAAGGTGAGTTTGGTAGCGCCAATTTTCCCCTGCTTTAAGTGAGGTTGAAGCAAAGACGCCGTCAATACCGAGCGCTGATTTATTTTTTTGCATATCCTCAACAAGAGCCTTTAATTTTTCAAAGGAATTGATATCATCCATTGATTTAAAATCCGTATT